>Ga0114963_10003253_pt1 | contig 11072 bp, 10 predicted proteins | sample C_131016_EF_Meta_FD_87019 | JGI IMG/M metagenome (GOLD analysis project Ga0114963, IMG submission 87019) | Freshwater microbial communities from Lake Croche, Canada to study carbon cycling - C_131016_EF_MetaG | ecosystem: Environmental > Aquatic > Freshwater > Lake | place: Lake Croche, Canada...
CCGCGAGATTGCCGCCGGCGCTGTCCCCGCCCACCGCGATCCGCCCCGCATCGATGCCGAGGCGCGCCGCATTGGCGGCGATCCAGCCCACCGCCGCGGCGCAATCCTCGACGGCAGCCGGGTACACATGCTCCGGCGCCATCCGGTAATCGACCGAGATCACCGCGCCACCCGAGGAATTGCACAGCACCCGGCAGGGCTGGTCATGGCTGTCGAGATCGCCGATCACCCAGCCGCCGCCATGGAAGTAGACCAGGCAGGGCAGCACCGCGCCGGGCGCGCTGCCGGCCGGCCGATAATGGCGCAGCCGGATCTCACCGTGCGGGCCGGGGCAGGCGAGCTCCTCGCGCACCGCTACCGCCTCGGCCTCGGGCTGCAGCACGGCGCGCGATTTGGCCGAGGCTTCCCGCGCCTCCAGCGGCGTCAGCGTATGCATCGGCGGGCGGCCGATCTGCTTGATCAAAGCAAGGACAGTCTCGGCACCAGGATCGAGCGGCATCGGTCAAACACTCCATTGCAGGATGGTATCGGCGACCGCCTCGGGCCGATCAAGCTCGGCCAGATGCCCGGCGCCCGGGATCACTTGCGTCTCGTGCGGGCCACCGAGCAGGCCAGCGATGCGCGCGGCATAGCTGCGCGGCATTACCCGGTCTTCGGCACCCCATGCCAGCAGCGTCGGCGCGACGATCAGCGGCAGGCGCTGCTCCAGCCGCATATTGCTAAGCGGCCAGAACAGCCGCGCCGCGGCCTCGCTCACCCGGGTTTGCTCGATCGGCCACTGGATCGAATTGGTGCCCTCAGGCGGGACTTTCAGCGCCAGCCAATGGGCCGGATCGGCGGTCATCAGCCCTGGCAAGGCGTCGGGCCGCTGCGCCCAGGGGTCAGCCGGCGGATCAGCCGCATCCAACAGGCCGAAGGGGGCGATCAGCGATAGCCGGCGCACGCTGGCGGACCAAAGCGCGGCCATCTCCGCGGCCAGGGAAGCGCCGACCGAACTGCCCGCGAGATCGACGCCATCGAGCCCGGCCTTCACCAGCAACTGCCGCAGCACCTGCGGCAGCAACTGCGGCAGCAACTGCGGCACCGCGACCAGCCAACCGAGCGGATTATCGAGCACGCTGTGGCCGCGATCGCCGCCCGGGAAGGGCGCGATCACCTCCCGCGTCGCGGCCAGGTGGTCGAGGAAAGGCACTCAACGCGGCAGCCCGCCGGGGCTCGCCAGAAAGTCGAGCGGCCGTCCCTGGCCCTTGCGCCAGACCCGGATCGCAAAGCCGTTGACGTCAACGGTGGAGACACCCTGTTCGCTCACGCCGCTCTCCGCGATCCCGGATGCTTTCTTTGGCGGGGGAGGCTACCCCGACGCCGGCCGCGCGCAACCCCCCGCCGCCTTGTCCGCCAGGACGCCGGACGGTAAGCCCGACAGAGCCGAACCGCGCGAGATCCAGCATGCCGCATGTCCGCCCCGTGATGCTCGTCGTCCTCGATGGCTGGGGCTGGCGGGAGGCGTCCGAGGATAATGCCGTGCGGCTCGCCCGCACGCCGAATTTCGACCGCCTCTGGGCAGCGGGGCCGCGGGCCTTCCTGCACACTTCCGGCCAGGATGTCGGCCTGCCCGGCGGGCAGATGGGAAATTCGGAAGTCGGGCACCTCAACCTTGGCGCCGGGCGCGTGGTGATGCAGGACCTGCCGCGCATCGATACGGCTGTCGCCGACGGCTCGCTCGCCAGATTGCCCGCGCTGGTCGGGCTGATCGCGGCGCTGCGGGCTTCGGGCGGCACCTGCCACCTGATGGGGCTGCTCTCGCCAGGCGGTGTGCATAGCCACCAGCGGCACGCGGCGGCCATGGCGCGCGTGCTCGCGGCCGCCGGCGTGCCGGTCGCCCTGCACCTTTTCACCGATGGCCGCGACACGCCGCCGCGCGCCGCGCCCGAGTATCTCCGCGCCTTCATGGCCGAGATCGCAGGGCTGCCCGGCGTGCGCATCGCCACCCTTACCGGCCGCTACTTCGCGATGGATCGCGACAATCGCTGGGACCGCGTCGCCCAGGCCTATGACGCGTTGGTGGATGGCGCTGGCGCGACGGCGCCGGATGCCCTGGCGGCCATCGCCGCCGCCCATGCGCGCGACGTGACCGATGAGTTCGTGCCCGCCACCGCGCTGGCGGGCTATGCCGGCATGCGCGATGGCGATGGCGTGCTTTGCTTCAACTTCCGCGCCGACCGGGTGCGGGAGATCCTGGGCGCGCTGCTCGACCCCAGCTTCGCCGGCTTCGCGCGCCGCCGCGTGGTCCGCTTTGCCGCCGCCGCGGGCATGACGGAATACAGCACCGCGCTGAACGCCTTCCTGCAGACGCTTTTCGCATCGCAATCCATGGCCGATATCCTGGGCGAGGTGGTCGCCCGCGCCGGCCGCACCCAGCTTCGCATGGCCGAGACCGAGAAATACCCGCACGTCACCTACTTCCTGAACGGCGGCGAGGAGACGCCATACCCCGGCGAGGATCGCATCATGGTGCCCTCGCCGAAGGTCGCGACCTACGACCTGCAGCCCGAGATGAGTGCGCCGGAACTGACCGAAAAAGCCGTCGAGGCGATCAACTCACAAAAATACGAGCTGATCGTGCTGAACTTCGCCAACCCCGACATGGTCGGCCATACCGGCAGCCTGCCGGCGGCGATCACGGCGGTGGAGACGGTGGATGCCGCGCTCGGGCGCATCGCCGCGGCGGTGGCGGCGCAGGGCGGCGCGTTGCTGGCCACCGCCGATCACGGCAATTGCGAGATGATGAAGGACCCCGCCACAGGCGGGCCGCATACCGCGCATACCACCAATCCGGTACCTGTCCTGCTGCAGGGCGGCCCAGCCGGCGCGACGCTGCGCGATGGCCGGCTGGCCGATGTCGCCCCGACGCTGCTCTCGCTGTTGGGCCTGGCGCAGCCGGCGGCGATGACCGGGCGATCTCTGCTGGGCTGATCGGCGCCGATGCCGCGCCGCGCCGCCCTTCTTGCGCTGTGCCTGCTCCCCGGGCTCGCCTTTGGCCAGGCGGAGGAGGAGCAGCGGCTCGCTGAGGAACGAGTCGCCCTGGCCCGACAGGTCCAGGGCGCCGAGGCGCGGCTGGCCGCCGCCGAGGCGCGCGGCCAAGCCGCCAGCGACGCTGCCACCGCCGCCCAGGCGCGCCGTGAGGCTGCGGCGGCGGCCTTTGCCCCGCTGGTGCCAGTCCTGCTGCGCCTCAGCGCCTGGCCGGCGGAGACCATCCTCGCCGCCCCCGGGCCGTCCGAGGAAGCGCTGCAAGGCCTTGGCATCCTCCAGGGCCTGGCCCGGCGCAGCCTTCAGCGGGCGGAAGCGCTGCGGCTGGCCGAGCTTTCAGCCACCGAGGCGGTGGCGCTGGCAGCCCGCGAGGCGGCCGCCCAGCGGCAGGCGGAGGCGGTGCTGCTGGCGGCAATCGCCGCCCTGGAACCCGCCCTGGCCAGCGCCCGGGAACGCCGGGCGCGAATCGCCGGCGCCGCCGCTGAAGCCGCCCAGCGCGCCGCCACCCTGGCCGCCCAGGCGCGCGACCTGCCGGGTGCGCTGGCCCGGCTGCGGCCCGCCGAAGCCGCGCGCCCGCCGCCCCTGCCGGAAGGTCCCGCGCCGCATGCGGTGCTGCCGGTCGCCGGGCGGATCACCCGTGGCTTCGGCGCCCCGGCCGAAGGCGGCCCCAGCCAGGGGATCAGTTTGGCCGCCGCCCCGGCCGCCCGGGTGACCAGCCCCTGCGCCGGCCGCGTGGTCTTTGCCGGACCTTTTCGCAGTTTCGGGCTTTTGTTGATTGTGGATTGCGGCGACGGGTACCATTTTGTGCTCGCTGGCCTTGATCGGTTGGATTCCGGCCCCGGCCAGCAGGTGCTCGCTGGCGAGCCGGTGGGGCAATTGCCTCGGCCGGTGGGGCGGGCCCCGCCGCTGCTCTATCTGGAGTTGCGGCGGCAGACCCAGCCGATCGATCCGCGCGCCTGGTTCGTGGAACCTGGTGCGGCGGGTTGAGGCGGTGGGGTAGGATGCGGGGCAGCGGGGACAGGACAAGGATTGGGTTGGCGATGAAGTTGCGGACAATGGCGGCAGTGGCCGGGGCCTTCGCGGCCGGCGTGGTGGTCGGGCCGGTGGTCGCGGCCTGGGCGCAGGAGAGTGGCCGTGCCGAGACCTATCGCCTGCTCAATCTCTTCGGCGACGTTTACGAACGGATCCGCGCCGAATACGTGGAGCCGATCAACGACCGGGACGCGATCGAGAACGCGATCAACGGCATGCTGAACGGGCTCGACCCGCACAGCTCCTATCTCAACCAGCGCAGCTACCGCGACATGCAGGTGCAGACGCGCGGTGAGTTCGGCGGCCTCGGCATCGAGGTGACGCAGGAGAACGGCTACATCAAGGTCATCAGCCCGATCGACGACACCCCGGCGGCCCGCGCCGGCATCAAGGCCGGCGATATCATCACCCAGCTGAACGGCACCTCGGTCCAGGGCATGACCCTGCAGGAGGCGGTCGAGCAGATGCGCGGCGAGCGCGGCACCGCGATCAAGCTGACGATCCGGCGCGAAGGCGCCGACAAGCCGCTGGAGCTGAGCCTGACCCGCGAGGTGATCCGCCCGCAGGTGGTCCGCTTCCGGCTGGAAAGCGGCGATATCGGCTATGTCCGCGTCACCTCCTTCAACGAGCAGACGGATACCGGGCTGCGCAAGGCGATCCAGACCCTGCGGCAACAGGCCGGGGCCGGTGGCCTCAAGGGGCTGGTGCTGGATCTGCGCAACAACCCGGGCGGGCTGCTGGATCAGGCGGTGCAGGTCTCCGACGACTTCCTGGAACAGGGCGAGATCGTCTCCACCCGCGCCCGCCGGCCGGAGGATGCCCAGCGTTGGAACGCCAAGCCTGGCGACATCGCCCAGGGCGTCCCGATGGTGGTGCTGATCAATGGCGGCAGCGCCTCGGCCTCGGAAATCGTCGCCGGCGCCTTGCAGGACCACCGCCGCGCCATCGTGCTGGGCGTCAAGAGCTTCGGCAAAGGCAGCGTGCAGACGGTGATGCCGATCCCCGGCCAGGGCGCCATCCGCCTGACCACAGCACGCTATTACACGCCCTCCGGCCGCTCCATCCAGGGCACTGGCATCGAGCCGGATATCGAGGTGCTAAGCCAGCGCCAGGAAGCCAATGCCGGCCCGCCGCAGCGCGAGCGGGAGGCTGATCTCCGCAAATCGCTGCGCAATGAGGGCGGGACACCGGCGCAGGCTGGCGTGCCGGCGCTGCCGCCGCTGCAACTGCCGCCGGGCGTCGCCGACAAGGTCAGCAAGCAGCCCGCCGAAGGCGCGCCGAGCTTCGATCCGACCAAGCCGGAGACCGATTTCCAGCTGCAGCAGGGACTAGGCCTGTTGCGCAACCTCGGTGCGGCCCAGGCGGTGGTGCCGCAGCGCCGCGCCGCGACGCAATGAGGCGCCGCACTGGCTAATACGGGACGCTTCGCCTTCCCCCGCGCCAACCCTTTTCAGGGCTGGCGCGGGCTGGCCCGGTTCTGGGCGCTCGTCCTCGGCCTGATCGGCGTTGGGCTCGCGCTGCTGGCTTTCCTGGGTGCGCCGCCGAGCGCGCCGCAGCAGGCGCTGCCCGCCGCCGCGAGCCCGGCTGCCGGGACCGTGGCACAGGCGCCAAGCACGGCCGCGCCGCCCGCATCGGCCACGCCAGTCGGGCCGGCGCCGGCCGCTGCCGTGCCGCCCGGCCTCGACTTGGGCCTGATCGAACAAAGCCGCTTTGGTCCCCTGCCCCGGCTGGGCCCGGAGAACCGCTCGGCGATCCGCGCCTATGCCCGCCCCTTCGACCGCGCCGATCCCCGACCGCGCATCGCGCTCATCATCGGCGGGCTGGGGATGAATGCCGGGCTGACCGAGGAAGTGATCGAACGCCTGCCGCCCGCGGTCACCCTGGCTTTCAGCCCCTATGCGCCGCGGCTGGACCGGCTGGTTGCGGCCGCCCGTGCCAAGGGGATGGAATTGCTGCTGGCGCTGCCGTTGGAGCCCAATGGCTATCCGCTGAACAATCCCGGCGATCGCGCGCTGCTGAGCGTCCTGCCGGCGGCAGAAAATGAGCAACGGCTGTTCTGGGCGCTATCGCGCTTCACCGGCTATGTCGGCGCGGTCGGCGCGCTCGGGCCGCTGCGGGGTGAGCGCTTCGCACAGGTGCCGGCGCTGCTCAATGATCTGCAGACGGCGCTGCATGGGCGCGGGCTGCTCTATATCGATCCACGGCCGGGGGCCCGGCCATCGGAGCGCGCCTGGGGCCGCGCGGTCGATCTGATCATCGATGAGCCGGCGACGGGTGGCGAGATGGCGCGGAAGTTGACCGCGCTGGAAGACCTGGCAAAGGGCGATGGCAGCGCGCTGGGCTATGCCGGCGAGCCGGCGCCGGTCCTGCTGGAACGCATCGCCAGCTGGGCCGCGGGGCTGGAAGGGCGCGGCGTCGTGTTGGCGCCCGTCACCGCGCTGATCCGCCGGCCGGAGGCCGCCGCACCGCGCTGATGCAATTTTTCCAGCCCTCAATCGCCGGGCGGGAACCACCGGTTTCCCTGGGCGCGCCCCATGTGGGGCGGCGCCGCTACTGCATGTTCATATTCGCCAGCCGCACCACCTCGCCCCATTCCGCCACATCGGCGCGGATGCGTTGGGCGAAGACCTCGGGCGGGCCACCGGCCGCGTTATAGGCGGCGACGTGCAGCCGCTCCCGCGTCGCGGGCAGCGCCAGGAAGCGGTCGCATTCCGTATTCAGCGCGCCGATGATCGGCGCGGGCGTGCCGAGCGGGGCGAGCAGGCCGAGCCAGAGATCGGTCTCGAAGCCGGGGAAGCCTGCCTCGGCCATGGTGGGTACCTCCGGCACGATGGGCATCCGCCGCTCCCCGGTGATGGCGAGGCCGCTGATCTTGCCGTCCCGCACCAAAGGCTGCGCATTGCCGACGCTGTCGAAGTAATAATCCACCTGGCCCGAGGCGACGCCCATCAGCGCCGCCGGGGCGCCGTTATAGGGCACGTGCTGGACCTCGATTCCCGCCTTCAGGCGGAAGCGCTCGGCGCAGAAATGCCCGCCCGAGCCGGTGCCGACGGAGGAGAAATTCAGCGTGCCCGGCCGCGCCTTCGCCGCCGCCACCAGTTGCGCCACGGAGGTGAAGCGCGGATTGGCGACAAGGTAGAAGGGATAGCGGATCAGCAAGGAGACCGGGGCGAAATCCCGCTGCGGGTCGAAGACCGGCTGCTTCAGCAGCAGGGGTGGCAGGGAGAAGCCGCTGATCGAGGTGAACAGCAGCACATGCCCGTCCGGGGCACTGCGCATCACCGCCTGGGTGCCGACCGCGCCGGTGCCGCCGGAGCGGTTCTCGACAATGAAGGGCTGCCCGAAGCGGTCGGCGAAATGCGCCGACAGCAGCCGCGCATAGGTATCGCCCGGCCCACCCGGCGGGAAGGGATTGATCACCCGCACCGGGCGGTTGGGCCAATCGCCCAGCGCGCCTTGCGCGCGGGCGGGGCTGGGGAGGACCGGCAGGGCGGCCAGCAGAGCGCGGCGACGCATGGCGCTAGACCGCGAGCAGGCCGCTATCGACCGGCAGGATATGGCCGGTGATGGAGACATTCTCCGGCGCCGCCAGGAAGCGGATGGCGATGGCGATCTCCTCGGCGGTCGGGAACTGCCCGGTCGGTAGCCGGTCCAGCATCATCTGCCGGCGCGCGGGGTCATTCAGCATGCGCGACCGGGACGGCGTCAGCACGGTGGCCGGCGCCACGGCGTTCACGCGGATGCCCTCGCGCGCCCATTCCACCGCCAGCATGCGCGTCATCTGGATGATGCCGCCCTTGGAGATGCCGTAGACCGATTGTTGGGCGATGCCGGTGAAGCCGTGTGTCGAGGCGGTGCTGACGATGGCGCCGGGGCGCTTCTGCGCCATGCACCAGCGGGCGAAGCGGGTGGCCATGAAGTACTGACCCTTCAGGTTCACCGCCATCAGCCGGTCCCAGTCATCCCAGTCGATCTCCACCGCCGGGCCGCGCAGCGTGGTGCCGGCATTGTTGACCAGCACATCGAGCCCGCCGAGCTCGGCTGCCGCGGTGGCGATGCAGGCCTCGATCGAGGCGAGGTTCCTGAGGTCAAGCTCGACCGGCAGCATGCGCGCGCCAGCGGCGTCGGCGTGGTTGGCCACCTCCTCCACCGAGACGCCGGGCAGGTCGGCCAGCGCGACATCATAGCCGTGGCGGGCGAGGTCGAGGGCGGTGGCGCGGCCGATGCCGGTAGCGGCGCCAGTGACGAGCGCGACGCGGCGCGGTGCGGTGTGCATGAGCGTATCCCCGAGCGGGCGGCAGCCGCCCGTTGCCGGGAGTTTGGCGCGATCCGGTACGGATCGTCCAGTTGCGGCCAGCCCTTGCTTGGCGCCAAGCTGGCGGCGGGAGGAACCCGTATGTCCCTGATCACCCGCCGCGCCGCCGCCGGCGCGGTGGCCGGCCTTTTGGCCCGGCCCGCATTGGCGCAAGCCCGCTTTCCCGATCGACCGATCCGCCTCGTCGTGCCCTTCACCGCGGGCGGGACGACCGATGTGCAGATGCGCGCGCTGTGCGAAGCGGCGGGACGGCGGCTTGGGCAGCCGGTCATCGTCGAGAATCGCGGCGGCGCTGGCGGCACCATGGGCGCCCAGGCGCTGCTGCATGAGAAGCCGGACGGCTATTTCCTGGCGACCATGCCGGTGACGGCCATCCGCTATCCGTTGATGCAGGCCAAGCCGGCCTGGAATCCGCTGACCGATTTCACCTGGATCGTGCAGTGCACCGGCTATCTCTTCGGTGTGGTCGTGCGCGCCGATGCGCCCTGGAAAACCTTCGAGGAACTGCTGACCTACGCCAAGGCCAATCCGGGCGTCATTGCCTATGGCACGCCCGGCGTCGGCGGCTCGCTGCATCTGACGATGGAAGACATTGCCCAGCGCCGGGGGATCGAGTGGTTGCATGTCCCCTTCCGCGGCGTGGCGGAAAACACCCAGGCGCTACTCGGCGGGCAGATCCAGGTCACCTCCGACAGCAGCGGCTGGAGCGAGCTGGTCGATAGCGGCAAGCTGCGCCTGCTGGTCACCTGGGGGCCGGAGCGCGCCCGCCGCTTTCCCCAGGTGCCGACGCTGCAGGAAACCGGCATCGATATCGTCTGCACCTCCCCCTATGGCGTCGCCGGGCCGAAGGGCATGGACCCGGCCGTGGTGGAGACGCTGCACGCCGCCTTCCGCGAGGCGCTGGCCGATCCGCAGCACCTGGCCGTACTGCGCCGGCTGGATATGGATGTCCGCTACCTCGGGCCCGTGGATTATCTGGCGGACGTGCGTCGCACCCAGGCGGCCGAGGCGCCGCTGGTGCAGAAGCTGGGTATCAAGATCAACTGAGGCCAGCGGCACCAGGCTTTGCCGCCTGCCGAGCGCCCAACCAGCCCGTACCAGTGGTGCCCGGCGGCGGCGTGGTGCACCCGCCGGGCGAGCTGCACGAAGACAAGAACGGGTCGCAGCGCAGCCTGCTGTTCCGCGTCCGCTATGGCACCGATGTGTCGGTCTTCATCAAGGCCTGGCGGGACCATCCAAGCTGGCGCCGGCGGCCCGAGGACCGCGCGCTTTTCGGCCTGCCCGCCGCTTTACAAGCGCCCGCCGGTCTGCGCGAAGTCCGCGTGCAGACAGGGGGGGGGCGCGGATGAAGCTGTTGGTGGCGAATGCCAATACGACCGAGGCGATCACCGCGCTCTGCGCAGCGACGGCCCGTGCCGCCGCCGCCCCAGGCACCGAGATCATCCCGGCGACGCCGCGCTTCGGCCCGGCGGTGATCTCAACGCGGGCGGAGAACGTGGTCGCCGGCCATGCCCTGCTGGAATGCCTGGCCGAACATGCTGGGCAGGTTGATGCGGTGCTGCTCGCTGTCTCCCACGACACCGCACTCGAAGCCGCGCGCTCGCTCCTGGCCTGCCCGGTGGTCGGCATGACCGAAGCCGCCTGCCTGACGGCCTGTCTGTTGGGTGGGCGCTTTGGCCTCGTCACCATGGGCATGACGGAGCCCTATCGCGAGCGCATCGCGCAATACGGGCTGACGGAGCGCCTCGCCGGGCTCGGTGCCATCGCAATGACGCCGCCGGAGGCGCTGGCCGACCCCGAGGGCGCGGCAGCGCAGCTGCGGGCGGCGATCGCCGAACTCGCCGGGCGGGGCGCCGATGCGGTGGTGCTGGGCGGTGCGGCCCTGGCGGGGATGCTGCCGCGGGTGCAGCCCGGCGCGCCGGTGCCGCTGCTCGATGGCATCGCCTGCGGCGTGAAGCTGGCGGAAGCGCTGGTCGCGCTGCGGCTGCCGAAGCCGCAGCAGGGCAGCTATGCGCCGCCGCGCGGCCGCGCGAGCGGCGGGCTCGGCCCGGCGCTCACCGACCTGCTGCGGGGCTGATCACGCCTACCAGCGGTCCAATCCTCGGACCGTCGCGCTCAGTCCACCGTCGCGCCGGATGCTTTGACCAGCGGCGTCCATTTGGCGATCTCGGCCTCGATGAACGCCGTGAAGGCGGCCGGCGTGGTGCCGCCATCCGGTGTCAGCCCCGGCGGCTCCCCGCCGAGTTCGGCGAGCCGCGCCCGGTACTCGGGCTCCTTCGTCAGGGCGTCGATTTCCGCGCCCAGGCGTTCGACGATGGCCGGCGGCGTCTTCGCCGGCGCCTGCAGGCCGAACCAGGCCGTTGCCTCGAAGCCGGCCAGGCCGCTTTCCTCCAGCGTCGGCACCGCCGGCAGCACCTCCGCCCGGCGGCGGCTGGTCACGGCGATCGGTCGCAGACGGCCATCGCGCACATGGCCGATGACCGAGGGCATGTTATCGCAGCCGACATCAAGCCGCCCTGCCACCGCCTCCACCAGCATCGGCCCGGCACCGCGAAAGGGGATGTGGTTGATGTTGGTGCCGGTGCGGAACTTGAACAGCTCCATCGTCATGTGCGGCGAGCCACCGCTGCCGGCGCTGCCATAGTTCAACTGGCCCGGCTTGGCCTTGGCCAGGGCGATCAGCTCGGCGACCGTGGTC
>Ga0114963_10003254_pt1 | contig 11071 bp, 10 predicted proteins | sample C_131016_EF_Meta_FD_87019 | JGI IMG/M metagenome (GOLD analysis project Ga0114963, IMG submission 87019) | Freshwater microbial communities from Lake Croche, Canada to study carbon cycling - C_131016_EF_MetaG | ecosystem: Environmental > Aquatic > Freshwater > Lake | place: Lake Croche, Canada...
CATCGAGATGTCATGGGTCATAACGCGGGTCGATTGTCAGCCAGCCAGATCCAGATAAACCCGGGCACCTTCAACCTTGACGGGCCAGGATTTGGCGGGCTCGGTGGCAGGGCCGCAGCGCACGGAGCCATCGCGCAAATCAAACAAGGCCTGGTGGAAGGGACATTCCACGTTGTAGCCTTCGACAACTGAAGGCCCGCTACGAGGGAATCCCGACGCCAGTTTACGAGCCTGCAGAGGTCCACCATCTGAGCTGATCGATACGGCGCCTTGCAAACAATTTCAGTTGGCGAACGCGGGTATGCCGGTGATTGCGCGACCCAGAATTAGCGCGTGAACGTCGTGCGTACCCTCGTAGGTGTTGACCACCTCAAGGTTCACCAGGTGGCGGACCACGCCGTACTCGGCGCTGATACCGTTGCCGCCCATCATGTCGCGCGCCAGGCGGGCGATGTCGAGCGCCTTGCCGCAGCTGTTGCGCTTAAGGATGGAGGTCACTTCGACCGGTGCATTGCCGGCGTCCTTCATGCGGCCTAGCGCTAAGCAGCCCTGCAGACCGAGGCTGATTTCGGTGAGCATGTCGGCGAGTTTCTTCTGGATCAGTTGATTGGCGGCCAGGGGACGACCAAACTGCTGGCGCTCCATGACGTACTGGCGCGCGCGGGTGTAGCAGTCTTCGGCTGCACCCAAGGCGCCCCAGGCGATGCCGTAGCGGGCGCTGTTCAGGCAGGTGAATGGGCCCTTTAAGCCCCGAACTTCTGGAAAGGCGTTTTCTTCTGGGCAGAAGACCTCGTCCATCACGATTTCGCCAGTGATCGAGGCGCGCAGGCCGACCTTGCCGTGCACAGCCGGTGCCGACAGGCCCTTCCAGCCTTTTTCAAGGATGAAGCCGCGGATCTGGCCGTCGTCGTCCTTCGCCCAGATCACGAATACGTCGGCGATCGGACTGTTGGTGATCCACATCTTGGCGCCACTCAGGCTGTAGCCACCAGGAAGCTTCTTGGCGCGGGTAATCATGCTGCCCGGGTCCGAGCCGTGGTCGGGTTCCGTCAGTCCAAAACAGCCGACCCATTCGCCCCGGGCAAGCTTCGGCAAGTATTTTTGCTTTTGCGCTTCGGTGCCAAATTCGTAGATCGGCACCATGACCAGCGAAGACTGCACGCTCATCATCGAGCGGTAGCCCGAGTCCACCCGCTCGACCTCGCGCGCCACCAGCCCGTAGCAGACGTAGTTCAGGCCTGAGCCGCCATATTGCTCGGGAATCGTCGGGCCCAGCAGTCCGAGCTCGCCCATTTCGTTAAAGATGGCGCGGTCGGTCTGTTCGTTTAAGAAGGCGTCCATCACGCGCGGGGCCAGGCGCTCCTGACAGTAGGCGCGGGCAGCCTCCTGCACCTGGCGTTCGTCGTCGGTCAGTTGCGCGTCGAGACGGAAGGGGTCAGACCAGGAAAATCGGGCTTTGGAAGCGGACATGTGAGCTCCGGTTGCGGGGGTGTAGTCGAGGAGATCAGGCCGTGCGCAGCAGTTCCCGGCCGATGATGATTTGCTGCACCTGCGTCGTTCCCTCGTATAAGCGCAGCAGGCGAGCGTCTCGATAGAAGCGCTCAACCGGGTATTCGTTGATGTAGCCCGCGCCACCGTGGATCTGCACGCCGCGGTCTGCGACGCGGCCCACCATCTCGGTCGAGAACAATTTCGCGCAGGACACCTGCATCGAAATGTCTGGGTCGGAGACGTGCGCTGGCTTAAGGTCAAAGCGAGTAGCGACGTCTTTGACCAGAGACCAGCCCGCCAGCAACTCCGCCTGGCTGTCGGCCAGCATGGCTTGGATCAGCTGGAACTCTCCGATTGGTTTGCCGAATTGCTTGCGGTCACGGGCATAGGTGCGCGCTTCGTCCAAAACCCGTGAGGCCAGTCCGCAGGACACGGCTGAGATGTTGAGGCGACCGCGATCGAGCACCTTCATGGCCGTCTTGAAGCCCTGGCCAGGAACGCCGCCGATGATATTTGCCGCTGGCACGCGCACGTTTTCTAGGATCACGTCACAGGTCTTGGTGCCGCGCTGGCCCATTTTCTTGTCGGTCTTGCCGAGCTTGATGCCCGGCAGGTTGGCCGGCACGATGAAAGCCGATACGCCACCTGCGCCCGGCCCGCCGGTGCGGGCCATCAGCGTGAAGGCACCAGCGCGGGGGGCATTGGTGATGTAACGTTTGGTGCCATTAAGCACGTAGTGATCACCGTCGAGTTCCGCGCGGGTCTTCAGCGAAGCGGCGTCGGTGCCGACATCGGGCTCCGTCAGCGCAAACGACATGACCAGCTCGCCGCTGGCGACCTTGGGCAGGTATTGGGCTTTCTGCTCGGGCGTGCCGTCCATGAGGATGCCCTGCGAGCCAATGCCAATGTTGGTACCGAATACGGAGCGAAACGCCGGCGCGGTGCGGCCGAGCTCGTAATTGACGCGAACTTCCTGGCTGACCGACAGGCCGATACCGCCGAACGCTTCGGGCACCGTCAGGCCGAACAGCCCCATTTCTTTCATCTCTTCGATGATGTCCGCCGGCACCTCATCGTGTTCTTCAAGGTGGTTTTCAGCCGGGATCAGGCGCTCCTGGATGAAGCGCTGAACAGTGGATAACAGGAGCTCAAAGGATTCGGTGTCGAGGGCCATGGTCAACGGTGGGTCAGCGGTGCTGGAAAACGGGTCTTCGTTTTTCAAGGAAGGCGTGCATGCCCTCATGGGCGTCGGCGCTGGCAAAGCGGGCATGCAGTTCGCGGCGCTCAAACAAGATGCCTTCGCTTAGGCTGCCCTCAAAGGCGCGACTGATCGATTCCTTGATCGCCATGAGAGCAGGCAAGGAATAGCCCGCGATTTGCGTGGCTAATTTCAGGGCACTGGCTTGCAGATCCGCATCAGGCACTACCCGCGAGACCAGCCCGTAGCGGTCGGCCTCCTCTGCGTCCAGTATCCGTGCCGAAAGGCACATGTCCATGGCCTTCGCTTTGCCAATCGCGCGCGGCAGCCGTTGTGTGCCTCCTGCGCCAGGGAGCATGGCCAGCTTGATTTCAGGTAGTGCGAATTTCGCTGATTGGGCTGCGACGATGATGTCGCAAGCGAGCGCAAGTTCACAACCACCGCCCATGGCGTAACCGGCAACGGCTGCGATCACTGGCTTGCGCACCTGCCGGATGGTTTCCCAGTTGCGGCTGATAAAGCCGTCCTGGTAAACATCCATGTAGGTCCAGTCGGCCATCACGGCGATGTCGGCACCGGCCGCAAAGGACTTTTCGCTACCGGTGATCACGATGGCGCCGATTTCCGGGTTTTGGTCAAGGCTCAGCAGGGATTCGCCCAGTGCATCCATTAACGCGTCATTGAGTGCGTTGAGTTGCGCCGGGCGATTCAGGGTGATGAGCCCGACGCGGCCGTGCAAAGTCGTCAAGATCGGGAAATCGGACATCGTGCTGACCTATTTGTGCGAGGGTGATCTATTCGTTCGAGAATCCACAAGGTGTGGCCATCGCGGGTGGCGCCAGACAACACGGCATGAAGTGTTCATTGGGGGACTCCCGAGATTAAGAACGCGTTGCGCGCGGTTTCGTTAAGCTTGACGAGCGTGCAATTCCTCGCGCAATTTGAATTTCTGGATTTTTCCGGACGGGGTGGACGGCATGCTTTCGCGAAGCAGCAGGCGTTCGGGGATGTACTGAGTGGCCACCTTCTGCTCCTTGAGGTAGGCCACCAGGGTTGGCATGTCAAAGCTCTGGCCGGGCTTGGTGACTACGACGGCGCAGGCGCGCTCGCCGAGCCGCTCGTCGGGATAGGCCACGATGGCCACCAGGGCTATGGCCGGGTGTTTGTAGAGCAAGGACTCGATCTCGACCACTGGGATGTTTTCGCCGCCGCGGATGATCACGTCCTTGCTGCGACCGGTGATACGCACGTAGCCCTGGTGATCTAACCGCGCCAGATCGCCGGTGTCGAACCAGCCCTCAGGGTCGGTTCCATTGAGGTTCGGGCGCTTCAGATATCCACCAAAGTTCGAGCAGGCGCGCACCAAAAGACGGCCGGCTTGACCAACGGGCAGGCTGTTGCCATCGTGGTCTACCACTTTGATCTCGACGCCGACCAGCGGTTTGCCATCGGTGGTGAAGGCACGTTCGTCCGGGTCGGTGAGTTCGATCAACGTTACAGCGCCGTTTTCGGTCATACCCCATGCCGAAACGATCTTGGTACCCAGCGCGACACGCGCTTGCTCCACCAACGGCCCTGGAATCGGCGCACCGGCGCAAAGGAAGGTCTTGAGCGTCGGTACCGGCGTTTTGTGCTCGAGCACGACTCTCGTCAGATCGGTGAGAAAGGGCGTGGAAGCCATGGTGAAGCTGGCGTGCTCGCCGTTGATGACTTCGATGGCCTTGCTTGGCTCCCAGAGGTCCTGCAATACGGTACTGGCCTTGAGCATGATCGGCATCATGAGTCCGTACATGAACCCCGTTTGATGCGCCATCGGCGAAGCCATCAGCACAACGTCTTCAGCGTCGAGCTGCAGGCGCTCGGCGTAGGGAATGATGTTGGCCATCAAGGTGTTGGCCGAGTGCATCACGCCCTTGGGCTCGCCGGTGGTGCCTGATGTGTAAATCAACTGGGTGATATCGTCCGGGCCAGGGCGATGGGCACTCAGGATGGCAGCGGCGTCGGGCTCATGCTCCCAGGCCGGACCGCTGAGCAGGGCCTCGAAGCTGTTGGGCCCCGACCCGTCGATCACCACGATGTGCTGCAGGTGCGGCAGATTCGGCTGGATGGCTTGGATCATCTGCTCAAAGTTAAAACCCCGGAAGGTTTTGGGAGCAACGATGACTTTGGCCTCACTATGCTTGAGCATGAAGTTGAGTTCGCGCTCGCGGAAGATGTGCATCAGCGGGTTCACGACCGCACCGATGCGCGAGCAAGCGAGGTAGACGGCGGTGAACTGCCACCAGTTAGGCAGCTGGCAGGCCACGATATCGTTTCTCTCCACACCCAGCCGAGACAGGCCCACCGCAATGCGGTCTGCCATCTGCGCCAGTTCGCGGTAGGTGAAGCGGCGGACATCGCCAGCTTCAACGCGGTAGGCGGTCAGGGCCAGCTTGTCGGGGCAGGCCGCTACGCAGGCGTCCAGGTCGTGATTGATCGTGCGATCGCGCCAAAGTCCTTCGGCGATCATTTGGGCGCGGCGGCCGGGCAGCAGTACGGCGTCGAACTCCATGGTTGTCTCCTCTTCTCGGGGGGTTGTTTTGTGCTTCAGGCTGGGACAAACTTCCGGCCGGCCCGGTTGCGGGCGATGATGGTTTTCATGATCTGGGCGGTGCCGTCGCCGATTTGGAAGCCCAGCACATCGCGCAGGCGCTGCTCCATTAAGCCACGGTCGTAGCCACCATGGCCAAAGCACAGCAGGCACTGGTGAATCACGTCGTAGGCCAACTTGGGGCCCCACCATTTGGCCATGCCCGCCTCGGCGGTGTGCGGCAGCCCCTGGTCCTTGAGCCAAAGCCCCTGCAGACAAAGCAGGCGGGCACCTTCGACTTCGGTGTCGTACTGAGCCAGCGGGTGGGTCACGCCCTGGAAGGCCGATAACGGCTGGCCAAAAGCCTGGCGCTGAGTGATGTATTCCCAGGTCTCTTCTAGGGCTACGCGCGCAACCGCCAGACATTGAAGGCCGATCAGCGAGCGCGAGTAGTCGAAGCCGTGCATGACCTGCACAAAGCCCTTGTCTTCGTCGCCCAAGCGGTGGCTGACGGGCACGCGCACGTTCTCAAAAAAGATCGACCCGCGGCCAATCGAGCGCTGGCCATGACAGTCGAATCGGCTGGTGGTTAGCCCTGGGGTATCCATCGAAACGAGCAGGGCAGTCACGCCGTGGGCGCCCGATTCGGGCGTGCCCGTGCGGCCGAACACCACGGCAATGTCGGCCTGGTCGGCTCCAGAGATCGAGGTTTTTTCGCCATTAATGACGTAGTGATCGCCGTTGCGTTCGACCTTGAGGCGAAGGTTGGCGGCGTCCGAACCGCCACGCGGTTCGGTCAGGGCGATCGCGCAGATCGCCTGCCCTTCGCGTAATTTGTCCAGCCAGGGCCGCACCACGGCAGGGTTGCCATACTTATAAAGAATCTGGCTATTCAGCGAAGCCAGCAGGTTCAGGTAAGAAAAGCTCAGGTCGGCGCGGGCGATTTCCTCATGCACGACCCCGGCAGCCAAGCAACCCAAGCCCATGCCGCCGAATTGCTCGGGCAGTTCTGGGCACAGGAAACCGAGTTCACCCATCTCGCGCAGCAGCACGCGGTCGAACTCGCGGGTCCTGTCTCGCTCGAGAAAGCCTGGCTTGATTTTTTCGTCAGCAAAGCGACGCGCCGTTTCGGCAAGAGCCTGTAGGTCTTCGCTAATGTAGGGGTTCGGATTCACCTGTTCTCCCGGGGCGTTGGGCTTACTTCGCGTACTTGCGAAACTCGGGCTTGCGCTTTTCCTTGAGCGCATTGACGCCTTCGCGCGATTCTTCGGTGTCGTAGTAGAGCTTGAGGGCGTACATGCCCATGCCCGCGATGCCGCTCTGGTGAGCCGTATCCATGTTGAAGCTGCGTTTGGCGATCGCAATCGCAGTCGGGCTACGCTCGCAGATCGTTTCGGCCCATTCCTGCACGGTGGCGTCGAGTTGATCGTGTGGCACGCAGATGTTCGCTAGGCCCATGGCCACGGCTTCCTGTCCGGAATAACGCTTGTTGAGATACCAAATCTCACGGGCTTTCTTTTCGCCGACTACCCGCGCCAAGAATGCGGTGCCATAACCCGGGTCGACCGAGCCCATCTTGGGACCCACTTGGCCGAAAATCGCCTTCTCGGAGCAAATGGTCAAGTCACAGATGGTGCACAGCACATTGCCGCCGCCGATCGCAAAGCCCTGAACGCGGGCGATCACGGGTTTAGGCACATCGCGGATGGCAGTGTGCAACTCCTCCATGGGCAGACCGATGGTCCCCCGGCCATCGTAGTTGCCGTCGTGGGCCGACTGATCCCCGCCTGTACAGAAGGCCCGATCGCCGGCGCCGGCCAGTACGATGCAGCCCACCTCGCGGTCATAGCCCGCCTTGTTCAGGGCTTTGATGAGTTCGTCGCAGGTGGTGCCCCGAAACGCGTTCATCTTGTCGGGACGGTTGATGGTGATCCAGGCCACGCCGTTGCGGTTTTCGTACAGGATGTCTTCGAATTGCATGTTGTTCTCCAAAAATGATGGCGGCTGTTTAGCCGTGCATGGTCAGGCCACCCGAGACGCTGATGATTTGCCCGGTGATGAAGGCGGCGTCGTCGCTGCCAAAAAATACGATGGCGCTGGCGAGGTCGTCGGGCTGACCCAGACGGCCCAGAGGGATAGCGCTGCGAAAGGCCTCAATCAACTTGGCCGGGTCACGTGCCCCTTCGGCCACACTAGCAAGCAGCGCGGTGTCGGTCGGACCGGGGCAGACCACGTTGACGGTGATGTTGTGGCGAGCGTGCTCCCGCGCCAGGGTTTTTGAGAACGCGACGAGACCACCCTTGCAGGCCGAATAAACGGCTTCACCCGAGGAGCCTCCGCGGGCGGCATCGGAGGCGATGTTGACGATGCGGCCATAGTTGCGCGCCACCATGCCGGGCAACACGGCGTGGTGCATGTGCAGTGCGCCCGTGAGGTTGATGGCGATCAGCTTTTCCCACTCGGCCGGAACGGTTTTGGTAAACGGTTTGAAGATGTCCCAGCCGGCGTTATTCACCAGCACATCGATCGGGCCCAGGGAGCTTTCAGTTGCCGAGACGGCGGCATCGACCTGCGCGCGGTCCGTGATGTTGCATTCGAAAGCGGCAGCATTCCCGCCGGCGGCCCTGATCTCGTCAACCACTTTCTGGGCTGCGGCCAAGTTCATATCAAACACGGCCACCTTGGCGCCTTCGGCCGCAAAACGCTTACTGGTGGCGCCACCGATACCGCCACCGCCTCCGGTCACGATGACCGTCTTGTCGGTTAGGTTACGCATAGTTTTCTCCTGGAGTTCCTGGTTGAGGATCAAGCTAGACTGTCTATTTATGACAATATGTTGCGTATCATAGGGGTGTTGCCTCCCTGGGTGCAAGTCCGAGAATGAGTTGAATTTGTTATGGTTAACCCGGAAATGAGCAGAAATACGCGTATCGACCTGATCAATAGGATCTTCTTCAAACTGTACCAAAGTGCAAATATGATGCATAAAACAGGTACAAGAGCGGTCCAAGACGAGGGGATCACGACCCAGCAATGGGCCGTTCTCGGAGCGCTTTCAAGGCAGGAAGCCTGCGCGGGAATCAGCATCGGTGATCTGGCCCGATACCTGATGGTCAGCCGACAAAATCTGGCGGGGCTGGTCACGCGCATGGAGCGCGATGGTCACGTCAAGGTGGTCGAGGATGTGCGGGATCGGCGCTCTCGCCTCGTGGTGCTCACTGAATCCGGGCGGCACGTTTGGGTTGACAAAGCATTGCCCAAAATCCACGACTACTACCTGCAAGCCATGTCCGAGTTTTCAACCACCGACATGACGCACACGCTGCACTATCTGGCTAAGTTGCTCGACAACATGGCTCGAGTTGACCAGCCTATTGCGGAAGAAACCGAAGAGGTCAGGTAACGGGTCTGTGAACGGTTCATCGGACCGCACGCCTCACCGCAACCGGGTCGCTCCCAAAGCCTCTTGAGACGGATCTTGTCGATTACCCTCATCTGGCTCAGCACCCGCTGTTTTGGAAGTGGCGCCAATATTTGGCAATCTCTTGCGGATCCTGGTTAGAAGTAGTGCGTGGCGCGCAGCGATCGCAGCCTCGTACTGCTCATAAACTGGGTCTGTCCGTAAGTGCCGCTCCTCTGTTCTGGCGCGCAGCCAGTAGACCCAGCTGATAAAGAGCAGCAAAAGCGTATTGCGCAACGCCTCCCAGCGGGAGTCTGGGTTTAAAAACGGCATGTGAACCATCCACCAGAACAGAACCTTGGTCAGGTAGGCCGGGTGTTTGGTGAGCGAATAGGGCCCATGGGTCAGAATGCCGCGGTGGGTTAGGTTCGAGAACCGCATGCCAAACACAAGGGTGCTCCAGGCATATAAAGCCACTAACAGCACAATCAGACTAGCCCAGACCAGGGCGAGCCAAGGCAGGCCCGCAAACCAATAAAACCACTCAGGGGTCTGCCGGTAGTCTAGGGCCATGCCATTACCCATAATGGTTAAGGGGGGGTAGCAGGAGAGCGCCGCTACCCATCCCAGCAACGTGGGGTGTGCACTTCGAATATGGGTGTCCAACGGGCGAAAGGTCATGATGTAGCCAAGCCCACCAAACAGAATGTCAATGAAGAACACCCCCGCAACCAACGCTGCCACCAGGGGCAGCAGCCGCTGGGCTACTCCATTGGGCTCGTTGACCCAGCCCCATGAAAATACTTGGGCCGCATGACCGGCTAGGTTCCTCCAGGTCCCAGGGTCGGTAAACCCATTTACCGGGCCCGTCAGAATCGAAGCCATAAAGGCCAGAAAGAACCCCTTTACGGCCCAGGCAAGGGCAAAATCTTGCAGGATGGCCCGGTCCACTTCGTGCCAACGCCCGATGACCGCCTGGCCTGCGTGCCAGTAGCCATCCCGCGGTTTAACCATGAACCGGTCCACCCACGCCACATAAGTCAGCGAGAGCGGCAGCAGCCAGAGACTGAAACGCTCGAAAAACTCAAAGTAGAGTGCGAAGCCGGCGGCCCGGTAGTAGCGTACCGAGAAGTACACCACCCCCAGGCAAACCACCGCGGCCGACAGGCCCAGCCATTTGATACGCGTGGTCTGCCAAACCTCCCCCCAGGGCCTGGGCGAGGACCAGTCAAGCCCTGTCGACGGATTGCGGTGAACCCGGTCCACCACGACGCTATAGACCACCATGGGCAACACCGCGCTGGCGATCATCACCAGGCACTTCTCCAAAGGGCTTAGGCTACTGCCCCGGGCAAGCAGAACGGCACCGAGCACCATGCCCGCGAAGCCCGCAAGACTGCAGCCGTGGCTTACCGCAGAGGCCGGCAACGCTGGTAGCGGCGTATGCTGTGGAGACGGGGATTTGGCCATAAGAAACGAGCGCTTAGAGAGCGGGCTCGCGCAGGGCCGAGCGCAGCCGGCAGCGTTTGACGCTCTCGAATGCTAACGCAATTTGCGGGCGCTTTGCGCCAGAGCCCAGCGAGTCGTCGCCCCCTTTACTCCAGCCAGCGTTTGAGCGACTGCGGCGTCGGCGATCCGATGCCCGTTTGGATCCCCCCGTGGCGATCGACGAGCACGACATACGGGGTAATGTTGCGCCATGCTGGGTCGATGGTTGATCGGATGGCGGGCTCGTAACCATCAAAGCTGAAGAGCTGAGTCATCCCCCGAAAGTGCGCGACATGTCGAAGGGCATTGGGGCCCTCTGCGTCCATCATCACTACGATTAATTCGGGACGAACCCTGCTTTTGTTTTTTCTTTCGTTGTTGCTTTTACTTTTTCCTGCCGCGTCCCGAACTTCCTGAAAGACCGCGGGGCAGGCGCTGCAATAGGTGGTGGTGAATAAGTAGGCAGCGGGCTTGGGTCCTGTCTTCCGCAGCTTCGCCCACGTATCTTCGTTGAATGCTTGGACGGCCATGCTGCGGGCTGAATGCGCACGGTGATCGTGTGCTTGGGAGGTGGCTGAGGGACCAGCTGAGGAAGCGGCTGATGGTCCGGCAGAACTACCAGCAAAGGAACCGGCTGAAAAACCAGCGGACCCGATCAACACGGCAGCCATCACGTTACGGTGTAATTTCATGAGCCTCAATTCGTTCGTGAGTGCGCCAAATCACGGCCATTCGATTGTCCGCTTGGGCCAGGCGTGGGTGATCGTTGTGCCCGGTGGTACGGCTCAACACGCTGCGCTCAAAGGATAAGCCGCCATCCTTGGACTTCCAAAGGTGCAGCGAGGTGGTGCCATTGGTAAAGCTGCGCCAGACGATCGCGACCGTTTGGCCGGACGCCATGACATCGGCGTGTTCAGCTGATTCG
>Ga0114963_10003256_pt1 | contig 11064 bp, 26 predicted proteins | sample C_131016_EF_Meta_FD_87019 | JGI IMG/M metagenome (GOLD analysis project Ga0114963, IMG submission 87019) | Freshwater microbial communities from Lake Croche, Canada to study carbon cycling - C_131016_EF_MetaG | ecosystem: Environmental > Aquatic > Freshwater > Lake | place: Lake Croche, Canada...
TCATTGTGCCGATTTTCGCGGTCGGGGATGCGTTGTCGATCTCGATTTGCCACTCAGGAAAAATCTCACCGTCCGCTAATGTGGTCATGTGGGACACGCTAGAAACGCGGACCGATCGTGCTTTGATTGCGTCACTTTCACCGCTCGCTTTAAGGTCTGCCAACGCCTCGGTAAGCGATGCAACCGCGTTACTATGCAGTTTCCGTAGCTGATCTTCTATGTGCATTACTCCCATCCCCTAGCCCGCGCAAACCCGTCAAGCTGGTGTTGGGTAAATCCTTCCCATGACTCCCCATAGCGGTAAATGTCGAAACAATTTCCGCGAGTCTCGACGATGGTGTATTCCAATTCTTCTAGGTAGGCGATTGCGGTCATGGCATTACCCCGACCGTCCAAAACGACTGGTAGAGGCCATGCTGATGCCACTTTACAAAGTCGTCTGCGCTTTCGACCGAATCAGATAACTGTTTAATTTGGGCGTCGGTGAGTCCGCGCCACACTTCAAGGTCAATCTGCCTTGGGTCGGCGTGGACCTTGACCGTGACGTTGTTATTGTTTCGAAGGAGTTCGAGGACGGTCATAACTTTACCTTTGCTTTCCAGGCAAGCTCATCCTCGGTACCAACCCACCCGCCAAAGTCTTCGCATCGTTCGACCGCAATTTTCAGGCCAGCGCCGCCAAACGTGCTCATCGTCCCGTTGACAAAGATCGTCAGTTCGCCCGGTTCTTCGTCGTATCCGCGAATCTGGCATTGAGTGGCAAGATCGGTTAGTAGGGTGCGGAGGGTCATTTCTTCACCGCCGTATTAAACAAAATAACTTCCTCGGATCGTCTTCGCTTCAGCCCGTCGCTTGGCTTACCGTTCACGTTGCAATAGTTCAGCCATATCTTAGTGGCTTCCCCAAAGTTTTTCTCGTTCAAGGCAAGACGCAAGCCCTGTCCGAATACCCCGACATTGAAAGCGAGTGAGACCAATGCGCCAAACTGGTTAGCGTTCAGCGTGACGCCGATGACCCTCTTGACGTAGTCCTCGGCTGATTTCAAGTCCTTGGTCAGCAGTTCCTCTGCGTGGCTCTTAGTGATCGTCATTTGCGCCGTTACATCCGGCCCCGTGTGGCCGTATCCGATAGTCCACTTCCCCGCTGGACAGAGGTAGGAAATGAGGCGAAGCCCTTCAAACTCCTTGATGAGGGCCAAGGATGCGTTGTTGATCACCCTTCACTCTCCGTCGTCGGGCCGGTCCAATTGTCATCGGTTGATACCGTGTCCCGTCCACATTCCCGGCATAATCCGTGTGATGTGCCGCCTAAATAGACACTCCACGTCATGCCCGCACTTTTGCCGCAGGATGGGCACAGGTGCCGATTCTGCGGGGCGTTGGGGTCGTCGCTGGATAGAAACTCCCTCACTCGGTCACCTCGGTCGTTGAAACGCGGAAACATCGTTCCGTGACGCTGCCCGGCACATTAGGCGCGAGAGTTAACGGGTCAACGGCTTCGCATGGAACGTATTTCGATTTCGGGGGAGCGTAACCGTCGCCAAAAGGGTAGTCGCAATTGCGAACAACAAAACACCGTCGCCAAAATCTGCCGTTCCACCCGCGATGGCCTTCCCAAATTTCCGCATAGCCAACGATAATCGCGTCACTTGGAATCCAGCGGTTTCGCCACTTCTTTCGATATGGGACAAGTTGGAGAATAACGCGAACAAACGGAAATTTGTTGGGGTCGCGCTCCCACACAATCGCGGATTCTAGGTCGTAAATCATGGTTGTTTCACCTCGGTCACCTCGGTCACCTCGGTCGGATACGGCAACGATTGAAGCCATAGGCGGATCTGTTGATTCCACAAAGCATCGTTCAGCGCGTGGTGTTCGCCGTTACACTTGGGGAGCGGAGGGTTTCCTTTGTCGATGCACAATTGCTGAATGTCGCGACAGAACATCGGATAGCCTTCGGGCACGTCAACCATTCGCCCAAATAGCTGGCAGAAGGCAACCCAATCGTAGTCGGCGAAGTAGCCCCAGATTTCAGGTTTGCCGTATTGCTTGGGGTCCAAGAATGCTTTGATTTCGATGGCGCCGGTAGCCCTAGAATAAAACCCGCCTTCGTGCGGGCAGTTCGGCCAACGGTATGGACCGCTTCCCTCGCTGCGCCACAGGCTCGGGACCACGTTTTTGAGAACCCAGTCGTTCGCTTTGCTCCAATCAACGTCACTGAATTCGATGTAGAGCTTTCGCCCGTCCTCGGCCACGAGAGCCAAGCTGATCAGGTCAATGGTCTTTCCGTCTTCGATAAATTCGGTGTCTAGGTCGTAAATCATGGTTGTTTCGCCTCGGTCGTCGGATCGGGCGGCAGGGGTAGCCAGTGGGTAGGCTGAACGCCATCTTCTAGGCGGCTATCCCCTTCCCAAGAATGCAGGACGTATTCACCAACTACCCACGCGGCGGTGTAGCCGTAGTCGCTTTCTTCGGGGCAGAACACTAAAACCCGCTCATCCTTTGGCGCTTCCTCAATCGGCCTCGGCGTCACTTGGGCTTCCAACTCGGCAACGCGGGCAAGCAGTTCGCGGATGATGCGCGGGGCTTCGTTGTGGGCGGCGAGGATGGCTTTAGCAATGGCTTTGCTCGACTCTGGGTATTCCCATATATCAAAATCATCTTGGTTTACGTAGTCAATGTCGCAAATTGGATGCGAACATACAACGCCGTCAATGACTTGGACGTCCGCAACAACGTATTCACCATCGCATTCCCACATTTTGCCCGGTGCGGCGGCAATAATCTCCAACAGCTCTTCGGCGGTCATCAGCTCTTCCTCATGTCCGCAAGAGCGCGGGTCAAGTCAAGGGATGCCCGTTTGGCAGCGGCAGGGTAAATCGCGGAATCTCCAACCCGTCGCCATTTCTTGCCAGGTAAATCCCCCGTAGCAGTAGGCCCGTAGGTTCCTTCAACAATTGGCACCAACTTAGCGCGGCGAATAAATTCTTCGGCCAATCGAACGGCTTCTTCTAATGATTCAACGGTCATTTCTTCTTTTCTCTCTTCTCGTAGCACTCGCGACACTCCCCGTTATGCGCGAGCAGGTCTTGGGGTCGTTTGGGCTGCTTGCAGGTGGCGCAGGTGCCCATTAGGGTGATCGGCTCGGTAAAGTGGCCGGGGCGGGTTGCGGGGGTCATCTATTCCTCCAAATCATTCCAATAAGCGTAGGCCCGACCGAGTAGGCGAGCAAAACGACGGCGAGAGCGATTACCGCGAGGTTCAGCGCGGTTTTCCATCGCGGGATCCGCTCAATGGGGTTGTGGTAGCAGTTCGGCATGATCGGCTCAGCGGGTTCGGTGGGGTCTGGCTTTAAAGCTTCGAGTAGGCTCAATTCTTAAACTCCTTGGCTTTTTCTTCTTCAATTTGCCGTTCCACGCTAACGGCGAGGATGATCCCGCACCAGACGGCAAGGGTCACGATCATGGCGATTACGGTAAAGGCGACCAGGGCGGCAATCACTTGGCCCACCCTTTGCGCCATGTCGTCAGCTCGTGGTCGATGATCCAAGTGCGGATGTTTTGGTCGAAGTAACCGAGCCGCACTCGCGATTCCACCAACCCGTAGGCATCGCAGAACGCGGTCATCTTCTCGGGGGTATCGAGTTCGCGGTACGGCTCGAATTCGGTAGGTGCCACCGAGCGGGTGACGGCGTTGACGGCGATTTGGTCGAGCAGAATCACGCGGGCACCAATTCCCGTTCGGCCATTTGGATCCCGGTCACGTAATCAAGGTCAAGCAGGATCTCTTGCGCCTCTTCCGCGCCGCCCACCGCGTAGCAATGATCACATTGATAGTTAATGTCGGGGTCGCATTCGCAAGCCCCGTCCGGGACGTTGAGCGCCTCGCAAAGGTGGTCGTAGCGGATCACGCTCATGCCTCAACTCCGGAAACCTCGACAGTAAATAGCCGGTTCATCGAATCCTCAGGTGAAAGCCAACTTCACCGAATCGGGCGAATGGGAGACTCGTGCCGCCGTCTAGGTCCGCACGGATCGCGTCGTTATCGAGGGTAACGGTGACCTTCTGGTATTTCACCGGGACGAGCGTCGGGTCGATGTCGGCGATGATGAGCGGGACTTTGCCGCCGTTCTTTTGGATCGCGAACTTGTGATTCGGCGTCTCGATCTTGGTCCAGCCGCGCTCAACGAATAGCCAGTGAAGGCGATCCTTGCAGGATTTCGCCGCGTTCAGATCCGCTCTGGCAAGGGCGGCGAGGCGCTTGGCCTCGGTTTCGCGGAACTCGGCGTAAGCTTGTCGCTGAGCGATGAAGCGAGCGTAGTTGTCGAGCTTGCGGTCTCGCTCGTCCATGAGGTCGCCGAAGTAGGCTTCGACGGCAGCGAGGATTTCTTCTTCCGTGCCCCCGTCGCCTAATCGGTCGAAGGCATCGGCGATTTGATCGAGCTCGATATCGATCTCGACGAAGGTTCGGGTTGGGGTGGGCATTAGAGCACCACCCGGATTCGATAGGGGGCGACGAACAGATCGTGAAGGTCGCGGAAGATTTCCCGAAGGTTCTCCCAGTGTCGGCAAAAGTTGACAGCTCGCATCTTAGTTCTCCTATGCCCGTGTCAGCGGGCTACGGAGAACATGATACACAGTTTCTGTGTTTTTAAGTGGTGTTTTTTTGGTGTTTTTTGTTAGGCGTTCACATGGCGGGAATTAGGTCTCTTGGTCGAAGCCCGCTCGGTCGATGCCACGTCTGCTCAAGCCCGTCTTCATCGCGGATGACGCCCACTAGGCGAGCAATGGCTCCCCACCCTTCACCGTTGCTTGGCGGTTCAGTCTGAGGATTGATAGGTAGCAGCTTGGGCGTCAAAGTCTTGGTATCGACGGCGAGCATCTTAGCGGTACACGCATGGTCGCCTTTGCGTTGAGCAAGGACGATGACGCCAAAGTTCGGGCGATTGTCTCGCTCCCATATACCAAGGTCGCCTTCTTTGAGCGCAGGGTAACACGAGTCGTTTACAAACCGAGTGACAAACCGGTCGCGTCCCGCGAAGCGTGCGTCTACTTCGATGTCCTCACCTCCTGAAAGCGGATCGCCCCAATTAGTTGAGCAAGGGGTTTCACCAGCATATATCATTCGGGTTTTACCGATAGGCACAACGCTGGCAAACGCTGAGACCCCCGCGCCGTCGATCTCAACGCCTTTCCAGACCGGCGTGTCGTCCTCCGGCTCATAAAACCAGCTGAGCGACACCCCAAGGGCTTCAGCGATGAGCTTCAAAGGTTCCGGCGGTGGGGTTGGACGGTTGTTCTCGTAGTTCGCAATCCGAGAGCGCCACTTGGTGATGTTATCAATCCCGAGCGCTCGTTTTTTGGCCAAAGCCGCCGCCAAATCGGACTGACTCCAGCCCTTTGGGCCTTTCTTTGACCGAGCAATTCCGATCTTTTCGCCAGGGCTGTAAGCCATGCCGTAAGGATTCAACAAAAAAGCACAAAATTCCATACACCGAACCCGTGTTGCCCGTGTATATTAGTGCGGATGAACACAGAAACCGTGTTTAGCGACCGAAAGGCCCAAGGACGTAGACGCCTGTTTTCGCCAATCGTTGAGGCGGAAATTGCCTCGCGGTACTGGGGCTGGGGGCGGACTGATGAGACAGCCGAAGCACTCGCTGCGCTTTTCGCCCCGTTGTCTGCGACCGGTTCCGTGAGCGTAAACGCGATTCGGATAATTGCAAATCGAATCCGAGACACCAAAAAGGCCCCGCCCCCTGACAAGAGCGAGGCCCACGACCCACTTGAGGCGGATCGGACGAACTGTCTGTCTGATGATACCGCCTGCACGACCAAAACGGAGGAAGGAATTTGAGCTTATTTAAGAAAGCCAGCAGGAAGCGCGTCTTCTTGAAAGTAGGGCTGATGGGCGCATCAGGGAGCGGGAAGACTCGTTCGGCGCTCGAATTGGCGAAGGGATTGGCGAAGGGCGGGCCGATCGCGGTCATCGACACGGAGAATGGTTCGGCGTCGCTTTACTCACACGTGACCGAATTCGACGTTGCGGACATTGAGCCGCCATTCTCCCCTGAGAAGTACATTGCGGCGATTCAGCAAGCTGAAGAAGCGGGATACAAGGTCATCATTATTGATTCCTTCTCTCACGCTTGGAAGTATTTGCTTGACCGAAAGGAGCAACTCGACCAGCGCGGCGGGAAGCAAAACCAGTACGCGAACTGGGGGCCGGTGAAGGCCGAAGCCGACGAACTCAAGAACGCCATTCTTCAAAGCCGCATTCACGTTATCGCGTGCATGCGGGCGAAGACGGACTACTCCCAAGAGGGCGGCAAGGTCCAAAAGGTCGGACTCGCGGCTATTCAAGAACCGGATGTCGAATACGAGTTTACGACCGTGTTCCAGCTCGACATGGCGCACAACGCTTCCCAAACCAAGGACCGGACCGGTCTTTTTGGAAACCGGATTTTTCGGATTGACTCGAAGACCGGCGACACGTTTTTGAACTGGCTTGACTCGGCCGAAGTTCAGGAGATTGCCGAGCGACCTTCCCCGGTTCAAGAGGATGCGGCTCAGCCGCGCGGTGACGTCGCAAGTCAACCGCGGCCAAAGGGTGATCCCGAGTTAAAAGCGATTCGGGCGGCATGGGGTTTTGATACTCCCGACTGGACTCGGTTCCTTCGTGGGCGGCCCGTTGAGGTTGGCGCGGAGATCGTCAAGGCGGCTCACGCGGCTGGTATTCGAAGCATCGAATTGGCAAACGAATGGAACCGTGCCGAGCGCAACGCGGCTTTGACAAGCGCACTTAATCAATTCAATCCAAGCCCAATGGAGTGGCAGGAACTGGTCGACCTTTGCAAAGACTCCGACCTGCCGATCACGGCGGCGGCGGCAATTACCCAGGCGCACCAAGGCGGATTGCGTGACTTTGAGACGGTGATCGAATGGGCTGGATCAGGCTTCCCGAATCTTGAAAAGCCCGAACTGGTTGGCGCGACTGAAGACCCGTTTGCCGATAAGACTCAGGAGGCCTTGATTGTTTAACCGCATCGTCCTCATTGGTCGACTCACCCGAGATCCGGAAATCCGCACGACGACCACGGGAAAGAACTACGCCACCTTCTCCATTGCGGTGGAGAAGGGCCGCAAGCCGACCGATCCGAACGAACCGACCGCCGATTTCTTTAACGTCAAAGCTTGGGGGCACAACTCCGAATACGTCTCGAACTACATCACGAAGGGCCGCCTAATCGCCGTCGATGGCCGGATTGAGTCTCGCAAGTACACCGACAAAGAAGGTGTGCAGCGTGAGATTTGGGAAGTCACTGCGGACAACGTGAAGGGCCTGGACCGAGTGAAAGACGATCCCGAAGGAGCTACGAGACAACCGGCGCGGAATGCGGCGCCAACACCCGAGGCGGCGGCATACGACCCCTTCGAGGACGACTAATGGCAAGCCCGACCGATCTTGCCCCGAAGGACATGGCGAGCGACCAGCTTGCCGTCGCCCTTCGGGGGTTTGGTTTGGACGTGAAGCGCGTGGAATCAAAGGATGGATATGCGCTCTACTACGTGGCCGTGCTCGACGAAGCGGCCAACCGATTAGAGGCGAACGTTGAGCGATTTTAACCGTGATAACTCAGTCAAGTGGGAGCGGCGTGTTCATGCTCGCCGCCCGTTCATGAAAGCGACCAAGTGCCACGTCGCGACCATTGAGAGGCTTCGCAAGCAAGGATATGGCTTTGAAGATATCGCCATCCAGTTAAGGCTTGATTTCGATTCAGTGAAGCAGATTTGTGGGGTGAAGGATTGATCTACTCGTTTACTATCCCTCTTCCCCCAAGGGCATTGAGCCAGAATGCCCACTACCATTGGCGACAAAGGCACAAGGCAGCCAACGGCACCGAGCGAGCCACGGGATACCGGGACGTGGTGAAGTTGCTCGCCAAAAATGCCAAGCCTAGCGATTGGTACCCGAGGCGCATTCGAGTTTCGACCGATTGGTACATGGGGCCAAGCGCAGATCCGGACATCTATCGACCACGCGACGAACCTAACGCCATTGGCGCACTTAAGGCAGCTTACGACGGCATCGTGGACGCGGGCTGGATACCAGACGACACTAGGAAGTGGTTAAAAGTGGGAGACGTTGAGCTAAAGGGCACGCAGAAGGAGCACGGGGGCAAGTGCCAAATCGTGGTGACCATTGAGGTGATTGACTGATGGCTTGGGCTAGGATCACCGACACTTTTGACGACGAGGACGATACCGCCCTGATGAGCGACAACGCGATCGCGCTCCACATCTGCGGCATCACTTGCGCCAACCGCCTCAAGACGGACGGGTTCATTTCGGATGCTCGATTACTTAAACTGCGAGGAGGTCGCACCACCGGCCTCAAGGACCTCATAGAAGGCAAAGGCGGCAGCGATCCGTGGTGGGTGAAGGTCGATGGCGGGTATCAGATCCGGTCATTCCTCAAGTACAACCCGTCCAAGCAAACCCGAGAGGCGAAAGCCGAAGAAGCCGCAGCTAGGGTTGCCGCTCATCGCGAATCGAAGCGAACACAGAAGCCAACTAAACAACCGAGTGTAACACCGTTGCAAGCTGATGGTAACGCATCGTGTAACGCGGATGTAACGCTGTTACAGGATGCGAACACGATTGAATGTAACGCGCATGTAACACACCATGTAACGCTACTCCCATCCCATCCCATCCCATCCCATCCCAATAAAGAAATACAAGAGGTAGTAGGTACTAAGAACGGGGAGGCCCCGGAAATTGCTGACCCCGAGCCACCTGCCGCAAGACTTCAACCTGGGCCCAATTTTATTTTTGTGGGAGAACCGGACCCGGAAACCGGAAACCCACCGGACCCCGTGACGAGGCTTATGCCGAAAAGCGCCGGCGCGATTTTCGGGAAATCAAACCCGCTTGCCGCATTCGACCCGACGAAGCTGCCCGTCCCCGAAGGGCATGACCAGGATGAGATCGACAGGAAGCGGGAAGCCTTTCGAAGGCAACGTGAGGTCATCCGATGAGCGGCTACGAGAACCGCCAAAGCCCAAAGCAGGTGGCCTTGGCGAAGCTCTGGGGGAACTTCAATCAGGCTGGTTTGCCGAACAACCTTTGGCGAGCATGGGAGCCAAATCTTGAGGAATATAGCGATCGGGAAGTCGAACAGGCTTGCCAGAAGATCATGAATTCGGACATGCAACGCCCACCTCGATGGGTTGATTTCCGCCGGTTCCTGCCCGGTAGAGCGGCGGACTCGACGCCCGGAAAAGGCTTACGATGGTGGGCAGTCAGCGGCGAATTTGGCGGGAATTGGGCCGACGCTGACGGTGAATCCGTGCGGGCCGCGGCGCTCGACATGATCAAAAATAGGTTCCCCAAGAAGGACATCCACAAGGCGAGGCGAGTCGATTTCTTGATGATGGCAATACGCCGAGGAGCGATCTCGCTAGAGGAATCAAAACTTCAACCGGCAGAACTCAAGTGATTCTGGAACGACCGATACCAAGGAAGGAGGGCGGGATGAAAAGACGAAGGGACTTTACGCCGATCGAGTTGATTCAGCTTTGGGCTGACTACCAGGCGGGTGGGGCGAACGGCATTCAGCTCAGGATCAGGCCGAACGGCAATGGGGGCATGACGGGGCAGTCCTTGAATCTTGCGGCATCGGAGTACATCCAGTCGGTACGCACGTTTCGGAAAGCCAAGCCGTTCCTACTCTGGGTTTATGCTCCGTCGGCCTCACAATGCGACGGGCGTGGCGGCGGTGACATCACGAAGATTGAGAACGCTTATCCCGGCGAGCTTTGGCCAAGGATGCTTGCCGACGCAGGGGTCATGTTTTTGCTTGGCTACCCAAAGCCGCTAGTTGCGGGCACGGTGCTCAATCAGTTCATGAAAGACCTTGTCGCCAAGATGCGGGCGACCCCGTTCGAATTTGGCGGGATCGATATTGAAGACGATGCGCCTATCCCTGATGGGGCGAAGAAGGTTGGCGATACGTGGGTCATGCCCTCGGGGGCTCGATGAATTTCCTGAGATTTTTCGACAGCCCTTGACAAGCGGCCAATTCCGTGATACCCTTTTCTCGTTATACCGATACCGGTGTGACTGAATATCCACAATTTTTGAAGGCCCCACTGAATAATCAGGCGGGGCCTTTTTCGTTATGGGCCCTTTCTCGCCATGGTTCGGGCCGCAGTACCCCCGCACCGCCTGGGCGCCACACCCGGCACGGACGGGGCGATTTGAACTAAAGCCGATGACAATCCCAATCGACTTCACAACGTTTGTCACTACCGTGGCCTCTTCAGCGGTTCTGGGCCTTGCTGTGGCTTGCGGAAAGCTTTGGGTGGACATGCAGGCGGTCAAGAACGACCTCACGGCGGTGAAGCGCCAGAGCGACAACCAAAACACCGAGCTTCGGCACGTCGCGGAAACACTCACCCAAATTCAGACCAATTTGGAATGGATCAAAGAAAAGCTATCGCGAGGTTAAGCCATGAAAAATCAGCCATTTAAGCATTTTGTATTTAACTCGAAGTCCATCATGGCCGTGGTCGGTGGCATTTTGACGATGCTGTCTCTGCGTGGTGTGCTTAGCCCCCAAGAGGCGACGGTGGCCACGGGGATCGTGCTTGCGGTTGTCGGCACCATGAACCCGAACCACAGTGCGGACAGTGAGGACGTCAACCCGCCGGGGAACGTTGGCTAAGATCAAGCTCAACACCCGGAGCCGAATGCGGGCGTGGCGACTCCGGAAGCAACGAGCGCAACGGCGGGAAGCCAAGGAACTGACGCGATGGCGAATAGCAAGCTGACCCCAAAGCAGGCGCTATTCGTTCAGGAATACCTTGTTGACCTAAACGCGACACAGGCGGCGATCAAAGCAGGATACAGCGCGAAAACGGCTCAATCCATATCAACCGAGAACCTTTCAAAACCTTTGATTCAGCAAGCTATCCAAGAAGCTTTTGCGCAACGAGCGGAACGGACCAAGAGAACCGCTGACGACGTCTTGAGAGACATCGAACGACGCGGCAAATTGGCAGA
>Ga0114963_10003257_pt1 | contig 11056 bp, 7 predicted proteins | sample C_131016_EF_Meta_FD_87019 | JGI IMG/M metagenome (GOLD analysis project Ga0114963, IMG submission 87019) | Freshwater microbial communities from Lake Croche, Canada to study carbon cycling - C_131016_EF_MetaG | ecosystem: Environmental > Aquatic > Freshwater > Lake | place: Lake Croche, Canada...
CTTTAATTTGGGCGGTAAGATCTTCCCCGATATCGTCATAATCATCTTCAAAAATCATATCTAGTTTTCGTCTGTAATTCTCTCCCACAATGCTTTTTTCGAGCATCGAGTTAACTGTATCGAAAAAATCCAACGCTTGTTCAGATGTGATCTTGGCAGTAAGATGCTTGTCATCAGTTATACCATCGGTCTGTTCAGGTTCTATTTTGATCAAATGCATGCCTGTATCATCAGGACGATCAAGCTTGACTTTGACGCGACCGTAATCTGTGTTCATCGATAAATTTAACTCGTCAGAATTAGCTGACATTTGGCGGCTGACCGTGCCAGAATTAGGATCGTAGGTTGGCAGGTAATCCTCGATTTTGGCTTTTATAGGTTGATACCATTCATCCTCAGCCCGATAAGAACGCAGCACTCTACTCAATTCAGCCATGGATTGGGGTATATCAATTTCTGGCATTCTCACCCCAGTAACCAACATTTGCAGCACACGCAAGACATTTTTGTTTACATAATCTTTTAGATCATTATTCGGCACATATATCTTCACACCATATTGTGTGATGTGTTTTGATAGATCAGTAATCTCACGGACCGATGGCCACGTATGATAATTGTTATTTATATTGAACTTCGATATCGATATCTGGCGTAAACTCTCTTCCGCTTTCGTAGACTCAGTGGAAAACAATGTAGTTATATTAGACGGGTGTACTTTCGAATGCATGCTTAGTGTTATTTCATGATATTTCCCGTCGGCTATAGGCCCTACGGACATCCGGACGGTGGCAGTGTATTCAAATACTGTAGATGCTGCACGAGCTACTTGCAATGGTACTATAATTGCCCCCTTTATCGATACACTAATCCCTTCAAAATCGGCATGTGATAATTGAGGAGTAGAAAAATGATAATGACGATAAATTACCCCACTACCTGAATCATTAACTGGTGTCTGAACTAACCCACCGAGATAATTACGATAAATTACCCCACTACCTGAATCATTAACTTTGGTCTGAACTAACCCACCGACCATGCCTGTAGAAGAGTTTTTAGACCAGCAACCATCGAGAATATCTATGATTCCCTTTGCCTTGGTAACCGATGCAGCACCCTTACTATATAGCCGTTTTTCCCGCTCAATACGCAGTTTTATAAGCTTTTCTAATTGCTCCCAAGTAGTGGCATGACCCATTTGTTGCACACGCAGACCTGGCTCACCATTGACAATACCTATGTCTATCACGTTCCCATGCCCCATCGCCTTCTCTAGCTCGGGATCGTCTGGTACCACCCTGGCAAACCACGCCACGGGATTATATGTGCTGCGGTAGTTGATTGGTTTAAAGTGATATCCGGCCAACTTCACCCGTTGGACTAACCTATTATATAATAATGATTTAGTATCATCTCGTGGGCCTTCTGCAATAATACCTATTCTCATAGAAGATCCTTTTATATATATTTGATTTTTGCAACATTCATATCGTTAACCATCTATACTCACCTTGCCAATGTGTTACCACATAGGACATTTGCATACTCCTCATAACAATCTACCTTCTTATATTTAGATAACTCCAGCACCATTTCATATCTATTTGGAGCTGTGCTGTTGAATACGAAACTACAGAATTCATTGTGGTCGCCATTCCGTATCATATTATTCTCCTTTTCGTTATATTTGACCACTGCTAACCATTAATCCTTCTCTACCACAGAAGGCATTACAGACCATATTACCTTCGATATATGAATCTTAACTTCTCAGATCCATACACTCGCTTATAACCATTCTTATCTGCGAATTCTACCTCTGTCATAGACATCTTCTTCGCATGCTTATATAAAGTCTTTTTGTGCATAATCCATCTTGTTTGATTAACATACCAATAATCTGGTCGCACCATGCCATCGAATGAGAAGTTACATGCCTTGTATAAAGCCCCATCATGATTAAATGTAGTATCACAGTATGATATGATTAAACTAATGCTGGCCGGAAGAAGTTTTATACATCGTGCTATAAACCAACTACCAAAATTTTTCATTTGATATTTAGGATGTATACAGAACCTAGACAATTCCCTACTAGTAATATGATCATATGGCAGATTTTGTCTAATTAATGATGAAAAACAACAAACAGCTATTAATCTATCATCTAGATACGCACCATAGATAATTCCTCCTCTACCACACCCAGACAAGTAATGATATTTGTCTAGTAGAGTATTAGCTTCCTTAACGTCTATTTTCTTAATAATAACCTGATTCAACTCATATTCTATTACTTCCAATTTGGTTATACCCAACCAATATTTTAATAATTCCATGATCTTATCGTGGCATTTGAATTCATGTTCCCACAATGTTTTCAGTTCATACTCATTCGCAAAGTTGTTGGATATATATGAACTTTTCTGATTGTCTTTCCTTATAGTTTTATCTATTGTGTGCCAATAATCTCCCTGGCATTCGATCAAAAGAGTGGGTTTATTATTTCTTGGTATCACACAATCGAAATTATATGGCCCAATAACAGTCTCCGGATCATTCTGCTTGTCTTTGTATTCTCTATAATATTTTACCCCTATATCATCCAAAATGTCGTACAAATATTGTTGAATAGATGATATATTAAAAGCTTGTTTGGACCTATGCTCGGCTTGGACCTCTCTATATTTATCTTCTTTCCACCTTAGTTTAGAAGCCTTGCTTAGTTTATTCCTTATATCTTCGGTGCATCTTTGTTTTGATTTTACAGAAGCTACTTCTTTCATGCTATTGGTCCAAGCATCCCTTAACCTCTTCGCCTGCTGCTCTTGATAGTCTGTTGGTAAATCTATAGCATATTTTTTGCATATCCTCTGAACAGCACTAATTGAAGAGTTTAAGCTCGTCGCTATATCTTCTAGCTTATGAGTATTACGCATTGACTTTATTATAGTTATAGATTCCATATTGTCTATTGGTGAAAATATTTTTAATTTAGCAGCCTCGGAATGTGATCTTTTAATTCCTAAAATATTTAATAACTTCCCTATAGTCCTAGGTGGTTTATTATAAATTACTCCTATCTCTGCTCTGGTTTTCCCTTGATTAAAAAAGGTTTTTATATCTTGTATTTGATCATTAGTAAACTGATCTTTAACTGGTATTGGCATTATGTTCTTCCCATAACGAGTCACATTTAAATACATAAAAAAACCCGGCCCTTTCGGGCCGGGTTTCTTATTATTAGCCTTATTAAGGGCTTGTTCTCAGAGGTTGCTGACAGTGATCACACCGTAGTAAAGACCACCGTCCTCTATGAGCTTCTTCCCGTAGCGGGTCATGATGCCCTTGCTTGGGGTGAAGCTGTTGGGATCCATCACGGTCGGGGTGCTTAGCAACGGAATGTAGGGAGCGTAGAAGTAACCAGCGTCGAGGACGCTGCTACCCTTGAACCCTAGAAGGATCTTGCAGCTTGGGAAGAGTGGATCCTTGTAGATCTTCATCTTGCCCTGAACAGTCCCGACGTTCATGATGCCGATGTCAACACCCTCGGTGCTGAAAGCATCACTGGCACGGAAATCGTTCAACTGCTCGAACTTGCTGCAGAGGTCAGCACTCATCACCATCCAGTTAGCCGGACCACGGAGAGTGGTACGGTGGATGATGTTGGCAACTTCCAGAGCCTTGTACATCAGAGCGATGTTGCGGTCTGTGAAGTTAACCGAAGCACCGGCTGCGGTCGCGAAGTTGTGCTCAGCACGGATAGCTGCAGCAATGATCAAGTCATTGATGATTTCACGATCGAGTTCCGCGACCATCTCATCGGCCATAAGGTCGGTGAGAGTGCTCTCGGCATCGATGTTGTGAACAGCCTTAAGATCCTGAGCCGCCTCCAAGCTCCAGCTGGTCTTGAGCTTACGTTGTATAGCCGAAACGCTATCACTGTCGATGCTCATGGTCACTTCTGGCTGGAAAGGGTTAGCCTCGAGATCGTACTCGTAGTTAACCCGTGCCACAGCACCAGCTGGGAAAGAACCACCCGACAGTGCGATATTAACCGCACCGGTAGCGTGATTGAAGTTCGAACCAGACTCGTTTACTGCTAGGGTCGAAGTAAACTCGGTGCAGTCACCGATTAGCACCACGTCCGGATCGCCAGCACTGTTGAAGCCCACTCTGAGGCAAGGTACTGCGTCATCGCAGTTGGGACTTGCGTCGTTCTCACTCGCAAACACCTCGACCACTACCGTACCAGCAAGAACTGGTCGGTGTGCCAGGGTGGCTGATACGTTCATCAAATCGCCAGCAACCGTAGCGTCCTCACCACGAACCTCTTGCGAGCTGTAGTAAGGATCGAGTGCCCAACCGTTAGAGCGTGAGTAGCTCTGGGCGGTGTTCTGACGCATGATCTGCGTACCAGCTACCGTCTGACCCTTGGAAAGGGCATAACGATATCTGATGTAGAAGATCAAGCTTGCTGGCTGGCTCATTGGCTGAACGCCAACCAGATTGTCAGCAATGAGCTTGGGATACGACTTGCGAATCAGGGGCAGAGCAAACCGGGTGAAGTCTGCTATGTTAGCCGTGGTGGTCTGATCCTCTAACAGCATCGATCGATTACCTGGATTCCAGGCATTGTACTGGTTTTCCAGGATCGAAGCCATCAGGCCGAACTTGGCCTTGGGAACCTCACGGCACTTGTTAAGAACTGGCGACCACTTCTTAACGAGTTGGTTCTTCTTGGACTCGAGCACGACAGATGCACGATGGGGATCGGAAGCCTCAGTAACCATACGGTTCTGTAGGTGTCTGCCGGTCCAACCGGTTCTGCTCATTCCAGTTCTGCTCATTCCAGTTCTGCTCATTCCAGTTCTACCAGTTCTAGCCAGTGCCATCTTTGTTGCTCCTAAATAAAAAAATGCTCTGTTATTGGGTCAAGTACAAGTTAAACTAGATCGCTGTCCATGTCAGCGGCAATGTTGTCGATGCTGAAACCATTAGTCGACGGTCTTTGCTGCTGCACTGGACGACGATCCTGATTCTCAGTGAGGGTAGCTCTAGTTGATCTGGAACGACCAGAATCACGTGACTGATCAATCCGGGCTGCCTTTGCTGGTACCCTTCCTTCCGAAACGGTATTAGCAGGGCGGGCCTGTTGCTTCCGCTCTTCGAGTGTCTTCAGAGCAGTTGCCAATTGCCGGTTACGCTTAAGAGCCTTTTCTGCAATCGCTGTCTTGCGATTAGCAAGTTCGATTGCTTGAACCTTCCCCTCAGATGCGACTTTGACCTGTTGCTTGAGCTTCTCTATTGTGGCTGTAACTTCACCGCTTTGCCCGCCATTTGGCTCAATACCCTCTAGTAATCCTACTATGCGGGTTAGCCTGGACATGGCATCGGATTCGTTAAGGGCCGACTGCCTAGCAAGTTGTGCCTCGATCGCTGTCCCCTTCGTTTCACACCAAATCTGCACACGACGTGCAAGTTCTCTCTTATGCGCCTCAGTCTCTTCAACGCAGACCTTCTTGGCCTGCTCGACCTTAGCAGCATACTCTTGATTGAATTGTTGACGTAGAGATGTCTTATAATTGGCCAGCGACTCGCATATCTGGTCAGCCAACTCACTCTTGACACCAGCTTTTTCGAGAAGCGCCTTAATCTTATCCATCTCTTAACTCCTCACTGATAACGTGTAATGTTATTTTTGCCTGAGTCGAGCATTCCCTATTTACTATATATCTTTGATTAAATCCAGGTATTTTATTATTCATCGTCTTGGCTAGCATTAGTATCTTCAGCATCTATAAGCCGCTTCAAAACCCTAGCGGCCTTAAGCAAGTCTACTGTTACTGCACCACCTTTTTCATCTCTTACTTGAAGTGTTGCAGTACCATCTCGGTGGGCTATCAATGCCCAACCATATACCCCAGATGAACCCTCGACGTCAGCCCTAGCTCCCACATAAACCGAATCATGTTCAAACCCAAATGTAATATTCTCTTTGGGATTTAAAGTATTCATTATCCAAAAATATACTGTTTTCATCGACTTATTAACGCTAGAAGCAAGCATATTCACATGTAAAGGTCCGTATTCACTAGATACCTTCATATAATTCTCCTTTGGTTATATTTATATTTGACAGATAATATTAATATAATTGCTTGACAAAGCAATATTTCTTGCCGCCATATATCCTAATATATCCAAATCGGTGAGCGTAATCATTCTCTTTGATGCTCATTTTCTTAGCACGCTCATATAATGTCTTCTTATGCATTACCCACCCATTAATATCAACATACCAATAATCAGGATCTACCTCATGGTGCAATGTAAACCCAAGCGACTTATAGACAGCTCCTGTATGTCCAACAGTAGTATCACAATAACTCACCACATTGTTATATTTTAGGTTTTTAAATGTCCTCGAAACAAAATAACTAGCTAAATTATGCTTTTGATATTTGGGATGGATGCATAACCTAGACAATTCAACACACGATCCATCAAATTGGTGTGCAATATTTTGTCTAACTAAATTAGAGTATACGACGCAACCAATTAGTTGATCACCTAAATAAGCTCCAAAATTATGCCCAGATCTACCTTTACCAATATAATGATATGCATCTAAAAAGTTATTTATATCTGCAGCTTTGATATCATCTTTAATCGTTACATCACTAAAGTCATATTCCTCTACTAAGATATCTATTCCTAGTTTGTGTTTTAGCCGCCCTAACACCTTGTCTTTAGCATAGAATTCGTGTTCCCAGATATACATTATTTCATGTTCTGGGAAATATCTATTAATATAAGTAAACTTGGCTCTATCTCTACTCGCCGCCTTTTCCAAAGTATGCCAATAGTCTCCTTGACACTCTATTAATAACTTCTTCTTGGCAGGTATCAGACAATCAAATGAATATGGTCCTATTACTGTTTCTGATCCTTCTTTGAAATAAGTCACATTCAAATCATCTAACAATTTGTATAGTAAAACCTGTATATTACTTACCCTAGGTTGATTAGCTCTATAGTGAACCATTTTCTCTTTATAGCTATCATCCTGCCATCTTTTTGCACTACTTTCAGATATGGTTCTTCTTACATCGTTATTGTAACCATTGGATTGTGCTTCTATGTATAGTTCATTTGACCATAGCTGCCTACTTTGATTGGTCTTTACAGCCCTATATTCTTCATCTAGCCATAATTTTTTAAGTGACTCTGACAAGGCCCTTAATCTATCATCATCCGACCACTGTCGTTTGGATATCGCGGATCTTTTGTCCCTAGAAGCTGCTTTTTTAGCAGCCATTGTTTCCCTATACGCTGGATCATTCCATCTCTGCTTGGCTATAATAGATAATCTCTTCTTACCTTCCTCTGATGGTACATTACGGGTTATCTTAAATTTACCATCCTTGTGACCCTGCACCATCGCACAATGGTGGCATTGCCATCCTTCATATCTATTTGGTCTGTATTTTAATTCCTTCTCTATACCACAAGTACATCTATGAATGACTAATTGGCCAGTTTTAAAATTACCATGTTTATTTTTAGATTGAACGCAAGACATACATATATGTGTAGGCTTTCTCTTAGCCACTTGATACGATTGTTCACGTTTTCGATCACAGGATTCACATACTACTATGACTATACATCGATTCTTTACATTATTCACATTATAATTAGAAAGAGTCCAGTCTATCATATAACCTCGCCTGGTTATATACTAGACGAGGTTAAGCCAAGCTATTTGTTACAGACCAAAATATTTGTTTATTTCTTTAACTAATATACCCTGATATAATTCAGGATTAAATTTATGTTTATTATTGCTCAATGGCTTTATCTTACGTGCTAATCCCTCTTGAATATTAAGTATTGCCCCATTTACTGAAGGTTCGGCAACAGCATCCCATGTGACAAAGTTGTATCCTGGCATTACGCGGTATAGTTCTTTACCAGAACTCTCAACTACTTCCATATCGCCTACACCGCGTGATGATATGCCAACTCTGACTTTATGTTCGAATAGTCCACGCAAGCAAGCACCACACGGCAGGTTGTATAATATCTCTGCCTCGCCATACACCTTTCTGCCGTCCATCCATACCTTAGTCATCAAATGACTGACTCTATCTAGATGTATTTTGGCGTCTGCTGGATGATCATATTCACCCATCACAGCCCTGGACTGAATATCTTCCTGTATATTCTGAACTGCTGGCCTTAAAACCTCAGCAGTAGAGTATAGTCTACCATTCGCATTTTCACGATCGCCCATCTGTATCAGACCAGACACCCGCATCGCAGGTATCTCCGACCCATTCTTGCCCTCAATAACTACTTCTTTCTTGTCTATGACATCGAATGCAAAAGTGTCTCTTATCAACTTGGAGCCAACCGGCAGAACACCAGTCTCTGCTATCACTCTTCTGTCAAAATTAGAAGCACGCATTATGTCGGCGACTCGTTTTCTAGTTGGTATCATCACAGCCTCCATTATCACTGTTTGCTCATCGGTCTAGCTGTGGGTGGCTTGGTGCCAGTGCCATCATCCTTTTTTACGTCTGGTCCGATGCCATCTAACTTATCATCGCTATCTTTGGTCATCTTTGGAGTTGGCATGTCTCGAGGGTCTTCCTTGACATGCTTAGCGTACTTGGAGTTCTTAGGGTCAGTGATGTCCTTGTCTTCGAACATCCCGTCCTCATCTTCATCCTCATCGGAGCCATCCTCTGAATCATCTTCTGATTCCGTATCATCAGATTCATCCGATTCCATATCATCAGATTCATCAGATTCATCTTCTGACTCGTCTTCAGAATCTCCACCAAATTTCTCAAAGTCTGGCATTCCGCCATCGTCGCCTAGGTCATCACCAATATCTGCCGATGTGGTAACAGAATCCACTGGTGCCATACCGACAGAATCGTCTAGATCATCTGAACTCGGGACGTCTTGAACGTCTACATCGTCTGTGACTTCGACAGATAACGAACCGTCTGGATTAGTCCTGATTGTGGCCATTGCTTCGGCTAGAGCTGTGTCCTCATCGTCAAGGATGGGCCTCAATTGTTCCAATGACCCTCTTAGCCACCCCTCGAACTTACGGCCATCACCATCTAACAAACCGGCACTAGCATAAGCACTTTCCACAATCTCTTCTGGGACAGGGATCTCGACAGACCCATCCTCAGACAGTATTACTGGCTTCAATTGGGAGTCACCACCATGGTCAAATATGAACCCGACACCGGCCATCTCTCCCAATAAAGCGTCAGACTGTGTCTGATTCCACTGGATTGATTCTTTGAGTTCTCTCGCTGCTATTGCACTACGAGCATAACCATTCTTCCTGATCCGGGGACCCTTACGCTGATCCTCAGCCATGTCCTCTTCAGTTTCGTCATCACAGTCATCATCATCCTTCATCTTATTCTTGATAAAGTCTGGCAACTTCTTAGACTGTGACTCGTACATTTCTAGGCATTGCTCGACAGCCTTGTTCATTCTGCCTTCCGGTATTCTCAACCCTATAGCCTTTATTGCTGCTTCGGCCATGTACACCAGATTACCCTGCAACTGCTCACCCTCGAGCTGGTGCTCTTCAGCTAGTCTATTGATGATCTTTACGATCCGCTGCACATCTGCTGAATCATTGATAACTGGTGCCCCGTAGTCGGACATCAGCCTACCACTTTCAGCTATGTCTAATTCGCCCTTGGCTATGGCATATGGGTCACGGCTCTCTTCCACATTGTCTTCATCTTCTGGCATATCATCGTCTATACCATCTCTTCTCATCTCATAATGAACCGGTCTCGATTCATTGATGGCTTTTCGCGACTTCTTGCTTTCGAAAGGATTACCTGAAGCAGCTGGTGCGGCTGGTGCGGCAGGAGCAGCTGGTGCAGCAGCTGGTTTCGCGGCAGGGGCCGGGGCAGGAGCAGGTGCTGGAGCTTCATCACCTGCACCCAATAACGCACTTAGCTCGTCAACGTCGTTATCATCATCGAGTGCCGGTATTTCATCTTCAGTTTGATCATTCTTACCACTCTGCCCACCTATCTGGATAAGTGGAGAATTGATATTAATGATTGGCTGGCCTTGGCCTTGGCCCTTGTTCAGTACGCTCGAGACATCATTCTCATCGCCAGGCATCATATCGAAATTGCTAAGCGAATCAGCAGCAGACAATTCCTCTTGGATTGTCGCTATTAAATCCTCAGCTTCATAAATCGCTGCATCATCGCAATCCTTACCAGACAGACGACTGATAAGACCATTGAGCTTACTGGAAAGCTCATTTGACTCCTTGATCTTTGGAGTCTTGTCCATCAACGTGGTAAGAGTCGTCGCTAGAGCCGAAGCAGCCACATCTTTGTTGCTGAATGCCTCAAAGATAAGGGTCAAGAACTTATCGTAAGCCGGCTCGAAATTCGAGGCAGACTCGAGTATGTGCACGTTTTCTGCTAAGACAGGATGCTCTGCCTTTCTTGCTATGTTTCTCCACTCGTCGATAATCTTATGGCGACTTAAACGCATATTGGTTCTGTAGAATAGCGTGGCTGTGTCAGTCGCCAATTGGTCATTAAACACCGCTTTGGTAGCGAGAGCGTTCTCTATCAACGTCTGTACTTGATCACGTCTGAGTAACGTAAACTCTTCGTTCTCGCTCAAGAAAGTAGTTACCGATTTTACGGCATCCTGAATCTTACCTTCTGCTACCAATCTTGCGCAATGAGAGACCCTCTTTTGAAAGCCCTCTGACCAATATGCATTCTGGGCTGTCTCACGCATTCTGCGAGCGACTAGCTTACGAGATGCCCATTTGGTAACTGGCAGCTTAAATGCCTCACCATCTACAAACTGGCCTGCTACTATCTGGCCATTTTCCACGATCACCTTATCTCGGAGACTCTCGACTATGGTGCTTATCAATTTATGTCTAATATCTTCGCTTAAGTTCGTGTTGCTCGAGATCGTAATCTTACGAGTAACATTGTCTCTACCTTTAACCATACCAGAAAAGGGA
>Ga0114963_10003258_pt1 | contig 11056 bp, 7 predicted proteins | sample C_131016_EF_Meta_FD_87019 | JGI IMG/M metagenome (GOLD analysis project Ga0114963, IMG submission 87019) | Freshwater microbial communities from Lake Croche, Canada to study carbon cycling - C_131016_EF_MetaG | ecosystem: Environmental > Aquatic > Freshwater > Lake | place: Lake Croche, Canada...
AGATGATAAAACGGACAACATTGGTTGAACAATTTTCAACCTTTATAGATTTTAGTTCAGAGCGTTGGATAATTGAGTACAAACTTCAGCAAAGAATGGAAAATTACTTACTGGCCGACTCATCACTAACTAGTACGGAATACTGGGGATTGTTTTTTCAACAAAAATGGTTAGCACAAGGGAAAAAACAAGATTTTTTTAGATCTCACCTTTATGCTTACCTCCAGGAGCCATGTTACTATATAGCCAAGGAAATCGAACATAATTACTACAATAAGCAATTTAGTTACAATTGCGAAGATTATTTTAATCTAGGTGTTTTGGAATTTGATAAAATTCTCACTGATTTTAAACCAGGATTAAACACGCGACTATATCTTTTTGCCACTATCAGACTAAAATGGCGAATACTTGATAGGATGCGAGAAATTGATCGTACTGTTGGCTATACAATATGGAGCCTATTACTTAGTAGTAGTCCTACCAGATTTAAAAAAGCATTGATCAATCAAGGAATCTCCCAAGATATTTTGGCTAATTACAATTTGGTATGGAATCTCTACAAAGAATTTTATAGCCGCGCGCAAATTAAGCAAAATGGCAAACTAGACAAACCCGATATTAAAACAATAGAAGCGATAACCAATGCCTATAACTTGAAAACACAATCAAAAGTCGATCTAATGACTATAGAAAGATGGTTAATCAGCTCAGGACAGGCCATTTTTCAATTTATGTCCCCACCAGTTAGTGTGCCACTAGAACCATTAATCACAAGTCAAGGCAACTTTAATGAACCAACTACAGAAGAAAAAGAACAAGAACATAAAAAATTCCTAGAAAACCAAGAGATATTTGCAAGAATTTATAATTGGTTAACAAGAGAATTAGAAAATATTTTCGAGCAAACAGAAAAAAACAAATTACATCCAGAAATCAAAAAAATCTTAGAATATAAATATTTAGAAAAACTGCCTCAAAATCAAATCGGGCAAAAGGTCAATCCAGCACTAAAACAATTTGAAGTTTCCAGGCAATTAGATCGTTTTTATTTAAAATTAAGCAAAAGCTTAATTCAATGGTCAAGCGCTAATTTAGAATCTCCTCTCAAGGCTCAAGATATAGAAAATTTGAGTGAATCAGTTGAGCAATGGATAGAATATTATTACTTAAAAATTAAAGATTAATCATGAATAACACTCTAGTCGAATTGAATACCAAGAGCTTATGGCTTCCGATTTCAGATTATATATTAGATCAAGCTTGGAAAGACAGCAAATCATACTATTCAGATAAAGAACGACAAATAGCTTTTATCAACACATTATCACAAAAAACAATAATTACTTACTTACAGGAAGATTTGGATCTAGATGTAGAAATTGAATCAAATAATAAATCAATTTGGGATCTAGGTATAAATGGAACTATCATCAAGGTGAACAACCAATCTTTAGTTCTTATTCCCAGTGAAACAACAGATATAGATGAAGTTTCAATAGCTCAAGAATTAATCGATATCCCCAATTTAATTGGTGATTACTATTTAGCTATCCAGGTCATGAGCGAAATAAATTTATTAAGAGTATGGGGCTATACTACTCATAAAAAAATCAAAAAAGAAAATAATCTAGAAAACAATAACTATTGTGTAGAAAAAAATAAATTATCCGAAGATATTAGATCTTTATGGTTAATTCAAGAGTTTTGCCCTCAAGTAGAGACAAAAGCATATTTAGAACACTTACCAGAATTATCTTCAAATCAGATAACTAAATTATTAAACAATATAAATTTTGGCAAAGATAATTCTTATAAAGAGATGTTTTCATTTACACAATGGGCAAATATAATTGCTCAGGAGAAATATAGAAAGATATTGATAGAACATCGAAAGTTAAATAATTCACCAATTGTGAATCTAGGCAGATGGTTAAATAATCAATTCACAGAAAGTTGGGTAGATATCAATGAGTTAATTTCGCCCAATTATGTCCTCTCGTTTAGAGATCCTGGAATTAAAAGAGTCAAAGATCTTGGAATAGAGATCTCAGGAGTTAAACTAGCTTTGGTGATTAATGTCATTCAACTCAATGATAAAGTTGCCATACAAGTTAGTCTCTATCCAACTGGTGAGAAAAATGTACTGCCATACAATATTAAACTTGGTATTATAGATGAGGATGGAGAGATGTTCAAAGAAGTAACATCGCGCAGTGATGATGAATTTATTCGCTATAAATTTGATGCTGAATTTGGAGATCAATTCAGTATTAAAATTTCCTTAGAAGATGCCAATATTACTGAATTTTTTTACATATAAAAATTTATAAATAATGCAAAAAATCTTGATTCTTGAATTAGACGGAAGTTTTGAAGATGGCTTTAAAGCTTCATTAGAAATCAGAAATCAAATTAATACAATTCCAATAGTCAGGGTAATAGGATTTTTATCAGCTAATATAGATTTATTGAATCTTTATCGTCAATGGCAGCGACATTACTCAAGTTTAGAAGGGATATTTAGAAAACTTAATCATAGTTATCCAGAGCAAATTACCAATGCATCTGATAAAGATAACGCTATAAATATTTGTCGTGAAATTGCACAACTTGTTGAACTAGAGTTAAACAAATGGCTAAACTCCTGCGAAACGTTTAAGCCAATTAGCGATGAAATAAGAGCTTCAGGTACTGATTTTCTTTTATGGTTACAAACTGAAACTATTTGGCTAAAAAGACTTCCTTGGGAAAAATGGGAAATATTAAAACAAGCAAAAGTTGCAGTTATCCCCTCACAGTACTGTATTAGCCCAAGAAATAGCACACTTAATAAAGAAATTAGAATATTAGCAATTGTAGGCTATGCGACTGACTTAAAAAATCTTGAAAAAGATCAAATTATACTCAATCAACTAGGAAAAGACGCTGGCGCTGAAATTGTCTGGGTAAAAGCGCCCAACCCCCAGCAGCTCAATAATTTATTGCGAGAGCAAAAATGGGATATTTTATATTTTAGTGGACATAGCTCTAGTAATGAAGATGGTAAACGTTTTGAAATACAGCTCACTCAAAAACACAAATTAGAGATCCCAGATTTTAGTTATTCTCTCAAAGAAGCAACTAAAAATGGACTTCGTTTAGCCATATTTAATTCATGTGATGGTATTGGACTATCTCATCAGTTAACAGAGCAAAGAAACATTGTCTTACCCCATATTATAGTTATGAGAGAAAAATTACCTGATTTTATCTCACCCAAATTTTTACAATACTTTTTACAATCATTTATCGCTAATAAATCTCTATATGATTCTGTCTACAGCGCACAACAAATTCTACATGATGATTATGAAAAAGATTATCCTTGTGCAAGTTGGCTACCGGTAATCTGCCTAAACCCTACTGAAGATCCCCCAACTTGGCAAAGTCTTAGTAAGAATATCAAGACAAGCCAAGACAGGAAGAGATTATTGAAAGCTTTAGCAATTGCCTTATCTACAAGTACTCTTATTGTTGGCTTGAGAGAAACTGGAGCTTTGCAAACTCTAGAAGCCAATTCTTATGATCAGGCAATGAAGTTAAAATTCAAAGAAAATCCTGACGATAGAATTTATGTTGTCACTCTAGAGAAAAAAGATTTTGAATATCAAGATACACACGGTATGAAAAGATACTTTGTCAAACCTAATATTCAAGCCTCTATCTCTGGCGAAGCTCTTGCTAAACTGCTAAATAAATTAACATCATCTCAAGCAAGTGTTATTGGATTAGATATACTGCGTCCATTTAGCGCAAACAATGACTATCTTGATCTAGCTAATCAATTAAAAAAAACTAATAATTTTATAGCTATTTGTCGCAATTCTAATGACCGCAACGAAGCAATTTCTCCTCCACCTGAATTACCTTATGATCAAGTTGGTTTTAGTAATGTTGCCCTTGATCCAGATCGAGTCGTTCGCAGGTATTTGTATCAAGCAAAATTTCCAGAAAATTCTCCTTGTTTACCAGCTAATCCTCAAAAAAAGAGTCAATCATTATCTACATTTTGCCAATATGAGCAATATGCACCTAGTTTTAGTCTATTGATTGCTCAAAAATATTTAGAATTACAAAATAAAGGATTAGATTGTCGAAAGTTAAAAAGTGGATTACTAGAAATAAATGTTGGCTCAGGTAATGATGGCAAACAACTCAAAGAGACAAGCCAGGGCTTTTACAAAGATAGATTTTCCCAAGGAGAAGCAAAAGCTGGCCATCAAATTATGTTAAATTATCGAAAAATATCTCCAAGTGGGCATAGTGCAATTTCCGGCATAGCCCAAAGTATTTCACTAATAGATGTTCTAGATCCAAGATTTAACACAAAATTACTAAAAGATAAAATTGTCTTAATTGGTGTAATAGAACCTGGCTCTGATGATTTCTTAACTCCCTATAGCAGTAATGATAAAGATAAAGTTCCAGGGGTTTATCTACATGCTCATGCCATCAGTCAAATTTTAAATACTATGTTAGATAACAGACCATCAATTCAATTTTTGTCATCTCCCTTTGAGATAGCCTGGATTGTTATTTGGTCTTTAATAACTGCTTTTCTAACTTGGCGCTATAAAAATATTTTCTTTGTTGCTATTGTTGTATTAGTCAGCTTAACTGGTCTGTATTTTACCATCTTCTTCATAGCCAAAGTCTGGGTTCCTGTTATTCCTGCAGTTTTAGTAATATTGAGCACTGCATTGGTTTCCCTATGGCAAAAATACTATCCGGTGCAAAACAAATAAATATATTGAACCGATCTAATTAGTACGCTATTGATCTTTAGTTATTTTTTTTGAGCCAAAAATGTTATTATTATAAATAAATCTTCACATTAAGAAACAATCAAAACAATGGCTGGACTTTTTGGCTTTTTCAACCGCAAGAAAGAATCCGTAGAACAAGTTAAACCCAAAGATGCCTTTTTTCTATCTCCCGATGATGCTAAGACCTTTGGTGACATTGAGTACATGAGGACTCCAAATGTCGTTAAAAGAACCTTCGCTAAGACTATCAATGGTGGAGATCTTGGAGAATCAATCAAAAGCGTCTCTGCTCTAGAAGAAAAGGTTTTAAATGCCAATGAACTAGAAAGCAAAAAGGCTGCCGAGAAGGTTTCTTCTTCTTTTGAAACCCCTTCTTATACACCTGAGAGAAGACCAAACCCACCAGGGGATGTTGATTTTCGCAAGATGGCTGGTGATATAAACAAAAACAAGAAGAGATAAAATTTATGTACTGCCGCACTTGGTGACAGTACACAAATAGCAATATTAGCTCACAGTCGTCGCATAGGGACTAGTGAGCTTTTCTAATTGTTGAACAAGCAAGCTCAAAAACAGTCCGACATCGGTGACTATCCCTACTGATTCAATCGAGCCGCGATCGCTAAGCTTGGTAACAACTGCTGGATTAATATCGACACAGACCATTTTCACTCCAGCAGGAGTCATATTGCCAACACCGATAGAATGCAGCATTGAAGAGAGCATCAAGATCATATCAGCCCCTTTGATAAGACTGGCATAATCTGACTGCGCCTTAATTAGATCCATTTCAGTATCAGGCAGAGGTCCATCATCTCTGATCGAGCCTGAGAGAGAAAAAGGTATATTGTTTTTAACACATTCGTACATTACACCTTTGGTGATGGCACCTTGTTCAACTGCAGCAGCTATACTACCATAGCGGCGAATTAGGTTGATGATTTTGAGATGGTGGCGATGCCCACCTCGAACTGGAATCCCTCTTTGTAAATCTACACCCAAAGAAGTACCCATGATAGATTGTTCAATATCATGTACTGCTATGGCATTACCCCCTAAAAGAGCATGAACATAGCCATCTTTAATTAAACGACTTAGATGTTGTCCTCCACCAGTATGAATGACTACTGGACCTGCAGTGACTACCACCTTACCGCCTTGATCTCTAATTTGGCGCAGTTCCCAAGCAATCTGTTCTACGACCAGTTCGACCCGGCGCTCACTTGAAACTCCCGCACCCATAAAAGTAAACTCCTGGCTAGAGCTACGCTGCTCGCGTGAATCAGATTGTTTGATAGTACGAATACCGCCTACGCCTACTACCACTTGATCGCCTAGCTCTAAATCTCTTAGAAGTTTACAAGAAGCCTTGTGATTATCTCCAATGACAATCACCCCATCCATTCTCTGGTTTGCCACCAGAATCCATTGGGAATTGATGCGCACTTCAGTAGGGTAAATCGTACTAACATAAAAGTCATCTGGAGCAACCCCAGCTTTGGTGACTTTTTCGATTTTGACATCGCTTGCCTCTTGGGGAGGTGGAACAGCGCCAAGCTCGATCAATTGAGACATGATCTCATCCATCGAATCAGCCGAAGGCGCCGAAACCCGAACTTCTGCCGCTGAGGTGCTCTGCCTTTCAATACCGAGGCTGAAATTGAGCACCTTGAAACTGCCACCACTTTCTACTACTAGATCTAAGGCTTTACTGAGTACCCCTGCATCTAAAAGGTGTCCTTGCATTTGGATCACCCTAGTTTCTATCATAGTATTGGCATGGACATCTTCCAAAACTGGCTCAGTTACTCTCAATGTCAAGCATTTAGCCGCCCCCCCAGCTTTTAGAAATTCACTCAAAGGAGTCTCTACTACTTCAAAACCAGCATTTTGCAATTGACCCTTGAGCGCTTCGCTAATTTTGTTCATCACAATTATCTGATTAACATTAACGGCGTTGCAGGCAAAATTAACAGCATCAGGCTCTTCTACAATTATTCTTTTTTCTTGAGGAACCTTCATCTCAATCAAGCGATTGGAGTATGCGTCAAAGGCATCTGGATAGTAAAGTAGATAACCACCACTTAAAGGACAAAAGCAGGTATCAAGATGATAGAATCTCTCGTCAATCAACCTAAGAGATAGTACTTCAATATCTAGCCATTTAGCTAAATAGGGATGAGAATCCAATTCAGAACGAAAACCATAGCCAGCCCATAACCAACGGCCTTCGCGATCAAAAAGAGCATCTCCAGCTCCTTCAAAGGGTAGATCTTTAGGTAGCTCATAGACGGTGAAGCCTTGCTGCTCAAACCACTGCTTGAAGTAGGGTTCTTCTCCTTGTCTTTCTTTATGAAAAAAACGACTGATTACAGCAGTTTTTCCCAGAACCAAGCCAGCATTGGCGGTAAAAACCATATCAGGCCAGCCCTTTTGAGGAGGCACAAGATCTACAATAGAGCGATCTTTTAAAATTTGGTAAAGTCCATTCCACTGACTCACAGCCTTTTCGCGGGAAGATTTGTGGATATTTCCCTCCATCCAAGGATTGATCACATAGTCCACATCATAGTGATCAGGCGCGCACATAAGAATACGAATTGAGTCTGTCATAATACTTATAGCTTAAAATTCCTTATTAAAAACTTTGACTCATATAGATCTTTATAGATCTTTTGAGTGCTTTGGCATTTGCCATCATAACATTCAAGCTAGATGCTTACTACAGACAATGTCTGGGCTTTTTGATAATTGTTTTGGCAAGAGTTCACTTTTCTAAAGCAGCCGAGAGAACCTCACAACCAAAATCAGTGACCAAGACATCATCTTCAATGCGGATACCAATTCCCCTCCAACGCTCAGCAACTTCGAGCTGACCTTCACAAGGTACTATCTTAGGTGAAATGTATATTCCAGGCTCTACTGTCAGGATATTATTGGGCTGGAGAGATTGCCAGTTATCTTCAGTGGATTTATATTTACCAACATCATGAACATCAAGTCCTAACCAATGCCCAGTATTATGCATATAAAAAGGCTTATAGGCTTGTTTATCAATGATTTCTTCTTTACTGCCTACTAGTAAACCCAATTCAACTAAACCCTCGACAATCACTTCTACTGCTTTATTATGTACTTGATTATAGGCAACTCCAGGCCTTACCTCATCTATGGCCTTGAGTTGGGCTTCTAGGACAATATCGTAGATAGCCTGCTGCTCAGGAGTGAATTTTCCATTAACTGGAAAGGTTCGAGTGAGATCCCCGTTATAGTAACCATAGCAGCAGCCAGCATCAATTAAAATCAAATCTCCTGAGAGCAATTGTTGATTGTTATCGATGTAGTGTAGAGTGCAGGCATTATTACCTGCAGCTACTATAGAAGGATAAGCAGGCCCCATAGCGCCCCTGGAACGAAAAACATTTTCAATAGCAGCTTGAACTTCATATTCATATTTGCCGGGAGTTGCTATTTCTCTAGCCACGTTGTGCGCTTCTACAGTAATTCCTATAGCACGGCGCATCATTGCAATTTCAGCTGGAGTTTTTTGTTGGCGCAAAGGATGGACTATATGATTAGTATCTTCTAGGGCTATTGGCCCAGTGCCTCTGCGGGCATTACCAGCTAATACCGTTTGCCAAATATCCAGAATTTGTCTATTGAAACAATGATCTCTACCGAGATGATAGTAAATCCGCTCAGCCTTGGTAAGATACTGAATGATTTCTTTGCCAAAATCCTCAATAGGATAGACTGCATCTGCTCCAAAAGCCTCTTTGGCCCCATCTACTCCCCAGAGAAAACCAGTCCAGGTCTCCTTGAGAGGATCTTTGGGCTGCACAAAGAGAATATATTGATGTTCACTATGATGAGGTGCCAGAACAGCAATAGAATCTGGTTCATTGAAGCCGCTCAAGTAATAAAAATCGCTATCCTGGCGATAGATATACTCAACGTCATTGTGCATAGTGGCAACTGGAGCGCTGCGAAAAATGGCCGTACCTTGGCCAATTTTTTCCATTACCTTACTGCGTCTTTGCCGGTATTCGTCTTGCTCAATACTCATTATGCCAATTAGTCAAAATCATATTCTAACGAGATTAGCTAAATTTTTAAAGTGCTCCCTCCCATGGCAAGTTTGGCTGCTCCATAGGCGGCTTCACTTTGGGAACATTTTAATACTGGAACTGCTAATATATTCTCTCTCATTTGACGCCAAGGCTCATTTTGGGCGCCACCACCAACGCTATAAACCCTAGTCAGAGAGCCTGCTCCTAAAGTATTCAAAAGTTCATAACCTCTGTGCTCAATTCTGGCAATACCTTCTAAAATTCCCTGTAAAAACAAGATATCATCTTCAGGTCTTGGCTCAAGACGGGGGGCAAAGTTGGGATCATTGATTGGAAAACGCTCTCCCACTTTGAGCAATGGATAATAATCAAGTCTGCTAGATTGGTGAGGATTTATTGAGCCAGATAACCTCTCTAATTGATCCGCAGAAAAAAATTTTTTTAAAACAGCCCCGCCACTATTGGAAGCCCCACCAGTGAGCCAATATTTCCCCAAGCGATGACTATAGATTCCATAGTGATTATTGTGAATATTTTTTTGGCTGAGCATTTTAACTACTAAAGTAGATCCTAAAGAAGTAACAGCATCGCCCAGACAATTAGCCCCGCTAGCTATAAAGGCTGCTATGCTATCTGTTGTACCGGCGGCAACTTGACAATCTTGGGATATTTGATATTTGCTAGAGACTTGTGGTGTGATTTTAGATATATAGCTACCGGGGGTCAATACTTTTGGGAGTAAATGAGCAATAGGTAGAGAAAATAGCCAGTCTGGATATTTCATGAGCTCTTGATCATAGCCAAGTTTAAGAGCGTTATTATAATCACTCAAACCCAACTGTCCATGTAGCAAAAAACTCAACCAATCAGCTTGATGTAAAAAATAAGCAGCTTTAGCAAAAATAGGGCGATGATCTGACCACCACAATAGCTTGACTAAACTAGAAGTGGCGTTTTTAACTAGATGAGGCTCGGTTAAAATATTATCTAAAAAAGAAATTTGCCCTACAGCTCGCGCGTCATTATATAAAATAGGCTCATCTAGAGGATTGCCCGATTGATCACAGAGGATTACTGTAGAAGAGGTTCCATCTATTAAAATTGAGCATAATTGCTCTTTCAGGTCAATCTCGATACTCTCTAGGATTTGTGAAAGAGCAATCTGCCAGCTTTTTGTGTTGTCTATAGCATAGTCAAAGCGGCTTTGCTGTTGAATTTGACCTTGAGAATCGATCACAACTGCTCTGACTCCTGAGGTACCAAAGTCAATTCCCAAAAAATACGAACCCATGTCCTCTCCCCGCTTTTACCACAGTAGACTATTTAATCTTTTAAACCGACGCCGACAGATTAAATGGCGCGCTGTGCCAAGATTGGCCGTACAGGTTTTACTATATCCTATTTATCTTTTTTTCCAGCTCGGACGCAACTGGATTTCTCAAGCTCGGCAACTGCCGCCTGCTTTTGAAATAGAAACTATGCTAGAGCTGCCATCTGATTCTCTCTTTGCCTGCGATCTGCAAACTCGTCAATTAGTAATCAGCAAAAAAGGGCAGATTATTCCTCTTTCTAATTCTGAAAGTCAAATAGTCAAACGTCATATCTATCAAGAAATAGTAACCTATCATCAAAGAAAAAGAAAACCCTCTATGGCGGAGAAATTAACTAGGGTTTTTGCTGCAAAATCCCCTTTTCAAATTAGATATGTAATATTTTCTCTTTTAGAATCTATAGCTCAATCGCCCAAAAAGCCTGAAATGCTCGATTTTCAACAAGAGCAATGGCTAAAGCTAGATGATCTCTATAGCAGTGATTGTTCCCAAATTACTCTTATAGATTCAAAAGAGCATGTCGATACTCAGGCAGTAAATCTAGGTTATATAGACCATCCTGTTCTTAAACATCTTGGCCCTTTAGATAGGCTCATTGCTAAACTAGAAAATCTGCTACTAGCTCCCTTGCGTCTATTGGCAAAATTAATTAGGAATTTATTTGCAAATTTTAACTAATGCTTAATGAGCCACTCAAAATAGAACATATTACGGTTCATTTAAGAGATCTTGACAGGGATTTAATTGGTACAAAAATTGTTCAATTTTCCGATTTACATGATGATGGGGTTCGTCTGGATAATGCTCTCTTTGAGCAATGTATTAGAGAGTGCAACAAAATAGAACC
>Ga0114963_10003259_pt1 | contig 11056 bp, 6 predicted proteins | sample C_131016_EF_Meta_FD_87019 | JGI IMG/M metagenome (GOLD analysis project Ga0114963, IMG submission 87019) | Freshwater microbial communities from Lake Croche, Canada to study carbon cycling - C_131016_EF_MetaG | ecosystem: Environmental > Aquatic > Freshwater > Lake | place: Lake Croche, Canada...
AGCAAACCAAGCCCCGCAAAACCGAGGACCGTTCCCGCGTTCAGGGTGGCGGCAAATAAGAGTGCAAGGCCGTCCATTACGGTGCGCCGGTTGCCCCGAGTGGGGGGCTTGCCATCCTTTGAATCCGAAGCGAGCGACGGATCCGATAGTGGATCAGCGTGTCGCAGCCAAGCAACGTGAAGAGCAGGATTCCCTGGAATACGCCGGTCAAGGACTTGGGCATCCCAAGCCTCGACTGAGCGAGCTCGCCGCCAATGTAGAACATGCTCATGAGGACGGCGGCGAAAACAATGCCAACGGGGTGTAATCGACCGACATAGGCCACGATGATCGCGGCAAAACCATAACCCACGGGAATGTATGGGGTCAGCTGGCCGACGGGACCCGCTACTTCGAGGGCGCCAGCTAGGCCGGCAAGACCACCAGACAGAAGCAAAGGGGTCCAGAGTGCCGCGCGCGACGAGAAGCCCGCGTACCTTGCCGCGGCAGGGGCTAGCCCAGCCACCAACAATTGAAACCCGCGAAAGGTGCGGAATTGAAATACCCAGCAAGCGATTACGACAAACCCCGCGATCAGCAGGCCGATATTGGCCCGAAGGCCTTCGATCAAGCGCGGGATCCTAGCAACCGCTGGAAAGGTGATGGTTTGGGGAAAGTTGTATCCCAAGGGATCTTTCCACCGGCCGAATACGAGATAGCTCAGGAGAAGTTCGGCGATGTAGACCAACATCAGGCTTACGAGGACTTCATTGGCGCTGAATCGGTCGCGTAGTAACGCAGGAATCCCCGCCCAAAACATGCCGCTGAGAACGCCGGCGACGAGGATGGCGAGAACGATCCCACGGCCCATCCACGCTAAGTCTGCGCCCGCTTGCAAGGCGACCCAGCCTCCGCCGAGAGCGCCGAGAACAAACTGTCCCTCAGCGCCAATGTTCCAGACGTTGGCTCGGTAGCAGATCGCGAGTCCGAGCGCGATCAAAAGCAAAGGTGTGGCTTTGATGGAGAGCTCGCCCAGCGCTGCGCCGTTCTTGATCGGTTCGATTAGAAAAAGTTGCAGTCCGCGCAGGGGATCCTTGCCGAGAACAAGAAAAAAGAAAAACCCGATCCCTATCGTCATGACAAGCGCAAGCACCGGGGACAAGATGGTCATGATGGAGGAGGGTTGCGGACGCGCTTCAAGCCGCAGCATGTTCAGCCTCCTCCCAAAGGCCCGACATCCACTGGCCAATCTGCTCGACGGTGAGCTCTGCGGCCCGCACCGCGGGGGAGAGTCTCCCCTGCGCCATCACCATCATGCGATCGCTAATCTCCAGAAGCTCCTCAAGGTCTTCGCTAACAACGAGAATGGCGCACCCCGCGTCGCGTAACCGAAGGAGTTCTGCACGGATGAGGGCGGCGGCGCCGACATCGACGCCCCAGGTCGGTTGAGAGACGATGAGCGCCCTTGGTTCGGCGCTGATCTCGCGACCGACGATAAACTTTTGCAGGTTGCCACCGGATAGGCTTTGCGCCGTCGCGGTGGGCCCCGCCGCCTTCACCTGAAACCGCTCGATGATGCTTTGAGCGAGCTTGCGAAGCGCTCGGGAGGAAATCAAGCGGGTTTGAGAGACGCCCTCCGTTCGGGTCAGCAAAGTGTTCTGCGCGAGACTCAAGGAAGGGACCGCGCCGTGGCCAAGCCGCTGTTCCGGGACGGTACGAAGCCCTTTACGACGACGGTTGGATGGCGAGTGCTTGGCCAGATCCTCGCCGTCAAACCAGATGGTCCGCGGGGGGACACGCGGGTCCTCGCCCGAGAGCGCTGACACCAGAGCCTGCTGGCCATTGCCTGAGACGCCTGCGATGCCGAGGATCTCGCCCTTGTGAACGCGTAATCCGATCGCCTTCAGGGTTACGCCATGCGTGTCATGCGCGGCGAGGGACAAGGCACGAACGGTCAGCATTTCATCGCCTTGCTTGGGCGGCCGGCGTGTTGCCCGACCTGGGTCGGCTCCGATCATCAGGCGGGAGAGACTTCCGGCTGTTTCGAGTCGGGGATCGACTTCGCCAGTGACGCGCCCATTACGGAGGACGGTGCACTGCTCGCACAGAGCGCGGATCTCGTCGAGCTTATGACTGACGTACAGAATTGAGCAACCTCGTTGCGCCAGTTCGCGCAAGGTTTCAAAAAGCTTGTCGATCGCCTGGGGCGTCAAAACCGAAGTCGGCTCGTCAAGAATCAACAGTTGCGGTTCGGTCATGAGCGCTCGAATAATCTCGACGCGTTGTCGCTCACCGACAGAAAGCGCGTGAATCGGCCGTAGGGGGTCGATCGGTAGACCGTAGGTTTCGGCAACGGTTTGAATTCGATGCACGATCGATTGAAGCGAGACTTGCCGGTCTTGCCCCAGCCATACATTCTGGGCGACCGTCAGCCGGTCAAACAGGCTGAAGTGCTGGTAGACCATCCGAATACCCATCGCCCGTGCAGCGGCGGGACTCTGAATCAGGACCGGGGCCCCATTCCACAAAATCGAGCCGGAGTCCGGTTTGACAGCGCCGTAGATGATTTTGAGAAGGGTGCTTTTGCCGGCTCCATTTTCTCCCAAGATGGCGTGAATGGCTCCCGGTCGAACCCTCAACGACACCTCATCGTTCGCCTTGACCGAAGGGTATTGCTTGCAAATTCCTGCGAGTTCAAGGCGAAACATGATCAGGCCAATCTAGAAGTGAACTTCCATTTTCACAGAAGGCGCGCTGACTTTGGTCCCCGGAACCGATGGCTGGTTGCCAAACTTGTTCTTGATGTACTGGTACCCAACGCCCGCATAAAAGGTTTTCGGCTGACCGGTGACCTGGGCGAGATCAACCAGCAAAGCGCTCTCGAGCCAGGTTTCCGGCGCGGTGTTGCCGCCGAATCCGTCTTTCCCTTTTTCTTGAGTGTAGGTTGCCCACCCTTTGAAGGTGGTGGGTACTACCCAGTCGTAATCAAAACTCCAAACGGTGGCGAGGCGTGCTGTTCCATCAAAATTCACGTCCTTACCGGAGATACCGTTATTGTTGTTCTCTTTGTAGTAGAGAAGCCCGAGCGTCAGGAGCCCATTGACGTCAAACTCGAGCTTCGGGCCGGCGATCCATTTCACTAAGCCAGCGCCGAAGGCGTCGTTTTTGGAATTAAAGTCGAACCCCGCTTGAAAACCAACGTCGCGAATCGGTCCGAACTTCGTGTTCATCCCGAGTTTGCCAAAACTCACCGTGTTGTTATAGACCGCGTAGACCTCCTGAGCGGCGCGTCCAGAAGAAGTCGTGCCACCAATCGCAGGGTTGGCGTGGTCGGACTGGAGCATGTCGACCGAAAAAAAGTTCACGCCGTACTTGTAGCCGCCAACGTATTGCAGTGTCGCAATCGTTTTCTCGACGTCGGCTGGACTGCCGGGTTCTTTAAATTTGGCTCCTTGGGTGATCCCGATGAAGGAGTCGCTCCAGGTCGCCGAGTTGGCGCCTGTGGAAATCGTTGCGGCCGCGATTGCACTGGCCAGCGGGATTAGCTTGGACTTGGACAGCATGATAGATCCTACGATGTGAGGGGAAACGGGAGAGACTCGGTCAACACGGATCGTCCGCGCCTTTGACTGGGCTGCGCGTCTCGGCGGTGAGCATGTTCGCGATGCAATCCCTCTACGAGAAAGCGCGGTCCCAGATTTGGGGCACGGACTGCCTTCAAACTGCAACATCTATACCAACCCTTATGCCAACCGCTGATTGGCCCGATTTGTGCAGGGTTTTTAATTGAAACCTGGTGAGTAGACCCGATGCAGCCCCGTCCTATTCGATTCTTCCATGGTGGTGAGGTCGTTTCGCTGACTGGGACACCACCCGATCGCACTGTTTTGGAGTGGCTCCGCGAGGATGCGGGATGTCACGGCACCAAGGAGGGTTGCGCGGAGGGCGACTGTGGTGCATGCGTCGTCATCGTGGCGTCACTCGACCCCGAACCGAAGACCAATGACCAACAACATGGCAAGCGCGCGGACGGCTTGATTCTGCGGACGGTCAATGCGTGTCTGCAGTTCCTACCGATGCTCGACGGCAAAGCGCTCTTCACCATCGAGGATCTTTCGAGAGCTTCGTTAACGCCAGGCTCGATAGCGGCTTTACATCCGGTGCAGGAGGCCATGGTGACTTGCCATGGCTCCCAGTGCGGATTTTGTACCCCGGGTTTTGTGATGTCGCTGACTGCGATCTACGAAGCACACCTGGAGTCTGGGGCACGACCCACGCGCGGGGCGATTGCCGATGCGCTGGCGGGGAATCTGTGTCGCTGCACGGGGTACCGCGCGATCCTCGACGCCGCTGCAAAGAGCTTCCAATTGCCAGCCCACCGGCTCGACACCGCAAAGACGGTCGCCGCTTTGCAATCCCTGGCGCTAGATCCCCAACTCACGTATCGCGGTCCGAATCGGGATCGGCGTCGTACGAGCCAGCAGTTTATTGCGCCCAGATCTTTGGATGAGCTTGCCGCGTTACGCGAGCAGATGCCGCACGCCACCTTGTTAGCGGGTGGCACCGACATTGGGCTCTGGGTCACGAAGCAATTCAAGGATCTCGGCGATATCCTGTTTTTAGGCTCAGTCGAGGAATTGCAACGTGTCGAGCGGAGCAACACGGCGCTGACCATCGGGGCCGGTGTTTGTCTCGAAAATGCCTGGGAAGCGCTGGCTGAGGAGTGGCCCGAGAGTCGTGAGATTTGGGTTCGCTTTGCGGGTCCCCCGGTGCGGAACTCGGGAACGCTTGGCGGCAATCTCGCGAACGGTTCACCGATCGGGGACGGCGCGCCGGTCTTGATGGCGCTGGATGCGCAATTGATCCTGCGCAAGGGTTCCCGGATGCGAACCGTTCCGCTCGATCAGTTCTATCAGGGGTACCGTAAGAACCAGCTTGAACCGGGTGAATTTCTACAGGCCATCCGAATCCCTCGCCGTGAACCCGGGGCTTTGGTGCGGGCCTGGAAAATCAGCAAACGTTATGACTGCGACATTTCCGCGGTTTGCGCCGCCTTTGCGTTGACGATCGTCAACGATCGCATCGCGCAGGCTCGTTTTGCGTTCGGTGGAATGGCCGCGACGGTTAAACGGGCAAGCCACACCGAGCGTGTCGTACTCGGGAAGAATTGGACCCGAGAAAGCGTAGAGGTGGCTGTGGAGGCACTTGGGGAGGATTTTGCGCCTTGGTCGGACTTGCGGGCGTCGCAGTCCTACCGTCTGCAGGTTGCTCGTGCCCTGCTGCTGAGATTTTGGCTACAGACGCGGGCAGACCGGCCTTTGAGTGCCGACGAATCGACTGTCTGGGCGACCCAGTCTGCATCTTGAACGATCAATCATGAGAGCGCGCAACGTCTCCCAAGAAAAGCGAATGGAATCCGAGTTGTCCGGTACCACGCGCGGTGGCGCGGTCGGAGAGTCGGTTGCCCACGAGTCTGCCCATTTGCACGTTACCGGAAGCGCGCCTTACCTCGATGATTTGCCGGAGTTGACGGGGACCTTACATGCTGCGCTGGGTTTGTCTCGAACGGCTCACGGTCGGCTCGTGTCCATCAACCTATCGATCGTTCAACAAATGCCGGGGGTCGTTGCGGTACTGACCGCAGCGGATATCCCGGGCGCCAATAATGTGGGCCCCCTTGCCCAGGATGATCCCGCGTTGGCCGAAGGGACGGTTCATTACGTCGGCCAACCGGTTTTTTTGGTCATTGCAAGCACGCGGGATCAGGCGCGTCGCGCGGCCGCGCGGGCGGGCGAGGTGTTAGAGATCGAGGCGCTCCCAGCGGTTTTTTGTCCCCGCGTTGCGCACTCGCAAGGGCAGTACCTCTGCACGCCGATGCATTTGCGACGAGAATCTCGCCCCGGCGCGGTTCGGGTTGCAATTGACCACTCGCCCCATGTTCTAAAAGGAAGTTTTTCGCTGGGGGGACAGGAACACTTTTATCTGGAAGGCCAGATCGCTTACGCCATACCGACCGAGGCTGCTGGGGTCAGAGTTCACTGCTCTACCCAGCATCCCAGCGAAATGCAAGCGACGATCGCGCATGTTCTTGGAATAGATGCCAATCAAGTGCTGGTCGAGGTGCGCCGAATGGGTGGCGGGTTCGGTGGTAAAGAATCTCAATCCGCACTCTTTTCGGCGCTGGCTGCTGTGGCAGCAGCGCGAGTCGGGCGGCCCGTCAAATTGCGACTCGACCGCGATGACGATTTTATGATCACCGGGCGACGGCATCCCTTTGAGATCGATTACGAGGCTGGTTATGACGATGACGGGCGCGTCCTGGGCGTTGAAATTAGCCTGATTGCCAACGCGGGATTCTCAACCGACCTGTCGCCGCCGGTCATGACCCGCGCCATATGCCATGTTGACAATACTTACTGGCTTCCCGAGGTGGCCATTCACGGCTACCTTGCGCGGACAAACTTGCAGAGCAATACCGCCTTTCGAGGCTTCGGCGGACCTCAGGGCGCGCTCGCCATCGAAGTTATCCTCGACGAAATCGCTCGTGACCTCGGGCGCGATGCGATTGAAGTGCGTCGGGTCAATCTTTATGGATTTGACGACCGCAACGTCACGCCTTATGGACAAACAATTACGGACAACGTTGCAGGCAAGTTAATCCAAGAGCTCCTCAAAACAAGCGCGTACGAGGCGCGGCGGCAAGAGGTCGAGCGCTTTAATGCGCGATCGGAGGTACTGCGTAAGGGGCTGGCGCTGACGCCGGTGAAATTTGGAATTTCGTTCAACCTTGCCCATTTGAATCAGGCGGGAGCCCTCGTACACGTCTACCTCGATGGTTCAATCCTGGTGAATCATGGCGGCACCGAGATGGGCCAGGGTCTGAATACGAAAGTAGCCCAGGTGGTCGCCCACGAGCTCGGCGTCCCCCTGCACAGGGTCCGCAGCTCGGCTACGGATACCAGCAAGGTTGCGAATACCTCAGCCACCGCAGCGTCAACCGGTAGCGACTTAAACTGCAAAGCAGCGCAAGCGGCCGCCCGTTCCATTCGCGATCGATTGGCAGACTGTTTTGCCCAACGGTTCGATTGCGACCCCGACCAGGTGATCTTTGCCGATGGCCAGGTTCGGGGAGGCGGTGAGGAGTTAAGTTTTAACTCACTGATTACGCTGGCCTACGGCAAGCGAATTCAGCTGTGGAGTGACGGTTTTTACGCTACGCCGGGTCTGCACTGGGATCGGGCGTCGATGACCGGGCGGCCGTTTCACTATTTTTCGTATGGGGCGGCTGTTAGCGAGGTGTTGATCGATACGCTCACAGGGGAGTGGAAGTTACTGCGAGCCGATCTACTGCAGGATGTTGGACGATCGCTTAATCCCGCGATCGATCTTGGGCAAGTGGAGGGCGCTTTTATTCAGGGAATGGGGTGGCTCACCAGCGAGGAGCTCGCCTGGCATCCATTAACGGGGGCATTGCTCACTCACGCTCCTAGCACGTACAAGATTCCAACGGCCAATGACGCATTAGCGGATTTGCGCGTGGCGCTATTTGACAACGATAACGTGGAGGACAGCATTCACCGGAGCAAAGCGGTGGGAGAACCGCCATTGCTACTGGCCTTTTCAGTCTTTTTAGCGATCCGCGACGCGGTCTCTGCGGCTGGCCGACACAGAACGCAACCTCCACTTAAAGCGCCCGCTACGCCAGAGTCAATTTTGCGGGCGCTTGATGCGGTAATTCCTGAGCAGAATCTCTGATTGCCTCTTGCTTGTAACCAACGCGCGCGTCGTGCAGAGGCAATTTCAAAATTTGCCCAGCCCCACTTCGAAGGGGAAAAAATTGTAAAGCTCCTAGACGCGGGTGCGCAGAACCCGCGTCCAGGTGAGCAGCGATAGACCTAGTTGCCAGCCAACCGTTGGTCGATCCAGGAAAAAGCCGCCTGAACATCATAGTTGCCAGCATGCCCTTGATCCCAGGCAAGCGCGTAATCTATGTTTTTAACTTTCGGATCAACTTTAAGTGCGCGGCTTAGGTTGTACGCAACCGTAAATGATGTGTCACGGTCTCTGGCTCCAACACGAATGCGCCAGTTAGGCGTGATGCCTTCGGTTTTGCCAATATAGGGCAGCGCGTTGATCATTTTGTACTGATTCAGAATGTAGGCTTGTTGAGGGTTGGCTGCCCACGTCAGTCCGGTGTTCCTCAAGCCGACGTCGTTTTGAATCGAGTTGACGCTGTCGCCACCATTGTTGTTATTCCAACCGTACTCCGTAAAATTGGAATAGACTTGCGCGGCCGTGCCAAAGAGGTCGGACTCCCCGCCGCTGTAGTTCCCATAAATCGCGGTCCCCGCACCCGTGAGGTCTGCCGTTAGCGTCAAACCAAGCGCGGGCGTTTGAGCAATTTGGTCGAAGGCAGGGACTGCTTTCAAGCGGGACTGCTTTGCAACAAATTTCAGGTAATTGGACATGTTAAACGCCTTGACGTTTCCATTCGAATCAACGTCGATAAAGTCATTTTTGTAACTCAAAGTGCCTGAGCCGCCAGCAACCCCGTTGGCTGCAGCGGTTCCATTGCTGTTGAAGGCGACAATCGTTTTTCCAGACTTGACATGGGCACTCGCAGCTTTTTTGATTTCGTTCTGAATGGCTGCCAACATATTGTCGGTTGTTAGTGGGGTGCCATCCTCACCTTTAAGGCCCAAACTTGCCTGATACGCCATGAATTTATTCATCAGCAGTGTACTACCTGCTGGGTCTGGATTGGAGGCTCTTGTCAACTCTGCGTTGGCAGAATCTACAATCAGGCCTGCCCTCTGATCTGCCGACACTAGCGATCGAGTATTCAAAATATTGAACATCCACTCGTAAGCCAGATCGGCACTTCCCATATCTTGAATCGGACAATACGCAACAATCGCGAAAACGCCGTCGCTGATCGAGCTTTTCCCGTTGGAGTCAATTCCTGCAGCGCCGACAGCCTTCAAATACGAAAAATAGTCAGCGCTATCACCCGTCGCGCCGAGTTGCGTACTCTGGGCGCCACCGCCACTTGTGCCATTGACAACGATTCGATTCGCGCTACCTGGCATCACGCCATCATTTAGCCGCAAATATCGAACTGCGGCTTTAGCATCGACAATAGCGGCTGGGGCTTTGCCCTGGTAGACGCCGTCTGAATAAACTCCAGCCGGGGCAACCGCCTGCCGGCTGCGGGACGCAATGCTGATATAGACGAAGCCTCGGCTCAGGGCTGCGCCCTTTTTGTCGGTATCACTGTTGCTGACATAAGTGCCTCCATTAACAAAATCAGCACCGCTATAGTTTGTCGCTGTTATTGGGTCGGTTCCATTCCAATTGCTCTTCCCGCCTTGGTAACTGGCAAACCAACCGCCGTTGTTTACATTTAATAAAATCGCATTATCCTGTTTGGCAGCGTCTTCTTCCCGAACAAATATATTCATGTTCTGAAAGCCACAATCTTGATTATCCACCGCAGCCCCACGTTGAATAGGAGCCAGCTTCATCGGTTTCCCTACGTAGCACACCTCTCGGTACCACCGAACCGGTGTGCTTTTCCCGTCCAGAGTCACCGTGATGGTCGTATATTTTTTGGTATCAAAGACAAGCTTGCTATCAAATTCGCCAACCCCGGCTGCCTCAGGCGCGGCGCTGCCACTGTCACAACCAGCTAAGAATCCAGTCAAGGTAAAAATCGCGAGTGCGGTAGGGACGGCTTGGAACTTCGATTTTTTTGGCATTTGAGTCTCCCGTTCTAGAAGTGAATAGATTTGGCGCGGTGTTCTTGATCAACGCACGCTCGGTACGGTTAGCGATTGGTGACGAGGCATTCGAGCAGAACGGTCTGGGTTAGATGAAAACCTGTCCTATTCGTTGTTCTCGTCGTGACGCCTACCCCTAAATCTAGGCTTTTTGCCGATTGACGTGCAGATGGCTGGTTTGTAGACGTGATAATTTATTGTTATCAGGGTTTTCCGCAGGGTCCGATCTCTGCGGACGGAAGGAAAGTTAGGCATTTCATGTCCAACATCATTTCGGGATGATGCCCCGTTGGTGTTTTGAAAACGTCGAGATCGCAAGCCTTGCGGAATGCCGTTGGATCGTTCAACCTGAGATAAGAGCGAGTCGCGCCTTTCCCTTTAAATCGAGGTTCCCCCCTAGACTTAAGGATCGAGCGACACCAAGCAACTGCCCAGTGACTCTCCACCGATGCGGTGAAAGTAATGAAGATAACCGCTCTGGAAGCGTTGGTCGCTGCGATTGAGGAGGGTAGCCTGCGGGGTGCCGCTCGCCGCATCGGCACCTCTCAACCGGCCCTAACTAAGCTCGTTCGGGAACTGGAGCTTGAATTGTCGGCCACTCTGTTGGAGCGGCACGCTAAAGGAGTGCTGCCGACTGAGCAAGGTCGAGTTCTGTTCGAGCACGCCAAAAACGTGCTCGCGGAATTGTCCACTGCTGCAGGGTTAATTCAGCAAATGGGCGGACGCATGCGCGGAGAACTCACGATTGCGGCTGTGCCAGTGGCTATGATGCTACTAATTCCTGAAACTTTGCGCACTTACAGCCGCGCCTTCCCAGACATTCGTCTGCGCGTCAGCGAGGAGATGTTCGTCGAGCAGCTGCAAAAACTCAGGAAGGGCGAGGTCGATATGGTCGTGGGCGGAATTCCCGACGGGTTGCCAACCGGGGAATTCATCACGGAATCCTTGATGAGCACCCAAATGGTTGTTGTTGCGAGACAGGGAAGCCGGCACGCGGGGGTGACAAGACTTTCTGACCTGGCGGAGGAACCATGGATCTACACGGGTAATTCGCAGCAGACTGGGTACGCCTCCCGCTTGTTTGAGGCCCATGGCATGTCGGCGCCGCCTTCCGGTGCGGTCGTGAATTCAACCCTAGCGCTGTTGGCGCTGCTGGGCTCTGCCGACTTGTTGGGGTTGATGCCGGAACAAATAGTGTCGCAGCAACTCGGGCAGAAAATCGTACGTTTGCCGTTGGAAGAGCCCGGGCTGGCGTTGACTGTGGGCGCCATTATTAGGAGCAGTTCGGTCGTCTCTCC
>Ga0114963_10003260_pt1 | contig 11053 bp, 12 predicted proteins | sample C_131016_EF_Meta_FD_87019 | JGI IMG/M metagenome (GOLD analysis project Ga0114963, IMG submission 87019) | Freshwater microbial communities from Lake Croche, Canada to study carbon cycling - C_131016_EF_MetaG | ecosystem: Environmental > Aquatic > Freshwater > Lake | place: Lake Croche, Canada...
CCAAAACAGGTTATTTTATTTCCGAAGAAGGTCCATGTGATAATAGTTGGCTTGGCTTATGGTCCGGTCAATATGGTATTAAGTCTAGAGACGATTTTTTATTTATGCCATTGATTCAAGATCATATAATGAAAGAACTATCTACCATCTATTATAAGAATATTTATTATTATCAATTAGATCAATATATAGATCATCTTCTAGTGACGCCTACTAGTTTAATTGCAGTGATGAATTTATATGGTTCTTTGGAGATACTAAATTTTTTTCATGGTAAATCAAAATTAGATAAAAATATTCAACACGATCTAAAAGAATTTGCTAAATATAAAATTACAACATTTGATTCGTATGACTATAGGAGAAATAATGCTATCGTTAATTTATTGCTAGAGCAGAAATGTTTTTCTAATAAAATGTAACTTCTATCTTTTGCTCATTTCTACAAAATGTCTTTCTGTTTCTCCGATATATAATTGTCTTGGTCTACCTATTTTAAATGCAGGATCAGAGAGCATTTCTTGCCATTGAGCCACCCAACCTACAGTTCGTGCAATCGCAAATAAAACGGTAAACATTGCGGTAGGAATTTTTAATGCTTTATAAATTAAGCCTGAATAAAAATCAACATTAGGGTATAATTTACGTTCTATAAAATATTCATCATTTAGGGCAATTTTTTCTAGTTCAATTGCTATATCAAGAAGTGGGTCAATAACACCAAGACTTTGTAAAACATCATGGCAACATTTACGAAGTACTGCCGCTCTTGGGTCATAGTTTTTATAAACCCTATGTCCAAATCCCATAAGCATGAATGGATCATTCTTATCTTTGGCACGATCTATATATGCTGGGATGTTTTCTTTGGATTTTATTTGCTCTAACATTTTGATTACAGCTTCATTGGCACCACCATGTGCAGGCCCCCATAAAGAAGCTATACCGGCGCCAATACATGCGAAAGGATTAGCCCCAGAAGAGCTAGCCAATCTCACAGTTGATGTAGAGGCATTTTGTTCATGGTCTGCGTGTAAAATAAATATTTTATCTAATGCATTTACTACTATTGGATTTGCAACATACTCTTCACAAGGAGTGCTGAACATCATTTGTAAAAAATTTTCTGTGTAACTTAAATTATTTTTTGGGTACATAAATGGCTGACCAATGCTGTTTTTATATGCTAATGCAGCAAGAGTTGGCATTTTGGCGATCAGTCGATATGCAGAAATTTCACGTTGAGTATGATCATTAATGTCTAATGAGTCATGATAAAATGAAGACAATGAAGCTACAGCCCCAACCATTACTGCCATTGGATGTGAACTTCGTTGAAAGCCACGTAATAAAAATTGTAATTGCTCATGTACCAATGAGTGGTAGGTTATGTTTTTAATGAATTCGGCTTGTTCTGTTTTGTTAGGTAAATGATTATTTAGTAATAGATAGGCTACTTCAGGGAAGTTACTTTTTTCTGCTAATTCTTCAATATGAAAGCCACGATATTTTAGAATTCCAGCATTTCCATCTATATAGGTAATGCTTGAAGAGCAAGATGCGGTTGACATGAACCCAGGGTCATAGGTAAAAATACCAGTTTCTGTATATAATTTTGTAACATCGATAGCATCTGGACCTTCCGATCCTGATAATATTGGTAATTCTATGGTTTTATCATCAAATTTTAGTGTGGCAAAACGCTTATTTTTACTCATAATGATCCTCTATCAAGTAATAATATTTATAGCAAATTCTTTACAAACACAACTGCTATCTTGCTTTGTCATTTTACTTGCTATGATTTTTATCAAGGACATATCATTATGTATGTGCTCTACACGTTCTTTTGGAAGGCATGGATTTTTTAATTCCGGACGCTCTGTAAATAATTTTTGTGCATTACTAATAAAGTAATTAAGCAATTGGAAATAAGGCATACCCGAGGTTGTTTCTATATCTTTTAATTGCCAATTATGAGCTGCTTTGCATTTAGCATAAGGTGCTAAACGAAGTCCAGAAGCTTCTCTTTCTAAGAAATTTCTAGCTTCTACGAAATCTTCTGGACAATCATCAAGATGATTTTTTGTGCTTATTTTATTAGCTAATTTTTCAACTTTTTTATTCTTTTCATCAGCATATGCACGTAATCTTCTTGGACCAGTTCTTTCAAAAACGTTTGCTAATTCTAAATCAAAAATAGCATTTTTTGATAATTCTTTTTTTGGTTTATTTATCGAGTTATTGCCTACTCCTTGCACTGATTTATTAGTGCTGTAACTAAAATGAGTTAGTTCTATATTACCTGTGATTAAAAATTGTTTTACAACTTCTATGGCTATATCTATTCCTGAACAATATCCTTGTAAGATAATTTTATCAGGATGTATCCCATCATCTAACAGTTTGTTTACCATAGCTATGCCATTGTAAATTAGATCGTTTTTAACTATAGAACCATTGTTATCTCTAATGTCATTATAATTAAAACAGTGAATAATTGCACCTGTAATAAATGCTTGCTCTGTTATGTCTGTCCAGTGATCATCATAAGTTGTTGTTATTGGTATGAAGTTAATAACATGAATTCCTTCAGCTTTTCCAGGACGCATTAAATTATCGAGTGTTTTTAGATCGTTAGTTGATAAACTTTCCGCCGATAATAACAATTCAACCTTATTTTTTATTCCCTCAGCTTCAAGTCTTTTGCTGGACAGAGCAAATAATTTTTGTGCTTCTTCTTTAGATACTATATCAAGAGGCATGATTTTAACTGAGTCTAAAAAACACATTTTGTTATCAGAAACTTTGCATAAAATCTTTTCTTTTAGAGATTCTAGATAGGATAGATAGATTATGGAGTTATTTTTACCTTTCTTAGCCTTGGACTTGAATTCTTCAACGCCACCATGCTTATTTTCTTTATACCGATCTAATCGTGGTTTGAGAGAATTATTTGATTTAACTAATTGTGTAGTTTTTGCGCGTACAATTGCTTCTTCTATCAGGGATTCTGCTTTGCTTATAAAATAAATTTCCGAAGTATGGTTTTTTTGCAAATTTTTCATACAAAAGTCACCTATACCAGCAATAGTTTTTCTTACTATACCTAAAGTCTTATGATATTTTGTAATTAAGTTTTGTTCTGTACTTAATATTTTTATGAGCTCAAAGTTTTTACCCATGATCTCTAATAATTTTTGATCATCAAAATTAATTTCACTAAGATTAAATTTTGTGGCCATCATTGTACAGGTGGTTTTAAAAAATTCTTTTTTAGAAACTTTTTTAGCAATTGAATCAGTAACTAGTTTTTCTAACTGCTTAACTAGTTCTTTTGCTCGATCATGCAAATTTCCTTCTTTGTTTTGTACAGATATTTTATTTGAGAAAATAGCTTCATTTTCTAATAATAGTTCAACACATCTTTCATGATTTAATTGTTGCGCTATTTGCAATGCTGTTTTGCCTTCAGAATTTCGAATAATGGTAGAAGCAGAAGAGTTAATAAGTACAGATATAATTTCGTGATGGTTATTTAATGTTGCAAGGTGCAGAGGGGTATTACCTTGTTTGTCTGCTTTATCTATTATCGCATTATTTTGTTCTAAAAAACTTATAGTTGTTATTTTATCGCCAGCAATTATTGCGGAATGAAGTGCTAATTCATTTTCTTCATTTATTAGTTTAGAATTTTTCTCAACTGCCGTCATAACACTCCTACTGTAAAAGTTTATCATTAGTAGGGAGTATGAAATACTCTAGTTAATTAAAAGTTAAAATAATCAATAAAGTTGAATTTATGTTACACTATATAAAATAGTGTGACTTTTTAGTCGCATGTTTTATTTATTTTGATAAATTAGCTTTATAAAAATTACATATTTTAAATTTTCTTGAGGAAATGTATCAATAAAAATTATTTAAGAGATTTTATAATGAACGATGAGTGGATTTTTATTTATGTTACTACCCCAGATGAAATAGCAGCAAAAAATATTGCCAGAGGTTTAATAGAGAAAAAATTTGCCACATGTGTAAATATAATGTCGAAAAGTCAGACTATTTATATATGGGAGGGAAAAATAGAAGAAAGTTTAGAGTATGTTATGATAATAAAAACTTTGGCCATTAAGTTTGCTGAGGTAGAAAAGTTTATTTTAACGTTACATCCGTATAAATGTCCTTGTATTGTTGCTTTACCAATAATAAATGGACATCAGAATTTTTTGGATTGGATTAAGGGTGAAGTTAAGTAGAATCTATTCATCAGAATTGACAACTATATAGTTTTTGCTGTAATGTGCTTTGCTAGATCTTTAACTTAATAAAATAATTGAAATATATGAAACTTCCATTGATGCCAAAGGCTACAGCAGTGTGGCTTATAAATAATACAGCAGTGACCTTTGAACAGATAGCAGAATTTTGTGGTATGCATGTACTAGAGGTGCAAGGTATTGCTGATGGCGAGGTGGCAACTGGTATTATTGGTCAAGACCCGGTAATTAACGGCCAGATTACTCGCGAAGAAATACAAAGATGTGAAAAAGATCCAAAAGCTAGACTGAATCTTAACGAGCAATTTATTATTAAGGGCGCGAATAAGAAGAAAGCTGCGCGTTATACCCCTATAGCAAGAAGACAAGATAAGCCTGATGCTATCTTCTGGTTACTAAAAAACTGCATAAATATTTCTGATTCACAAATAATTAAGCTTATTGGCACTACTCACTCTACAATTACTGCTATACGTAATAAGGCGCATTGGAATATGGCTAATCTTAGGCAAAAGGACCCAGTTTTACTTGGTCTATGTACGCAAACTGCCTTGGATAATCTTATTACTAATTTGAGTAAAGAAGCCCGTCCGGTATCAAATAAAAGCCACTAATCGTTAGTTGCGTGAGATGCTGTAATGACGGTGATAATTGCAAATTGGAAAATGAACAAGGGTTTTGCTGGCAGCTTAGATTTGGCTACTGATCTGCATAATCGTATAAACAAAAAACCTGTGAATTGTGAAGTTGTCCTCTGTCCGTCATTTCCTTATTTATCTGCGGTCTCAAAAATTATTAGTGAGAGTTTAGTTAAGCTTGGAGCCCAGGATTGTGGTTTTAAAGGATCTGGAGCTTATACTGGTGATGTTAGTGCTTCTATGCTGAAGGATAGTGGATGTGATTATGTTATTTTAGGTCATTCTGAGCGTAGATCATTTCATGGTGAAACATCGTTTATTATAAGGGAAAAAGCAGAGGCAGCTCATTTGCAGGATTTGATTACCATTATTTGTGTAGGCGAGACATCTTTAGAGAAAGACAAAGGACAAGCCCTTGCTGTTATTGAGGATCAATTGAATAATTCTTTACCATTATCTATGTCAGAGGAAAATATTATTATTGCATATGAGCCAGTTTGGGCTATTGGCACTGGTAAAAAACCCACTATTAATGAAATTGCTGAGATGCATACCCATATTAAAGATTGTGTAAAAGATTTTATAAAACTTCATGGTATTTTATTTGAAAAAGATGTTAGAATCGTCTATGGTGGATCTGTTAATCCAGATAATTGTAAAGAAATATTAAGCATAGCTAATGTAAGTGGTTTGTTGGTTGGTGGAGCAAGCTTGGTAAGTGAAGATTTTTATAATATCTTAATTAAGGCGTGATAGGGATTATATGCAAACAGTTTTAATGGTGGTTCATTTAATTATAGCAGTACTGCTTGTAGGGATTATTCTCCTACAGCGCACTAGCGAAGATAGCTTAGGAGGACTAAGCGGTGGTTCTGGGTTTAGTGGAATAATGTCTGTGCGCTCTTCAGCTACTTTATTCTCACGTATTACTATGATATTAGCTACTTTATTTATAATAAATTGCTTGGTTTTAGCTAATCTTTCTTTAAGACAATCTAGCCAAAGTATAGTATCGAAGATAACTGTAGAACAATCGCTCTCTAATAAAGGGCAACAGCATAAACAAGATCAAGGTGAGATACCGATTCCAACGGCACAATAAATTATGACGAGATTTATTTTTATTACAGGCGGCGTAGTTTCTTCATTGGGCAAGGGACTCGCTTCTGCAAGTTTAAGCGCTTTATTACAGGCTCGAGGTTATAAAGTTTGTTTGCGTAAGTTAGATCCATATCTAAACGTTGATCCTGGTACAATGAGCCCAACACAGCATGGCGAAGTTTATGTAACCGAAGATGGAGCTGAAACTGACTTGGATTTAGGTCATTACGAGCGATTCACAGGAGTAAATACCACAAAATCTGATAATATAACCACTGGGCAAATTTATTCCACTTTATTACAGAAAGAACGCCGCGGAGATTATTTAGGTGCAACAGTACAAGTAATTCCACATGTAACAAATTTAATTAAGGAGTTCATTTTTCGTAATACCGAGAAATTTGACTTTGTGTTATGTGAAATTGGTGGAACTGTTGGTGATATTGAAGCTTTACCTTTTTTAGAGGCGATTAGACAAATTAATAATGAACTACCACAAAACACAGTTAAGTTTATACATTTAACTTTATTACCATATATCACTACAGCTCAAGAGTTAAAAACTAAACCAACCCAGCATTCTGTAAAAGAGCTTAGGGCAATTGGTATTCAGCCTGACTTATTACTTTGTCGTAGTTCTAAAGAAATACCAGAAAGTGATAAAAGAAAAATTGCTTTATTTTGTAATGTTCGTCCAGAAAATGTTATTGAAGGATTGGATGTAAGAACGATATATGAAGTCCCTCTAACTTATCATGCAGCTGGTCTTGATACACAAGTGCTACATGCATTTGGTTTGGATCATGTGCAGCAGCCAGATTTGAGCAGATGGAGTAATATAATTAGTAAAATAAATAAATCTGTTGATGAGGTAACGGTAGCAATTATTTATAAATATACTAGTAATGATGCTTATTTATCATTGATAGAAGCATTAAATCACGCTGCCATTCATAATTGTACAAAACTTAATATTAAATGGGTGAATGCACGTCGGTTAAAAGAAGAAGGGCTGGAGCAAACATTTAACGATGTTGATGCAATTTTAGTTCCAGGTGGTTTTGGGGATAATGGGATTGAAGGTAAAATTATGGCAGTAAAATATGCCAGAGAGAATAATATTCCATATTTTGGTATTTGTCTTGGGATGCAAGTGGCAGTTATAGAGTTTGCACGCAATGTTTGTAATTTATCAGACGCGCTTTCAACAGAATTTGGAGCTACATCCAATCCTGTAATTGCATTGATGACAGAATGGTGCCAAAAAGATGTTATTGAAAAACGATCCGAGAAAAGCAATCTTGGTGGCACGATGCGGTTAGGAGTTTATGAGTGTGATTTAACGGCCAATACTAAGACTGCAGGAATTTACAATAGTAAAAAGATTTATGAACGTCATAGACATCGTTATGAATTTAATATGAATTACAAGGAAATTATGGTAAAGCATGGTATGATTTTTGCAGGAAAGTCACCAGATGGAAATTTGATGGAAATAGTTGAGTTAGAAAATCACCCATGGTTTATTGGGGTGCAGTTTCATCCTGAATTTAAATCTAAACCATTTGAGCCTCATCCTTTATTTTGTTCTTTTATCGAGGCAGCTAAAAATTATCATTTGAGTAAAAAGCGTGAGAGTTAATCAGAAAATAGTAACAGTTGGCAATGTAAAGATAGGTAATAAATTGCCTTTTGTTCTAATGGCTGGTCCTTGTCAAATTGAATCTATGGATCATTCTTTATTTATGGCAGATGCTTTAGTTAAAATGACTGATAGGCTGGGTATAGGATTTATTTATAAATCGTCGTATGACAAAGCTAATCGTAGTAGCCTTAAAGGGGCTAGAGGTCTTGGTCTAGAAAAATCATTACAGGTGTTTGAAAAAGTAAAACAAACATTTGGTTGTTCTGTTCAAACAGATGTTCATACAATTGAGCAATGTTCTATTGTAGCGGAGTATGTCGATGTTTTACAAATACCAGCTTTTTTATGTAGGCAGACTGATTTATTAGAGGCTGCGGCGAAAACAGGTAAAGCTATTAGTGTAAAAAAAGGTCAATTCCTTGCCCCGTGGGATGTAAAAAATATTGTTGATAAGTTTGATGCTTTTTCTAATTCAAATTTATTGATTACTGAGCGCGGAGTTTGCTTCGGTTATAATACTTTGGTAAATGATATGCGTGGTTTGGAAATCATGGCAGATATGGGAGTTCCTGTAGTTTTTGATGCGACTCATTCAGTTCAGCAACCTGGTGGTAAAGGTGATTCTACTGGCGGAGAAAGAAGATTTGTAAGTACTTTGGCAAGAGCAGCTGTAGCTGTCGGGGTTGCTGCTGTTTTTATGGAAACACATCAAGACCCAGATAACGCTCCAAGCGATGGCCCTAATATGGTTAAGCTGTCAGATTTAGAAGATTTGCTTAAAACCCTCATGCAGTTTGATACTTTAGCAAAAAACATTCAAAAATAGTATATTACTGAACTATTTTCCAGCTGCCGTCGGGTTGTCTACATGCAGTGCCATATCCTTCTTGTTTTTTACCACCCACATTTATTTGATTAGTAAATTCTCGACAATATTGACCATGCTGTTGATATGTTCTAGTAGGGGTGAATGACCCGCTATGACCGTTATCTGGATTTTTCCACGTTGATGTTTGTCCAGAAGGTGTGTTTTCTAAAGAATTATTTGCAGTTTTTTCCATGCGGGCTTTATCTTGTTCATCCATATAACCACCAACTTGATTGCCAACGAAACCTCCAGCAAGAGCTCCAAGACCAATGCCCAGCATTTGACCGCTACCTTTACCGAATTGTGAACCAAGCGCTGCACCAGCTATACCACCTATAATCGTACCAGCCCCTTGCTTATTCACCCCGCCTTGTCCAGCGCAACCAAAGATAAATAAAGATAAGAATAGTAAGGATAAAATTTTCTTCATTTTTTTTATGTCCCCTAGTATATATTTGCTATTAAAACAATATATAAGTAATATATCATAGTAATAGTTTAATGACAATACTTGAGATATATGAACCACAGAAACAAATTGGTAATTAGAGCAACCGTAGCATCTATGGCTACGGCAGCAGTTATTATAATTGCAAAAATGATAGCATGGATTACAACGGATTCGTCTTCGGTGCTAGCCTCACTTATAGACTCTCTGTTAGATATTATTTCTTCTTTTATTAATTTTATCGCAGCTCGTTATGCAATGCAACCTCCTGATAGCGAACATCGTTTTGGACATGGCAAAGCAGAAGATTTAGCAGTTTTGGTTCAGTCATCATTTTTTATTATTTCAGGTATTTTTGTTACGACTATTGCAATTAAAAAAATAATAGTTCCTCAGGAAATTGATAATAGTCAGCTTGGTATTTGGTTAGTGGTATTTTCACTAGTGATTTCAGTTTTATTGATGCTCTATCAAACATATGTAATTAAACGTACTTCTTCTAATATTGTTAGAGCTGATAGGCTGCATTATTTTACGGATTTCTTTACCAATGGTGCTGTAATAGTTTCTTTGTTTTTCTCTATTTTTCTTAAAAGTAAAATTATTGATCCAATTTTTGCAATAATGATAGCAATTTATATGCTATATGAGGCATCTAAACTTTTCAAAGAAGCTTTTCGTAATTTAATGGACCATGAATTTACTGAAGCAGATAAGAAATCATTACAACAAATTATTATTTCTCATAAAGATGTAAAAGGTTTCCATGATTTAAAGACTCGTCACTCTGGCAGTAAACCAATTATTCAATTTCATTTAGAAATGGATGGTAAAGTATCTCTTTATAAAGCCCATGCCATTGCTGAAGCTGTAGAGAGCTTGGTTAAACAGAAGTTTAAGAATGCAGAAGTTATTATTCATCAAGATCCTGAAGGTGTTAATGAAAAAAGAGAATTTAATATCCTATGATTTCTATGCAGCAGCATTATATGTTGGAGGCAATAGCTCTTGCGGAGATTGCAATAGAAAGAGATGAAGTTCCTGTTGGTGCAGTGATTGTAGATAGCCGTAATAATCAAATTATTAGCCGAAGTTTTAACCAAGTAGAAAGTGGTTTTGATCCAGTAGCGCATGCAGAAATTCTGGCGATAAAGAAAGCTTGTGAAATATTGCAAACAACCAGGTTAGAATTTTGTGATTTATTTGTTACTTTAGAGCCATGTGCGATGTGTGCATCTGCCATTTCTCATTCTAAGATAAGGCGGTTGTATTTTGGTGCATATGATATAAAAGGCGGTGCAGTAGAAAACGGTGTAAGATTTTTTGAATCAAGAACCTGTCATCACTCGCCAGAAGTCTATGGCGGTATTTTACAGAAAGAATCTTCCAAATTATTGAAAGATTTCTTTCAAACTAAGCGCCGCTAGATTTTGTTTCCAGCTGAACTACTTTTGTTTTTAATTTTGTAATAAAACCATCTGCTCCTGATTGCTGCACAATTGAAGAGAATTCTGAGCGTTGCGACATAATAGCGCTTACGCCTTCCACCACCATATCAATTACTTGATACTCTCCTGGATTACCAGATTTAGGTTTTACTTGATAGTTAATGGATATAGGAGGTTGACCATTCCTTAGTATCTGAGTTTCAACAGTAAAATTTCCTGGTGTTTGTTCTGATACTTTGATGATTTTAAATGACTCATCAGTGTATTTCATTAGATTTGGCAAATAGCTATAAAGAAAATATTTTGCATAAGTATTTTGATAATCTATTTGTTGACTTGAGTTTAATTGGCGATAGTTTTGAGCAATTACAAACTTTGCCATCCAATTTAAATTAAAATTAGTTTTTAAGAGTGAGAATAGCTCATCTGTTTTATCTTGCTGTCCCTCAGACTTATTTTTTACTATAGCAATAACCTGGTTGGCTAATGTATTTATGTAATCTTTAACAACTTGGTTTTGGTCAGCAAAAGCAGTATTAGTATTCACTAATAATGTAGCTACTAAAAGAAGTGTTTTTATCTTACTAAGTATTTTATTCATTATTTTATCTCCTCATTATACATA
>Ga0114963_10003261_pt1 | contig 11052 bp, 8 predicted proteins | sample C_131016_EF_Meta_FD_87019 | JGI IMG/M metagenome (GOLD analysis project Ga0114963, IMG submission 87019) | Freshwater microbial communities from Lake Croche, Canada to study carbon cycling - C_131016_EF_MetaG | ecosystem: Environmental > Aquatic > Freshwater > Lake | place: Lake Croche, Canada...
CACCAGCGCAGCTTTGAATGCACTGACCTCTGACCAGTTGGCAGCCATTGAGGTGAACGACCTGGCCGAGTTGACCACAGCTCAAATTAACAACTTGAATACCGCTCAACTGGTTAAGCTGAGTACAGACCAAGTGGCGGCACTGACGACCACTCAGGTTCAGGCTTTGAGCACCAAGCAAGTGGCCTCGCTGACGACGGACCAGATCAACAACATGGTCAGTGACGATGTTGTGGCCTTGACAACAGTGCAGATTCGCGCTTTGACCTCGGGCCAGATCAGCCACATCAGCACCACTCAGATCACGAACCTGACCACAACGCAGTTGTCTAATTTGAGCACTGCTCAAACGAGTGCGCTGACCACGACCCAGACCGATGCGATGACGAGCGATCAAATCACAGCGCTGCCATTCCTGCCTGTGTAAACAAACTCACTGAGAGGCCATCGACGGGTACAGCACTGAAAAGTGTTGTACCCGTCTTTCATTGCATATTTATGGAATTTAACCACTGCAGCCAAGCCTAAATATTTGAGATGAAAGCCTCAAGGTTGGCGCACTGCAGTCGATACCAAGATGTATTCTTTCGCTCAACTCGGCCCGACTGCCGCTGTTGAGTGTGCAGGACTGAAGAGGATTTATATGACCACAGACAATATTTCAACAGGTGCCGGCCCCGGTTTCATCCCGCATGCAGGGGGTCAAGGGCTGTCAGCCACAGTGATTCCACACTACGTGGCAACCCAAGCCGTGCCCAAGTCCGACATTGCCCCCACCCCGACATCGAACATTCAATACGATCGCTCGGCCATGGAAAAAAGTTTGAAAGATGCCGTCAAGCTGCTGAACGATCAGATGAGTTCACAAGCGCAGGGTTTGGGCTTTTCTTATGACGACAGCACCAAGACACCCGTGGTGACTGTGCGCAACCTGGAGTCTGGCCAAGTGATCCGGCAAATTCCTTCTTCTGACTTGATTCGATTGGCACACCGTTTGGATGAACTCAAAGGCATTTTGTACAACGCCAAAGCTTAAAAAATTACAAAACCGCTAAAGTAATTTTCAGCAGCGCCGATTCATTAGGTATCAGGGAGTGATTCCAACTTTCTGAGTTGAGAAAAATAAAATTCTGAATTTTGTTATTTTCAACCGAGAGCCAGATGCACCCTTTCCAATTTCTTCAGGAGAAATACCATGCCAGTCATTAACACCAACGTGAACGCGCTGTTTGCCCAAAGTTCGTTGAAAGTGAACAGCCGCAATTTGTCGCAAGCCATGCAGCAATTGTCTTCAGGTTCTCGCATCAACTCTGCGGGTGACGATGCGGCGGGTTTGGCCATTGGCCAAACCATGACGGCACAAATCCGCGGTCTGACCCAAGCCGTGCGCAATGCCAATGATGGCATCAGCATGCTGCAAACCGCTGAAGGTTCGATGAACGAGCAGTCTAATATTTTGCAGCGTATGCGTGAGTTGGCTGTGCAAGCTTCGACTGCGACCTACTCTTCGACACAACGCGGCTACCTGAAGACTGAATTCTCTGCTTTGAGCTCGCAACTTGACAATATTGCCAGTCAAACCACTTGGAACGGTATTCAGATCCTCGACGGCACGGGCGGCACATCCGGTTCGTTTGACATTCAAGTGGGTGCAGTCAGCGGTCAGACGATCACAGTGACGATTGCCAAGGTGACTACCGCCGCCAGCGGTTTGGGCGTCTCTGGCGACATCAGTACCGCCAGCGGTGCTTCATCTGCAATTACCAATATCAATTCGGCGTTGGAAACTTTGAACTCTGCTCGCGCCACCATCGGTGCCGGCATCAATCAACTGACCTACGCGGCTGACAATCTGACCAATGTGATCACGAATTATTCGAACTCACGCAGTCAGGTGATGGACACCGACTACGCCACAGCAACTACGCAGTTGGCCAAAAGTCAGATCATTCAACAAGCGGCCACGGCCATGCTGGCCCAGGCCAACCAAGCACCGCAGTCTGTGCTGGCTCTTTTGAAGTAATTTAAAAGCAACCCCAATCTCAACCATTCGATGCCCTCGAATGGTTGAGCTTTTTGTGTGAAGTCATTTGAGGAGTTCATTCATGGCCGTCGTGAATACCAACACCAACGCACTGTTTGCCCAAAATGCGTTGAAATTAAACAACCGCGATTTGAGCAAATCGATTCAGCAGTTGTCTAGCGGCTCTCGAATTAACTCCGCCGGAGACGATGCAGCGGGCATGGCCATTGCCTCGACCATGACGGCGCAAATCCGCGGCTTGAATCAGGCGGTGCGCAATGCCAACGACGGCATCAGCATGCTGCAAACGGCCGAAGGATCGATGAGCCAGCAGTCCAATATTTTGCAACGCATGCGCGAGTTGGCCATGCAAGCGTCTACCGGCACTTACTCGTCCACCCAGCGCGGCTATTTGCAGACTGAATTCAGCGCCCTGACCACGCAGATCAGCAACATTGCCAGCCAAACCACCTGGAACGGCATCAACATCTTGGATGGCACAGGCGGCACCAGCGGTTCTTTTGACATTCAGGTGGGCACATCGAGCGGCCAAACCATCACGGTGACGATTGCCAAAGTGACCACCGCCTCCAGTGGTTTGGGTGTTTCCGGCAACATCAGCACGGCTTCAGCCGCGGTGACCGCGATTTCAACCATCAACTCTGCCTTGGATACCCTGAACTCGGCTCGGGCAACGATTGGCGCAGGAATCAATCAGTTGACCTATGCGGCCGACAATATGAGCAACACCATCACGAACTATGCGGCCTCACGCAGCCAAATAGCTGACACTGATTATGCAACGGCGACCAGCACTTTGGCCCGGGCGCAAATTATCCAACAGGCGGCAACAGCCATGTTGGCCCAAGCCAATCAGACGCCTCAGTATGTATTGGCGCTTTTGAAATAATATAAAAGTATTTAATCCAAGTTCACCGCGAACTTCATCAGGCCACCTTATCGGTGGCCTTTTTTGTTGGCATTGCTTTTGCTTCTATTGGTGTCATGCGGCAGCCCAGGTGGGGTCGTCGTTTTTTTGACACCGATCACAGGAGTGAAACATGACCCCAGGCTTCCAAAGCTACATCCAAGAAGTTGCCGTGAATGGCATGCCTTCTTTCAAAGACATTTCCAAATTTTCCCCCTCGGACATCCGCGAAGGCATTCAAGCCCTGGTGACCGAAGACAAAATGGACTTGGCCCAAGCGCTGTGCGATGCGGGCATCAGTCTTTATCCTGAGAGTGAAGACATTCTCGCCATTGCAGGTTTGCTGGCCATTACCCGCATGGACTGGCCTTTGGCGATTGAATTGTTGAGTGACCTGTGCACGGTGCAAAAGGGTTTGATTCAACCCATGACTTACCAGATGTTGGCCCGTGCCCTGTGGTGCAACCTGGACTTGAGCCAAGCCCGTTATGTGGTGGTCGAGGGCCTCAAAGCCTATCCTGCACACCCGGTCCTGCTGGCTGAGCAAGCTGAAATGGCCGTGGCTGAAAACGCCATGCCGGCCCATTTGTCACGCAACTAAACAACAGCGGCAAAGTCTTTCCGCAGCGGACAGTGATTGCCACACCCCCAATTCATACTCTCAGGAGCAGTTCATGACAGTTATCAATACCAACATCAACGCCTTGTTTTCGCAGAATGCGATGAAGGTGAACAACCGCAACCTCACGGCGGCCATGGAACAGTTGTCCACCGGGCAACGCATCAACTCGGCCAAAGACGACGCCGCCGGCTTGGCCATTACCAACACGATGACCTCCAACATCCGTGGTTTGACTCAAGCGGTGCGCAACGCCAATGACGGCATCAACATGCTGCAAACGGCTGAAGGCTCGATGATTGAGCAAACCAATATGCTGCAGCGTATGCGCGAGTTGGCGGTGCAGTCCAGTAACGCGACCTATACCCATGAACAGCGTGGTTACATCAACACCGAATTTTCGGCCTTGACCAAGCAAATTGGCAACATTGCCGCGCAAACCACTTGGAACGGTGACAACCTTCTGAACCGAACAGGAACTTCTGGCAACTACGATTTCCTGGTCGGCGCCTTCAGCGGTCAGACCGTGCGTGTGAATATTGCGAACATGACCATCGGCACCTCTGGTTTGGCCATTTCGGGCTTGAGCATCAGCACGGCCAGTGGTGCCAGTTCTGCGATTGCAGACATTGATACCGCGCTGGCACATATCAACTCCGCACGTGCGACCATCGGTGCAGGCATCAACCAGCTGACCTATGCGGCCGACAACTTGAACAACGTGATTCAAAACACGACCGCTTCGCGCAGTCAAATTTTGGACACCGACTACGCGGTGGCCACCACCAAGTTGGCCAGCAGCCAGATCATTGCCCAAGCCGCAACCGCCATGTTGGCACAAGCCAACCAGTCGCAGCAGGGTGTGTTGGCCTTGCTGAAATAATCATCAAACTCCGCGTTGAGTTTTTATTTCATGTGGGGTGTTTTGACCATTGACACTCGACACCCGCGTGAAATATTTAGATTTGAGTTTTTGCGCCTAGCGACTTCAAACCATGCAGGGTTCACCCGAGTGGTTGAGTGAGCGCAGTCTCATTCATTAAATTGGTATGGAAAATAAATTTTTCATTGCTTTTCATTGTGTTCCTTACACTGTTGAACCTGCGGTTGAAAAATTTTGGTCTCTGGCATCTGAGAATTTAAAAAAAACAGGTCACACACTGCTAGTGGTCACGACCACCCCGTTATCAGACCCCTCCCTGACTCAGATCACCATACCTTTTAAAATATCAGATTTTTACAATCACGCCGATGAAATTCCTCAAACGATCACCAACTCCGATCATGAGATTTCAGATGTGATGGCTTGGCATCATTGCAATTACCAGGTTGCAGATGCCTCGCTGAAATTAAGTAAACAATTTTTTTATAAATTAATAGACACCTTGCAACCTGTAGGCATGATAGGTTGGCAAAGTATGAATCCCATGACCCGCACCGTCAGGAACGTTGCGCGCGCCAGAGACATTCCTTTTTGGTCTGCTGAACGCGGTTGGCTGCGTGACACACTGATGTTTGATTTGGTTGAGAATAATTTTTTAAGCGAAGTACAGACCAGTTTCGCACTCTCTTTTTTGGCAAGCAATTACCAGGCATCGGGGCCAAAGTTGGCTGAACTGGACAGTCGAATGAATGGGAATATCAATCAAAGCCGTTACAGCACCAAAACAAATCTGACGCGGGAAGAATTCAGAAAGAAATATCACATCGCCGAAGATGAGCTGTGTTTTATTTTATTGACGCATGGCGAACCCCACCTTAACTCCATTCGCACCGACTCCATCAGAAAAATTCATCAGATCAGCAGAGAAAAATTAGAAGCCATCAGTCAAGAAATAATTAGCATTTTATACGCCAGACAAATTAAAATACTTATTCAAGAACACCCTTTCAATGTCAATACCCCTCATGCCATCAAATTACCTTCAGAATTGAATCACATCAAAATAAGTGAAAGTGTAAACTCATTGATTGCTGGAGGCGACAGGTTTTTATTTACACTCAGCACCATTCAATTTGATGTAGCAATGAGTGGCAAACCTATGGGCTTGCTTTGCAAAAGCCCTCTTTATGAAAAAAATGCCATCCCGTTGATTTCGGACTTTGGCAGTACGGGCCTGTTTTTGGATGCGCTCATTTCAACCAACAAGCTTTACCATGATCCCAGTCGAATCAAGAACCGTTTGGCTTTTCTGAGCGAGTACTTTCTTTTTGATATTCAAAAGACACACATTGAATCATCAGCCCAAAGATTTGCCGATCATCTTCTTGAATTGTCATTCTGACTGTTTGTGATTTAATTCTTAGTATTCTCAAATAAGGGGCGGTTTTAAATTCAAAACCGCCCCTGTCAAGTCCTTCAGGGCTTCACCGCAAACCAGGTTGGGTACTTAGAGTTCCAACTCTGCTCTTGACAGTCGATGACATGCAATTCAAGATTATTTTTCGCGGCGAAGGCATTGACAGCAGCAATGACCAGAGGCCACTCTGGCGAATAATCATCTCCGGCGATAATGCCACCAGGCCGCAGTTTGGGAAACCAATCCCTGAAGGTCTGCCCGTTCATTTCGCCGTCATGGGCGTACCCGTCCACATAGATAAAGTCGAGCGACTCATCACCGAAAAGCGGCAGTGCCTCGTCAAAACGCATGCGCAGCAAGGTATTTCTTGTGCGATACGGATCTAAGCGAATGATCGCTTCTCTAAACTGCTCGACTCCATGCCCTCGGTCACCAGCCCACATATCGATACTGAAAAGATAGCCGATATGGTCGTGCTTGAGAATTCGCTCGGAAAAATCACCCGCCGCCACGCCAAGCTCAACACCAATGCCATTTTTTCGAAAAAGACGTGCGACGTGTTCTCTGCGCTTGAAAGTCTTCACCAGCTCTTTCAAGGAACGGCTTTTTCTTTCATCATAAAAAGGTGCAGATAAAGTAGTGGCCCCGGCCCCGACCGCCGATGCTGCTGCGGGGGATGCCAAGGCTTCGGATCGATATTCCTGACCCTTGATATAAAAGGTCAGGGCAATCGAGTTGCGTACTTTGTCGGTCCCTGCGATTTCATCCACGCTGTGCCAACCTTCTGGCGTTCGGACAAATGCATAGGCAGAGTTGGGAATGAATGGATTGGTTTTGAGGCGCTCAAATGATTGGCCATTGCGTCGATGAAATGTCGTTCCCAGGTGACGCTGCGATAGGTCGTCAGGCAGGTAAAACTGCAAAGTCGCAATCTTGCTTGCCGCATCTGGATGTAGGCCGATGCGATAACCAGGATGATCGCGATAAAGGATCGGCACTGCGATCAGTTCCGGCATCGTGCTGCCAAAACGCTCGCGCAATGTCGGAGCGAATTTCGCCACAACAGCTTGACTGATCTCGGGGGCGGTAAATACGTCGATCAAAGCCTCCCAAAAAAGTCGGTCATCCTCATGCAGTCGAGATAGAGAAGCGTGCGTCAGATCTAATAAGAATCGGGTCCGCCGTCCGTCCGGGGCCAGCGCATCGGGATGATCAATCGGGTCCAGCGCATCATCTTGCGGCAAGCGCGCCAGAAGTTCGCGATAGACTTCTTCTGGCCAGACATCCTCCATGAAAATATTAGCGCAGGGCTCAGGGTCAACCGGGGCTTTCGCTATGGCGGTGGCGATACGGGTGACGATATCGCTGATTGTCGCAGTGGGTTGCCCTGTCGCACCGGTGAAACCACCCCGCAGTTTTTCAAATTTAGCGGGATCACGGTGAAAAAGATAATTCAAAACATCTTGGGTTTGAGGTGTTGCAAACTCCCTGTTTTGTCTTTTATGAATAAATTGGAGCCCCGCCTGCGCCATGATCGCAGAAACCTCAGCAACTTGAGCCAGATCACTTTCGATCAGCTCAATGGAGACCGATTGAAGGATGGGATTTGAAAGCACCTTGCGAGCGCCCCGGACGATACCCAATTCCAGTCCATCCACATCAATTTTGATGTGCGTAGGGACTTCCAGTGCGAAATCAGCCATGAAACTGTCAATGTCATAGCCAATCATTCCCTGGCTGAATGCCGGCTGAAACGGCTGGCCACGAAAATCAAGCGCCGCGCCGAAATTGCTCATAGAGGTTCCCACATCGACACTGGCCAGATGCAGTGACGAGATGGATTTAGACTCGGCAAATGCCAGGCACAAGGGCGTCACCAGATTTTGCAGGCTATTGAGTGCGATGGTGATGCAAAACTGCTGATAGTTGGCGAAATGAGGTTCAAAGGCCATGGTGCGTACGCCTCGCGCACCCGCATAAATGCTGAAAATACCCACATTGGCACCAATATCCCAAAAAGTCTCACCAGGTAAGAATGTGTCTATCCATTCAACTGTTTCGGGTTCTTTTTGAGATAAAGTCTCGTAGCGCCAACCGGCCGCTTTTTTTATATATTGAATGGGGTATCCATTGACATTGACTACATCCACACCCAATGGGGTAAGTGGATGCTTGGGGTTCATTGGGGACATGAATTGATTCCTTTAAAAATTCGTAAATTTTCAGTAACAATACCGAAAAGTTAATTTCGAGGGATTGGATCTGCCTATTAAAATTTATTTGAGCTCACAAACTATTTAACGGGCTGCAATTTCTCTGAATACAATGATCACCACGCTTTCGGCCTGATCCGCAACAGCACAGTCATCCAGATTCACCAAAAGAAAGCCCTCTGAATTCGTGAAATGAATCAGTCCTTTCTCTAGATTGCGACCACCCTCCAATCGCGTTTTGGGCAATAAATCGACCAGCGAACGCCAACCCGGATTGCGAGCAAAATCATTCACATTTGCCAATGAAATGGAGTGAATTTGAATCCATTCATGCTTGGCGCCAAAGATAAGCCCCAAGGAGCTCTTGTTTCTCACGCCTTTGACAAGCCCCAACTTGAATCCATCGTGCGTATGGAAACAGGGCATATTGATCTGATCGTATTGATCACCATGAGAGAGAACGCCCTGAATGTCACCATCGATCACCACATGGTCAGTCAGCTCAAATCTCACACCCAATCTGGTTTTGAGAAAATTAAAATGGGTCAACTCCGGACCAAAAACATTCAAATCGTTAGCGAGCATCTTGTGATACTCACTGTCGTAAGTGATACCACCACCCCGAATCAGCATTTGTGTGCTCAATGGTAAATTCGAAATCCAGCGAATTCGACTGGTGCCATTGTTGATGTCATGGCTGAAAAGTTTGTACAGTTCGATTTCACTCGCACTGGGGTTCAGTGTGAATTGACCTATCAGCGCAGCTGTTTCCTGCTCAGACATGGGATGGTTTTTCATGAATGCAAATGACCGTTTGGCATTCATGCTGACGAAATCGAGGGCGGCCTTCTGAATCAGATTTTTAAGCTCGCGCTGCTTGTCCGACAGGGGTGATATTTCGTGATCGGGATGCCCGTTGTCTCCATAAGCCAGCAAGCTGCCTTTGTCATTCACCGTCAATTGCTCAAGCGATTGAATTTGAGTGAGCAGTAAGTTCAGAGAGTTGACATTGAAAAATCTATAATCAATCAACCCCCTTTTATTCAATTGGCTTGTCGCTCCTGCGCGCAAAATCAGATAGCGCCCCTCTAACTTCAAGTCAAACTCAGAAATCAATGTCTTTTGAAGTTGATCTTGGATGGTGCCGGCATAGCCTAAGTCGGCAAGCACCAAGGTTTCACCCGGCTGGGGGTTGATGGTTTTCTTCAAATAGCGAATGAAATTGGCTTTGCGCTCACGTGAAACTTTGAGAATGTATTTCTGATTGTCTTCTTTCAAGACTTCTGCCAAAAAATCACTCCAAGGCCGCTGGTCATTGGTGTCAATTTGAATAGATGCTTGTGAAGTTTCATGTGTACCTAATAATTGTCTGACCAACTCGGCGCGATTTAAATTTCCAATCTCGGTCATTAAATAAGTAACAATGTCTTCTGTCTTGTTAAAATTAACCGCCAGCGTTGCAAATCTCGACACGTCCATCGCATCCAGCGGGACATCGCCTTGAAGCAGTCCTTGGCTTTTAATGGTTTTATAGACATTCCAAGGCAAATAGCCATCTCGCATCATGAAGACAATACGAGGTCGGTGGCCTTGAACAATCAGTTCTTGAACTTGTTCATGCAGCCAATGACAATACTTGAGCATCACGGGGCCTAAGTAATACCATCCGATTTTTTCTAAAGTATTGTTCGTCCGTGGGAGCAACGACCATGTGGCATGCCAGTGGCTGGTAATGGGCGTTGTTTCACCATGGTCATTGCTCAGCATTTTTTGCATCGTTGCATTTTTGCGCATGCAGTCTTCGAGCAAAGGCGAGAATCTGTTGAAATGAAAACCTTTCACGCCGGCTTGGCGCGCCCCTTGTAGGTCAGCATGAGGGTTATCGCCCACGTGAAGAACGGCATCGGTCGACACCCCTAGGTTTTTCGCGACCCTGTGAAATAAATCACGGCCTTTGGTGGTTCGGTGATCAGCTGAAGTGAAGAAGTGGTCGATATTGACAGGGACACCTATTTTCGAAGCACAGCACGCGACTAAATCTTCTAACTGGTGTGCATGGATATACATGTCACTGACCAGCACAGTGGTCATCCCCTTTTTCTTGGCCTTGGCAAGCAACTCGAACATGGGAAAATAAGCGAATAAATATTTTTTTTCAAATTCGATTTCAGTGCGCACCAGTTCATGAATCAACGCCTCGCTGGCTGCGGGCAAAATTTGGGCATAAATTTCTTCAATGGTGATTTCATCATGGCCGTACAAACCTTTTTGAATGAGCCTGATTTTTCGCTCACCCAGTTGACGGGTTTTGGCCGTGATACCGTGCTGGATGAACAATGGGTGATTTTGAAGATCTTTGAAGACCTCCACGGGTTCACTGACGGTTCGCCACAACAAGGTATCAAAACAGTCCAAGCTCAAAATTCCCGTTGGCAGGGTCTGTTTATCCAACAATTCTGAAATTGAATGGATGTCCAAACTCGTGGCTTCGCCAGCATGTGCAGTGTTCATTGGAGTCTCGAAATGGGCAGTCTATGGGGTTGTTGCACAGGGTTTTTAATGGACCCGTTCTAAATGGCCACTGGTATTCCCAAAAACAACACGCATGGCTGAAAGTGCAATATGGTAGGGATTGAAAAGGCTTTCTTGAGCCTCACCCTCGAAGTTGGATGCGCGCATTTCAGTGTCTGTTCGCCCAGGCACAATGCAATTGACTCGGATGCCATCGGGCGCCCACTCTTCACTCAAGCCCTGAGTCAAATTGGCAATGGCTGCTTTGGTGGCTGAGTAGATGGCGTAGCCTGCTCGCCCTCGGGTATAGGATGAAGAGGAAAAAAACAAAAGCGAGCCGGCACTTTCTTTGAGCCAGCGGTGTGAATGGCGAGCCACATTCAATGCGCCAGTTAAATTGGTTTGGATTTGTTCAGCGATATCAACGGCGCTTTGCTCGTGCAGTTTTGCATTTTTGA
>Ga0114963_10003262_pt1 | contig 11051 bp, 13 predicted proteins | sample C_131016_EF_Meta_FD_87019 | JGI IMG/M metagenome (GOLD analysis project Ga0114963, IMG submission 87019) | Freshwater microbial communities from Lake Croche, Canada to study carbon cycling - C_131016_EF_MetaG | ecosystem: Environmental > Aquatic > Freshwater > Lake | place: Lake Croche, Canada...
CGTCGTCGTCGCTGACGGCGTGCCGCCGGTCAGCACAGGCATCTCCTCAAACGACGCCGTAGCGCCGCCTGACGAGCTCGTTGGCGCGATCTGCACGCCAGTGATGGCGAGGACGCCCCAGCGGGCCACGGTCACGCTCGGCTGGCAGTAGCACCACGTGTAGGGCTTGAGGACTGGCGAGCCTTGGACGCCTGACGTGCCTGGATTGGCACCAAGCACCAGGTCGGCAGCGTCCTGCGCCCTGTTCCACGCGCGGGCCGAGATTGCCCCTCGCAGCGGTTGGCCTGGCTCAAGTCGCCCGTCTGGACGTGGCATCAGGAGGTTCCTATGCCAAGTGCACCGAAGTCAGACTCACGATAGACCTTGTTGACGTAGACGGCTTTTGGCTTTTTGAGCAGCACGCTGGAATCAACGGCATCCTCGTAGCGGACCCAAAGATATTCGTGGCCCTTCTTAGATACGCCAGAGATGTCGCCAATCGTCTGCCCTGTGACGTTCTTTGATGCGACAAACCGAAATGAAAGCGACCACGGGCCACGGCCCTTCTCGTCGTCCCATTCTTGAGAGCCGCTGCACCCAATGAACAGCACCTCGCCCGCCTCAAAACCGCGAAAGCCTGACGAGTTTGTAGTGCCAGTTACGCCAGCGACTCCGCGAATCCACGCGCTAGTCACGTAGGCGTTTGGAACGTCATAGGACTCCTGCCACTGCAGTTGTGGAGTCACAACGTCAACGCCGTTCACGCCGTTAGCGTCAACGCCGATAGCATTTTTCTGGTCTGGAGCTCCGGTGCCAAACCGTGACTCAGCAAAGGCCTGCGTCAGATGCTGCGTTCCTCCTGTCGTGTCAAAAGAACGCGATCGCTTGAGCGGGTCTGTGCCATCCTCGGCGCCGTTCTTCTCATACTGAATCGTCACTTGCCAAGCGTCGTCGCCAAGATAGGAGACGCTGTATTGCTCGGCACGAAGTTTCATTTCGGTCAGGCCTGGATATTGCCAGTAGCCGTCCGAAATGATTTTCGCACTTACGGATGTATGGAGCTCAACGTCGTCAGTGGTGCCGAACACCTTGAACGATCGCGTGTATGAGCTCGTCGCTTTCTTGCCCTTGCGGACAATCGTCGCCTGCCTTGAGTCGCCGTCTTCAATCCAAGTCAGTGCCATTACGCTGCCACCAACCCTTCGTCGCTCATGTCGTCCGTGTTGCCCTTGATCTGCTTCAACACATCAAGCTGCTGCTGTGCCAAGCTGGCCCCAAACCCCATTCCGCCAAGGTTTGTTGACGCAAACGTGCCAGCCACCTCTGCTTGCTTGCTTGCGGCTTCCATTGCCGCTGCTCTCATTTGTTCCGTGTCTGGTGGCTTCACTCCTTGCCCGGTCGCATCGCTAGACGTTGCTGTAGGGGTCAACCGTTCCGCAGCCAGGTCAGCCGCTTGACCAAATTTCTGCTCATGCAACGCAGTCAGCATCCCAGAGCTTTTCAATGCGTGAAACTCGTCGGCAAGCGACCGCAGGTCTTCAAGACTCTTTGTTTCACCGACTGCCGCAATCACGTCGTCTGCCTGCGCAGTAAGCGTCTTGCGTGATCGTGCACTTGATGCCAGTTCAGACAGCCGAGACCTTGCTGTGTTCTTCTGAGTTACGATGCTTTCAGAAAACTTCTTTGCTCCCGACAATCGCTGGTCAATCTCGTTTTTGCCGTTCGCTTCCATCGCAGAGATGTTTCTGGCTCTCTCGTCGGCAATCGCTTGCAGCTGCTCGGGCGTCGCCGCAGATCCTTTTGTGTGATCCGGCGCAGCGCCCCACGCCTGCGGAGTCGTCGCAAAATCCGATAGTCCCATGCCTTCAACGGCGACGGCGATGCCTGTCCCAAGGTCAGTGAACGCATTCAAGAAATGCGCCGACCATTCAGCAAATGACGACTGCAGCTGCCCAGTGCCTTCCAGCCAGGCAAGCATCATTCCTGTCATCGCAATTTCCATTGCCCCAGCAAAATCACCGCCAGTGATCGCATCGTAGATGCCAGTCATTGTCTCGGAGGCAGTAGACTTCATCTCACCAAAGCTCGTCATGAATGCGCTGCTAAGTTCTGGCGTCTGAATCACAAGAGCAGCAACGCCAGCCGCCATCAACCCGAGCGGGCTCAAAACAGCGCCGATAATTCCTCCGACAAACGTGATTGCAACGCCGAGCCCGGCCAGAGCCAATCCGCTTGCAACCACCAACGCCGTCGTCTTGGCGATGTCAACAGCCATCTGCTGGTTGTCTTTCACAAAACCAGTAATGCCGTTTGCAAGATTTTGAATGAACCCCAGCGCCGTCTGCAGGCTCGGGGCCAACGCGGAACCAATCTCAATTGCGGTGTCGTTGATCGCGGATCGCGCCAACCGCATGGAGCCGCCGAGGCCAGCATCCATCTCCTTCGCAGTCTTTGCCGCTACTCCTTCAGCAGTCTTGAGCCTGTCAGAAAGCTCACGCACGCCCCCGGCTGATTGTGACAAAACATTGGCGCTGGTGATCCCGAGCAGGCCGAACGCTTTTGCCATCTTTGCCGTGCGTTCACCTACCGGCATGTCCTTCGTGACGGTGTTGATCTCGTCAAGGATTTGCACCAGGGGCTTCATGTTCCCGGCTGCATCTGTGTTTGACACGCCAAACAGGTCATGCAACTTTTCGCCAGCGCCAGCAGAAATGACAGACAGCCGCCGCAAGGCTGTTCCTGCCTCACTGCCTTGAATGCCAACATTGCCGAGCACGCCAAGGATTGCAGATGTGTCCTCGAGCGACATACCGAGAGAACTTGCCACCGGGCCTGCATATTTCAGCGATTCGCCAAGACCCTCAACGCTGGTGAATGTCGCATTGGCTGTCTCTGTAAGGATGTCAGCCGCCTTCGCTGCATCTGTCGCACCCATGCCAAACTGACGCAGCGTTGCAGCCATGATGCCAGCTGATTTTGTGGCGTCCGTCCCCGTGGCCCGAGACAGGTCAAGGACGGCGGCAGTCATGCCGTTGATCTCGTCAGGGCTAAAGCCAGCCCTGCCAAGCTCGGTCATCAGATTGGCAACTTGCGTGGCCGTGAACGATGTCGTAGCCCCAAGGTTACGCGCACTCTCTGTGAGCATTGACAATGCCGCAGCGCCTTCCGGCCCGAGAGCACCAGTCACTGCAGCTGTCGCACGCATGGCGTCGTCAAACGTCGCAAACTGCTTGACGGCAATGCCGATTGGAGCTCCGACTGCGGCACCAAAGACGGCCATTTTGGTGCCCATACCAGAAATTGAACGTCCGACGTTCTCAACGCTACGACTGATGCCGTTGAACGCCCGAAACATTGACGTCAGGCCGGCACCAACGCCACCAAATGACCCGAGCTTGGATATCCGCTTGTCTACGGCACCGGCTGCGGCAAAGAAAGAACGTGCGTCAGCACCGATCTCAACAAAAACGCGACCCATCCGAATGCTACCGGCACTTCCCATCTGATTCTCCGGTAGCTAGACGTGCTTTTCCCAGTTAGGCCCGAAAAAGCGCTTCAAGTCTTCAGGCGTCGCCTGTTTTGGCTTTGGCTTTTTGACGTATGGATGAAATTTCGCGGTATCGGCTGTTGGTTTTGAGCTTGGTTTGTTGAGGTTGTACGTTTGCGAAAGCAGACTGGCTGTATGCCACCAGTCCGCCTCTAAACGGGCATTGCGTGCGGCAACAAGCTGTCTGAAAGTCCACTTTCCAGGGTGGACTCCAAGGATTCCGGCTGCTTCCCAGATTGCGTTGTAGATGGCGTCACTGCCGTCATTGCCTCCCGCATCTGCGCCACCGCCTCTGCGATCACTGCCTCCATCCGCTGCTCGTGAGCCTCGGCTGTCAGTCTCGCTAGTGGACGGCGGCGCTGCGGGAAAAAATCAATCAGTTCCTCTTCAAGTGCTTTTCCAGCAGCCTCAAGAGCATCCCCGCGAAGTCCATCAAAGAAATCGTCCTTCGTCAGCTTTTTCTCTTCAACCTGTTTGCACAGGATCGCGTAGAGCGTTTCCGCAAGCACCGTGTATTGCGTCCGCAAGATGTGAAACGTGGCGGACACTTCTGCGACGTTTTCAATCTTGAAAGGACGCTTCTCGCCTTCAACGTCAATCGTGACGCCGTCACGAACACGCATGACGGCAGAGCACGTCAACGCTAACCTCCACGGCCTGCCTTCCTCGTCCTTGAATTCACGCACAATCACCCCCCCCTGCTATGACTGTCGAAGCAGCCTTGGATCTGTCATCTTTGCCTCAAGCGTGCATGTCACCACGCCGTCAATTGGATCTGTCTCACTGATGCCAGTCAGCACAGCAAGAAACGAAAAACCTGCGGCACCGCCGTAGACAGTGAACGGCGTGCCCGTGTGCATGCGAGAGAAAGCGGCTAAAATCTCTGCCGGATTATTGAGCTCCACCGACACCGTGCACTCGTATCCGGTGCTATACGCTGCTGAATACCGACTGCCGTAGGCGTTCACGTCGATGGTCCGAGCAGACTCGGTCAACGTCACGTTGCGAGCGCTGGCGATGTAGCCGCCATCCAGCATGATGGAGCAATCTTTCCCCAGCGTGATCGCCATTAGAACTCCTTGGCGGTCACGTTGAATGTCACGGCACCATCAATGCCGATGTTTTCCGTGACGCTCATTACAGAGAAGCTGCTGCCAGCGGCCTCGAGGTTGCTGATAAGAGACGTTGGGTCGTGGCACTCAATTTCCCACGTCTTGGTGACAAAGCCTGCCTTGGCAACCTTTTTCCCTGGAGCACCGGCAGAGCCACCGACGTTTGCTCGATTTGAGACATCAATGGTCTCGCACGTTTCGGTATAGGTGGCAGAAATGATTCCTGTGCCAAACGGAGGCGCGGATGATGCGTCCCTGCCGAGCGAAATAGCCATGTTTTGATGCCTTTGTGTGAGTGGTTACGCTCAGACGGTGCGAGATCCGTCTACGGTGTAGGTGATGATCCCGTCCAGTGGCTGGCTCTGAGCAATGTTTGTGACGATGTAAGTGGCGTTTCCGGTTTGCGTGCCAGAAATCGTGAAGGTGCCGCCAATGCTGACGCCAGGAGCGTCAACGCACTCAAGCGAAATTGTCTGCTCAATGAGAGCTTTGCGGAATTTTCTGGACGTGTCGCCAAATTTGGTCACGTCAACGTCAGACGCTGAGTTTGTGACCGTGGCACTTCGAGCGTTGCTGACGCCCGTGATGTTCACGTCTTTTCCGAGCGTGATCGTGACAGAGGGAGTGACTGGCATGTGTTGCCCTTGCGTGCGAGTGCCAGCTGTGCTGCTGGTTTGCTCACGGTATGGGCAACAGGGCTCTATTCAGACCGGGTGTGCCTGTTATCTGACTCGCCCATTGAGAAACAGCACGTTCCGAAATTGCTCCGGTATTTTGTGCATAGAAGCCTGCAAGCCGATTTCCATGTAGCCGCGACCGCGAAGCATCCTTGAGCCAATAGGAATGGCGTTTGGCCCGTACTTGCGATTGACAATCGGCCCGACGTAACAGCCGATCAGCTTTTTCCCAAATCTCCCTCGAGCGTCTCTTGTCTGCCTGCCGTCTGCCAGAAACTTCCTTGGGATTGAGTGTCCTCTGTACCATTTGTGCTGCCTACTTGCGGCTACCCAATACCGCTCAACGCCGCCAAACTCATGCAGCTGATTAAGCCACGGCGATTTGCTGGGACCGATGACAACAGATTGAGTGGACGAGTCCCAGTCGCTCTGGATGTCGTTTCTGAGCCAAGCGTGCGGAGACCACGTCGAAACTTTGTCTGGCCTTGCAACTTGGCTAATAGCTCCGATGACCTTTAAGCCGTCCTTGACTCCGTATTCCCTGAACACGGGAGTTGCTCTTGGCTTGCGTCCCGTTGTCTTATCTGAGCCGCCGACCATACCTCGTTGCGTCTTGCGGCGAACCTCAAGGCCAGCCTTCTGGAGAGCCTGCGCGGCAGCATCACCGATCATCTGCCTGAGTGCGGTCTTGTTCCAGTGAAACTTCGTGCCGCCCCGGCGATTGACGCCGACAAACGCCATAAAAGCCCCCTAGCCTGTTGGAAGCATGTTGCTCTCAAAGACACGATAGGTTGCCGTGATGACTGATCGCCAGACATTTCGCTCGTTAAGTGCGTCGTCTGGATTCAGATCGATACTGACAGTTTGAGGGCCATTGACGCCAGTCGGCCACACAATGCTTGAGCCAAAGGCGTGTGCACGCACTTGAAGCATGACGCTGTCCGCCAGGTCCAGCATCGCGTCCACATCGGAATCTGTCTGGACGTGCCGGCCAACAAACACACTGACCGTGTAGTCCACCTGCATTATCAGCCGACTAATTCGCGTCACATCTGCATTGCCTGGAACGACGAAGATGTGCGGGATGGACAATGCGTCAACATCCACATTTGCCCAGTTCTTACGCTCAACGACGGTTGATGGGATCGCCCACGATACGGACTGCAAGCCGCTGGCAAGCCTGTCAGCGAGTGTGCGTAGTACGCTGCTCATGCGGTCTCCCACCAGATGTAAAGGTTTTGGAACGCCGTGTGATCTCCGCTGTTTCCAAACCTGACAACGGTGCCTGACGCAACAACAAATGAGCAGGAATTAGTGCCGGTAGCAGGTATGACGCCAGAAATGACACCAGTTCCGTCGCCTGAGTTGTCATAGAACGTGTATGCCGCAACACCGTTCTTGTAGATGACAAAGTTGTTTCCGCAATCAAGCGACGTCGCCGTTACTTTTACAGTGCCAGCACCAGGCACAGTGGCGTATGCAGCGTCAAAAACGGAGTCACCAATTGATGCTTTGTAGAACTTGTCGGATGACGACGTACCATTGCCAGAAAAACCGACGCTTGTCCAGTTTGTGCTTTTACTGCTCCACGAGCCTGCGCCACCGCCGCCGCCACCTGCCGTATAAACCTGCGTAGAACCGAGATAAATCGCAGACACAGGCGCTGTGCCGATGTAGTATGCCGAAGGCGTTGCTGTCCCGAGGTACACGGCCATGCGTCACCCAGAAACGACGTAAAGAGTAGTTGCGCTCTTTGAGGAAAGCGCTGTGTATGCAGCCGAAGTCAGGTAGACGATATTCGTGATTGCATTTGCGCCAGTGATTCCCGACGTGCTGCTGCTCAGAGTTGCCGACACGGTGCCAGACGACACGGATAGCCCACTGCCAACGATCACAGCACCGGCGGCGCTTGTGGTGGCAAGTGGCAAGCGGGCCGCAGAAAGAGTCCCAGCGCTGATGTTCGTCGCATTTGTTGTGTCTGTCGTGGCGCTCGCGGATAGTCCAGTGATTGTGCTCGCCGCCTGCGTGCCCGTGTGATTCGCACGCTGAATCGCATACGCCTGCACCGCAGCGTCCGCCGCCGCCTGGGCGGTGCTGACAGGCTTGCTGGCGTCCGCCGTGTTATCGACGTTGCCGAGCGACACGTCACTCTTCGTCAGAGTCACTGTGCCCGTGCGGCCCGCAACGCTCTGTACAGGTGCAGCTGCGGACGCTCGTGCGTTCGTGAAATACAGATTTGTTGAGCCCTCGGCCACCGAATCTGTGGAGCCAGGCGATGGACTGATCTCAATGTACGTGCTGCCAGACCACCGGGAAATCTTGTTGGTATCCAAGGCAACGTATATTTTTCCAGTTTCCCCGGATGCCGGAAACGCTGCTGCGTTGGCGTACTCAAGCACGTCATCAACGTAGGACGGTAACTGGCTGCTCGGCACTGTTCCGCTCACAAGCGTTGCGTATGTGCCGCTGGACTGCTTTGCATCCAAGGCCGTCTGAAGTCCTGTGACGTCGGCTATGGCGTGCGAATGGGCGGACGGTGCGAATGTGGACGGAATAGAAAGCAGGTCGGAATACCTTCCGCTCGTAGCCACCGTGGCGAGACCCGTGATCGCCGTGGCCGCCAATGTGGTGACAGGAGCCGCAACCGAGATCGTGCCATCCGATGCGATAGTGGTGTTTGAGCCTTGCTTCACGCCGCCCAGAACCGAGGCCGTAGCTGCCGGCAGGCTATAGGTAGAAGGCGTACCAGATAGGTCGGAATACTTGCCGGACGTAGCGACGGCAGCCAGGCCGGTAATCGCCGTGGCGGCTAGGCTTGTCGTCGGCGCCGCTACCGAGATAGTTCCGTCAGACGCAATCGCCGTATTGGCCCCCTGCTTTACGCCTCCAAGAACGGAGGCCGTCGCTACCGGCAACGTATACGACGATCCGCCAGAGCCGCCAGAGACGGTTACGGCTCCCGTCTGGCCGTTTACCGAAGTAACTACGCTTGTCGCCAGGTCGCTTATTTGACTCGCGGTATGAGTATGGCTTGAGCTCGCGTAACTGCCGGCGGCCTGCTTCGCGTCTAGCGCCGCCTGGAGCCCGGTAACGCCCGAGATGCCGGGCGAGCCGTGAACGTGGTCGCTTCTTGATGCCGTCAAGCTTGTGCCAGCGCTGGCCGTTCCAAGTGACTGCGGAGTCGCATCAGAGAGCGTGGTGCCTGCGCCTGCCGGGCCTTGCGGCCCCGTAATGGCGGACAGGGATACAAGGTTGTTCCAAGTTGTGGTGCCAATGTATCGCCACTGGATATAGGTACTTGTCGTTTGGTACTCGACAGTTCCGCCGTCGCTTCCCTTTGGAAGGACAAGGTTGAGCACCTGCGATGGAGCCGTGCCCGTGATGGTGGCAGACGCTGCCGTGCCGCCCGCAACGGTTCCAATAGACAAAGAGTTTGCCGGGCCTGTCTGCCCTGTTGGACCGCGCTCGCCCGTGTTGGCAATCGTCACGTTGACAACGTCGCCGTTGCCGACCGTTGGATTGATCGTGCTGCCGCCGACAACGCTTACAGATATTTCACTCATGCGCCGGGTGCCTTCGGGATGCAGAGTCCAGCCAAAATTGTCCGAGTCATCGTGGTGCTAGGCGTGATCCATCGCAGATACCATCGATACGTGATGCCTGGCGACAGCGCTGACGTCTGCGTCTCTGTCATCGACAAGATGATTGAGCCAGTGCTTGCAGTCACAACCTGTATCGTCGGGACAACAACAATTGAGCCGACCGTCGTCACCGTGCTACTGCCTCCTCCAGAAAATCCAGAGGACGACGAAACGTAGACCTTGGAATCAAGCGTGTAGCCGGTGATGCTCTGCCCGAGGTTTATAGCGATATTTACTTCGTCGCCAACCACGAACGTGACATCAAGCTGGCCTGGCAGTAAAGAAAACGTATTTGACATCGCAGCACCTCGGCCAGCGATTGTCGCCGCAGAATGCGAACGAGTGACCGGCTATGCCTGAGCCTCCACCCAGACTCCTGCTTCCGTATCAAGCGTCCAGCCCGCTCCTGGGCATGGCGGGTAGGGCGATTGATTCATGCCGACAAGCGTGCCGCTCTCATCTCTCACTTCCCAAGTGTGCAGGCCGCCAACGATGCCAATATACGTCGTCGTCATGACAGCCTCGCCCAAATAATCGTATCGGCAGTGGCCTGAAACGTGCTTACGCTTGTTTGTAAATCAGTTGCGCCATTACGCGCCGCCTGCACTCGCGGCGTGAGTCCTGCTATGGTGTTCGGAGCATTTCCTGCTAACAGCAATGGAATTGAACTTGCGACCACAATAACCGCTACAGCGTACCGAGTTCCTGCGGCAAGAGTGTATGTCGAAGGGTAACTTCCAGACGTATCAAAGCTGCGAAGAAAGACCGTGGCGGAAGACGTAAATAGCGTCGTGTCGCTGGCTGTCCTGGCAACAAGAGTCAGCGTCGATCCGTCCCACGTGTATAGACCCATACGCGCAAGAGTGACGGAAGAGGCCAGCCCTGCGCCGGTTGCCATTGAAATTGAGCTGACGGTAACGCTGGAGGCTGGCGAGAAAAACGAAAAAAATATTGTCCCAGTCGTCGGCCCTCGCGTTGTAGTAACCATCGCGCGGTCAATAACGTCCACGACTGAAGTCGATTGGTTGAACCTGGCCGTTAGGTTTGCAACTGTCACTACGTTCGATGAAAGAAGCGAATCTGACAGAGTTCCGCTCGTCAACGAGCTGGCGCTTGTCGTGGCTGGCGTCGGAGTCGCCGGTGCCCATGCCGTGCCGTTCCACGTCGCCACCTGGCCGCTCGCAGCCGATGACTGAGTCAGCGCTGAAAGTGCGTGCGTGTGGCTCGCCGCAGCAAAATCAGACGTGGACGAGCTTGCCGCAGTTCCGAGAGTTGGCAGGCTTGTGAGCGAACTGTAGTTGCCCGACGTTGCCACCGCAGCAAGGCCGGAAACCTGAGATGCAGCAATGGAAATCGCATCAGCACCACCGCTGGCATGAGTGCTGGCGTGAGATGTCGGACTGCGCGAGTCTGATAGACGAGAGTCATTTCCTGCGCAGTAGTTTGTTGAGGCTGTGCCCGCTGTTGGCAAACCTGACACGGCTGTTGAGGCAATTGTCGCTGCCGTTGTCAAAACGCCGTTTATTGTAGTGACAACAATCTGCCCGCTGGTTGACCCGATTGCACCAGCATTGTTGATGTTGCCATGAACATGGCTCGTCGGAGTCCTCGAGTCGGTGAGCCTGCTATCAGACGATCCAACAGCGTCTGTAATGCCGTAGCCGGAAAGCGTGCTCGGCGTTGATGTGATCGTTGACCAGGCTTGGCTGTGACTAGCAGGCGTGAAAGTTGCTGGCCTGCCTGTGATGTCAGTCCACGCCACAGACGATGCCGAGGACGTTCCAGCACTGAACTCATTCCACGTCGTCAAGTCGCTAGCCAGCTTCCACACTTTGCCGTCGCTCAACGTCAGAACCAGCATCCCGGCCTCGCGGCGTGGAGACGGGATCGAGTCTCTCTCGGTTGTGTCAGCTACGCTGCGGTAGCCGCCCTTGCCGTACTTTGCCTCGTGCGATGCGTGAGAGTCAGTCGTGTCAAATGGCACGACTGGGGCGAGCACGTTCGTGCCTTTGATGCTTGACATACGTCAACTCACAGTCAGATTGACAGTGCCGGTGATCGGGTACGTGGATCGGTAGATGCCGTAACTTGTGGC
>Ga0114963_10003263_pt1 | contig 11050 bp, 4 predicted proteins | sample C_131016_EF_Meta_FD_87019 | JGI IMG/M metagenome (GOLD analysis project Ga0114963, IMG submission 87019) | Freshwater microbial communities from Lake Croche, Canada to study carbon cycling - C_131016_EF_MetaG | ecosystem: Environmental > Aquatic > Freshwater > Lake | place: Lake Croche, Canada...
TAGTGGCAATAGTATGTTTGTTTTAACACGTAGTATTTTAAATGGTGACGTTTCTGCAAATTCCCGGTTGTTTATTAATGGTGATGTTTCTATGAATTCACGTTTGTTTGTAACAAGTGATGTATCATTAAATGGGCGTTTATTTGTATCTGGTGATTCTTCATTCAATGGTAACAAGTATACTCTTGGAAGAACAATACAACAAGGAGATGTTTCTATGAATAGTCGATTGTTCATTAATGGTGATGTTTCTATGAACTCTCGTTTGTTTGTTGCGAATGATGTATCTATGGGGGGGCGTTTGTACGTATCAGGTGATTTGGGATTATCTGGTAGAATTTTTATAAATAATGTTCAATTTGTAGGAGGTATAAACGCGTCTAGTGATATTTCAAATAATTCACGCTTGTATGTTGTAGGTGATATTTCATTTGGAGGACGTTTATTTGTTGGTGGAGATGTTTCTTTAAATTCACGTTTATTTGTAACAAACGATGTATCTATGGGTAGTCGATTATTTATAAATGGAGATGTTTCTATGAATTCACGCTTATTCATCAATAGTGATGTCTCTATGGGTGCCCGTCTGTTTGTACTTAATGATTCATCCTTCATTGGTAGCATGTACATTGGAGGAAGATCTGTAAAGCAAGGCGATGTTTCAATGAATAGTCGGTTGTTTATCAATGGTGATGTGTCAATGAATTCACGTCTTTATATAGTAGGCGATAATAGTGGCAATAGTATGTTTGTTTTAACACGAAGTATATTAAATGGTGATGTTTCTATGGGTTCGCGTTTGTTTATAAACGGAGATGTATCGATGAATTCACGTTTATTTATTAACAGTGATGTCTCAATGGGTGCTCGTCTCTTTGTATTAAATGATTCATCTTTTATCGGTAACATGTACATTGGAGGTAGATCTATTAAACAAGGTGATGTTTCTATGAATAGTCGATTGTTTGTAAATGGAGATGTTTCTATGAATTCCCGTTTATTTGTATCCGGTGATGTTTCTATGGGATCACGTCTGTTTATTAACGGAGATGTATCAATGAATTCCCGTCTTTTTGTAACTGGAGACGTTTCTATGAATGCACGTTTATTTGTATCAGGAGACAGCTCTTTTAATGGAAATTTATTTACACTAGGAAAAACAGTATTATACGGAGATGTCTCTATGAACGCTAGATTATTTGTTGGTAATGATGTAATAATAAACGGTAGATTAAACGTACTTGAATACAATCAAACCTCAGTTATGTACACTAATGTAACTACTACAAATTATACTCTTGTAATAATGGAGGATTTGTCTTTAAATGGTCGATTAAATGTTAACTTTGATGCTTCTTTCAATTCTCGTTTATTTATTAATGGTGATGTGTCTATGAATTCACGTCTATTTATTAATAGTGATGTATCGATGGGAGCACGTCTCTTTGTATTAAATGATTCATCATTTGTTGGAAACATGTATATTGGAGGAAGATCTATTAAGCAAGGTGACGTATCAATAAATTCCCGTTTATTTATTAACGGTGATGTTTCAATGAATTCACGTTTATTTGTAACAGGTGATGTATCAATGGGTAGTCGTTTGTTTATTAATGGTGATGTTTCAATGAATTCACGTTTATTTGTATCAAGTGATGTGTCTATGGGTAGTCGATTATTCATAAATGGAGATGTATCAATGAATAGTCGTTTATTTATTAATAGTGATGTTTCATTAGGAGCGCGGCTTTTTGTACTTAATGATTCATCCTTCATTGCTAATATGTTTACTGGAGGTAGATCAATTAAGCAAGGAGATGTTTCAATGAATTCACGTTTGTTTATCAATGGAGATGTTTCAATGAGTTCAAGATTGTTTGTATCTGGTGATATATCTATGGGATCACGTTTATTTATTAATGGTGATGTATCTATGAATTCCCGTTTGTTTGTAACCGGAGATGTTTCTATGAATGCACGATTATTTATTTCCGGAGATAGTTCATTTAATGGAAATATGTTTGTACTAGGATTAACTGTTAAACAAGGAGATGTTTCCATGAATTCTAGATTATACTTAAATGGTGATGCTTCTATGAACGGTAATTTGTACGTTGCAACCAATGTAAATATAGATACAAGTGGTAATATGTACAACCTGGATGTTAGCGGTGTCTCCAATTTCAGAGGTACGGTAAATCCAATAACATTAATTGATGGATCTGTTTTATTATCAAATTTACCTGGACTCGATTTATCCTATAATTTTGCTAGAATTTGGAATCAAGTTACTACATCACCGGTTTCATTATCACAACAATGGTATTCTATTGCAATGTCTTCCACTGGTCAATATCAAACAGCTATAGCAAACACAGGCTATTTGTATACCTCCAGTAATTTTGGAATAACATGGATACAGTCTACTTCTACTGCAGTAGCTAGTACTTTACCATGGTCTTCAGTATCAATGTCATCTTCGGGTCAATATCAAACTGCTGTTGTAGGTAACGGAACTGGTGGTTCGTTATATACTTCAAGTAATTTTGGTCTAACTTGGACAGCTAATGGTTCAGTTCCTGTTTTAACTACCTGGTCATCTATTTCAGTATCATCATCTGGACAATATCAAACAGCAACTGTTAAGAATGGTAATATTTATATTTCAAGTAATTTTGGTACAACTTGGATATCTGTTGCTTCAGTTCAAGGATGGGTATCTGTATCTATTTCATCAACTGGTCAATATCAAATGGCGGTTGCTGGTTCAATTTATAGATCGGTTAATTTTGGTGTTACATGGCAAATAGTACCTAATACTACTATTAATAATTGGCAATACATATCTTTATCATCATCAGGTCAATATCAAACAGCAGCAGTTAATCCTGGGTCTTTGTACATTTCTAACAATTATGGTTTAACTTTCCAAATAGTTCAGAATACCACCAACACAAATTGGAGATCAATTAGTATGAGTTCTAGCGGACAATATCAAATTGCTTGTGCAGGATTAGGATATCTGTACACATCTATAAATTATGGTAACATATGGAGCCAAGTTTTTAATTCACAATACTGGTATTCTGTAGCCATGTCTTCTAATGGTCAATATCAATCAGCGGTAGTAAATCCAGGATTTATTTATACATCTATAACTCCCTTTCCTAATTTATTTATTAGTAATAGTTCTGTTTTGACTGGTGATGTTTCTATGGGCAGTCGGCTTTTTGTAAATGGTGATAGTTCATTCAATGGTAATACATACACACTTGGAAGATCAATATATCAAGGTGATGTTTCTATTAATTCACGTTTATTCGTAAATGGAGATTCATCTTTTAATGGACGCTTGTACATTGCCAATGATGTAACAATTTTTGGAAGATTAAATATTAACACAGCATATACAACAAATACTATTAATGTTTCAAATTTTACATCAAGTCAAGTTAATAATGATTTTACAGTTGGTGCGACTAGTTCAGCAAGATTATTTGCTAATTACGATGTTTCTATAAATGCTAATTTATATTCTTTGGGACAGACCATTTTACAAGGTGATGTTTCTATGAATTCCAGATTAGTTGTAAATGGTGATGTATCGATGAATTCTCGATTAACTATAGGGAATGATCTAACTGTAAATGGTAGATTAAATGTAAAAGAATATACTCAAACCAATATACTTTACACAAATGTAACTACTACAAATTACTCATTAATTATAGCAGAGGATTTGTCATTAAATGGTCGTTTAACTGTAGGAAACAGTGATGTAGATATTAGTGGAAACCTCACATTAAGAGGACCAGTTAATCCTTTTACCTTAATTGATGGTTCGGTAATTTTGACAAATAATCCGTCATTAGATTACAGTAATTATGGTAGTGTATGGACACCTCAAACTACAAATCTAACATCAAGCAGTCCTACTTGGTGCAATGTATCTTTATCTGCTACTGGTCAATACCAATCAGTTTTCATTTCAAACGGATACATCAATACTTCATCTAATTATGGTATGTCATGGACTCAAGTTACTTCAACTGGAACTGCTAATTGGTCTGGAATTTCTGTCTCATCAAATGGGCAATATCAAACTGCGATTATTAATGGTGGTAGTTATTATAGATCTTCAACATATGGAATTAGCTGGACATCTTTTTCTTCATTATTATCTGGAAATTGGACCTCTATTGCAGTATCCTCAACTGGACAATATCAAACAGTAGTTGGTGGAGGAATTGTTATATTAGATGCTCTATACATCTCAAGTGATTATGGTTTAACGTGGAGACTTCCTAATACATTCAATATCAGTAATAAATTTAATTGGACTTCGATTTCAGTTTCATCTACAGGACAGTATCAAGCTGCTGTCATATTTGGTGGATCAATTTATTTGTCAAATAATTATGGAAGCTCATGGTCTGCACCAGCATTATCAGCACAATATTGGACTAGTATTTCAATTTCGTCAACTGGACAATATTTATCTGCTGCTTATTTGGGTGGAATTTATGTATCATCTAATTATGGTATTAATTGGACAAAATCTACTACTGCAATCACAACATTTACCAGTATAAGTATTACATCTAATGGACAATATCAAACTGCTGTATCTGGTAATGCACGTATAGGTTCGACTGGTGGGTATAGTGGAACTCCGTCATTAGGTACTACTGGTGGTATTTACGTATCAAATAATTTTGGAAACAATTTTGCTCTAGTAACATCTGCAGCTTTTACTGCAATTACGTCAACAAATTGGACCGGTGTTTCTGTTTCTACTAATGGACAATTTCAAACATCTGTTACACCAAGTGGTAATATTTACATTTCAGCAACACCGTATCCTAGTTTAGCTCTTACAGCAGATCTTGTTATGGGTAACAACAGCAGAATATTTGTAGGTGGATCATTATTCCAATCAGGTGGTATTTTTACAAGTGATATTTCATCTGCTGCACGTTTATATGTAAGTGGTGGAGTATTAATCGGATTTCCTCAAACAACTATGGCAGCTAATAGTAATGCTACATATGCCTTAAATGTTAACGGAAATGTACAAGCTAATTCATATAATGCAACTTCAGATGAGCGTATTAAAACAAATATTACTAATGTTAATGGTACATTTGCGGTAGAAGTTTTAAGAAAATTAGAACCCAAGAAATATTCATATGTTGACTCAATGAAAAAAGATGACTTTACTTGGGGATTTATTGGTCAAGAGCTAGAAAAATGCATGGATCATACGGTTACAAAATCAACAAATTATGTACCAAACATTTATGAATATGCGGATCTGTCTAATAATTTATTAATTACCTTACTTAAGAAGACAACAAATGATCTTTTATCTGATTCATTAATTAATCCAAATCTTAATAGGATTAAATTTTTAGATAATAGCAAAAATGAAATAATTCGAACAGTAGATAAGATCATCAATAATAACTCTTTCTCAATCACAGAACCCATATATGATTATTCAAACAATCAAATATTTGTCTATGGTCAATTAGTAGATGATTTTCATAGTGTAAACCATACTTCAATCTTTACAATTACTACTGCTGCTGTAAAAGAAATAGATAGTGAATTACAAAAGGCATTAAGAGCTATAGAGAACCAAAATAAAGTAATTGAAAATCAAAATATTGAAATAAAGCAGCTTAGAAAAGAAATGGATGAATTACGAAATATGGTAATAGATTTTGTAAATAAATAAAGGGTAAAGTTACCATAGTGTAAAACATAGTTTTTCATAAAAAACTATGTTTTTTAATTTACATTTTTACAAACACAGACATTATTGTTGTTTAAATTATTAGTAATGCATTTACAGAAATTAGCGGTATATTGTGAATTTTTCACAGGTTCTTTATGTAATGCTCTTCGAACTGCCCATGGGAATTGAGATGACCACGATCTCCAACGAGAATTATCAGTTTTTATTAAGTTCCCAATATTTATGTCATTGTCACCTTTTGTTTGTTTCCAATTTTCAGGTTGTGGAGTTGGTGTAAAATATACTTTTGATAAAGGAACTTTATTTAATCGTTTATTTGTTTTGTTACACATTAAAAAACTAGGGCAATTTGTTATTTTTGTACCCATATTTTCTACTTTTGATTTATTTTTTATCATGTCAAAGACAATTTGACTATTAGGATTCTGAATACTGTTATAAATTATTTTTTTGGGATGATTAACTGTTGGTATTACTGTATTCTCTAAAACGAATCCTTTATAATCTGTATAATTCTGAGAATTAATTACTGGAAGAAAATTCAAACTAGCATCTATTGATAGGACAGTAAAATCTTTCTTATATTTAATGTAATCACTTTGAGACATTATAATATATTGTTATAAAATAAATATTTTCTTATTTGACAGGTTTATTCTTTTTATAAAGTTGTTGACATAGAAAACTAAAGGACCAATTGGCTCCATTTAAATCCACCACATTACCTTTATCACTAATTAGTTTTACTGTCATTCTGTGAATATTTGCTGGTCCAAAATAGAATCTATTGTTATTTTGTAATGTACCACCATATTCCACAAAATAAGACCCATTTTGTAATCCAGCCAATTTCATAGGAATAACTGCAAATACATCTTGAGAGAATGGACCTTTTCCAAAATTAGTAAAATTTTGTCCGTTTACTATGTTAGAAGTTGTTGCATTTTTTGCGTTTGCTTTTTGTGTCAACGCATATATTTGGTTTTGTGTTAGTTTTGAATATTGGTCATTGTTGCTTGGATTATCAGTATTATATGTTAAAGTATTTGTCACTGGATCGCATTGAAAATTGGAACGATCACCATATGATGGTAAACTAACAGTTCTATCCTGATCTGTGATAGTTACTAGTCCGTCATTTAAATGATTTAAATTATAATCGTCTAAGCAAATTAAAAAATAATTAAATAAATTAGTAGATACAGCAGTATCTCCTGTTATTGATACATTCATATTAACATCAAGAGTGTAATTTAATAAATTATAATTAGTTGAGTTTCGAAATCCTAATATCCATCCTAATGTTGAATCCCATGTTGTATTTTGTATTCCTTTTGCTCCAACAAAGCATTTTACATAACTTATTGTATCGTAAAATACTAGTTTGTAGTCTGTAGCATTATATAATTTATTTATATTAATTCTAACTTGTAAATAATAGTTAAAATATTGATCTGGTTCTGTTAAATATAAATAAGAACCATAAGATCTAGGATCTTTTGATAATAATGAGTTTATTTCAGCTATTAAGGTATCTCTGGTATATTGAATTATATTACCTTTACTATCAAGTATGGGAATTGTTAAATTAATATTGTTTTCTCCTCCGGTCGAATAAACACCGTCATCATCAGCAATTAGTGAAATAACGTTTAATTTATTTTGTAAAGTTGCTGTAGAAAAATTAATAGTAAATCTTGTAATTGGAGTATTTCCTTTTATAATAATAGTATCACTTTGTGCAAATTGAAAGATAGCTGGATGTTGAAGAGTTAAATTTTGCGATAAATCTACAAATCTAGTATCTATATTTAACGGGTTTCCCCAAAATTTTGGGATATTTATGTTATCAATAAATTGAATTTTGTAATCTTTTGAACTTATATTCCTTGAAACATATAAATTTAATAAAACATTAAATGTTGTACTATTTAGTTGAGTAACTTGAAATAATGTTTGTTTTGTAAATATTTTGTTTCCATCGATATGTATGTAATTAATTAAATAACTTGTTAAATAGGTAGAAAAATAAGATAAATTAGCAAAATTTATAGTTTGTCCTGTATATTTTATCTCACCAATATTATCATTTTTGTTACCATTTATTCCAGTAGGATTTATTTTGAATAAAACGGAATTTTGTTCTAATGTTTTTTGGGTAAAACTAGCGATATTAGATGTTATACCAGTAAATGATGTTTGAATTAAATCTATACCTAATGTGTTATTAAAATAAGAATCATTAAAATCTAAAACATAATCACTGTTAGTAAAATATTTTTCAATATTTATAGATAGAGTAAAATTATAGTTTGTATCAATATATGCTGTAGTAAAACTAGGTAAAGAACCACTGTTTGGATCATAAGTTTTTGATGATTCATTTGGTCCATTTAAAAATGGTCTATTTTGTGTTGCTTTAATTATTCCTTGATTTATCGTACTTATTAATTGTGGAATACTATAAATATTATTAGATGTTGTAGAAACAAAAGAAAATGATATGTCATTTAAGTAATTGTCATCAATAAATAATGGATTGATGCAAGTTAAATTTATGTAAGTTCTGTTAGAATCACTTAATATTGTATAACGCTCTGTTTGTTTTACTATTTGAGTTTCTGCTTTTATAAATTGTACTTCATTTGATAAATCAGTAAACCGAAAGCAAGAGTTAGAACCTGTCCAAATTTTAGTTTGTGTAGTTGGTAAATAGGTTTCATCAGGAAATAAAATTAGTATTTTAGAATTAGGAGTATTATTTGTTGCATACCGGCTTGGTTTTATTTTCATTTGATAGTAAGAATAACCATAATTAATATTTGATATGTCAGTTATTGTTGTTAATGATATATTTGACTCCTCTGATACATTTTTGTTATTAATATTTTTATTGGTCTTATTATTCAACCTGTTATTAATTTCTTCTACAATCTGATTACGACTATATTTTGTTCCATCTGTTAATAAAGATGACAATGTTATATTGAAAGATAAATCAACTAGGGATACTCCACTTTTGTAAAAATCTAGTTGGTCATTTGTTGTTGTAGGTATGTATTTTATTATGGTAATAAAATTATTACTATTATCTAATTGAAACTGAGCAAAATTATTATTATTAATATCACTATTTGTAAATGATGCTGATGTGTTTACAACATCAAAATTATAATATTGGTCATTTAACCCTAAGAAAGACGGAATACTTCCAGTTGGTATTTGTGATCTAGCTAAATCATTAATGTTTCTACTTGCATCATAATAATTAGGGGTCGTAAAATTTGGAAAATATAATCTGTAACTATTTTCACTGTAATTATTAATAATATTCATTTGTAATGTTGCTAGTGATGTAAAAGAATTGTAAGATATATTTGTTGATCCAAAGCTCACGTCTGTATATAAATTGTAATTTTCTTTTATTGAATTGTTTACTGCAGTTTCCAATTCCTTTGGGCTATAATTACCAGGACTAATCGAGAACGAAATGTCATGGTTTCCGTTATTTATTCCAGGTGAATTCCCTTTTAAAAAAAATAAATTACTTCCATAACTTTTGGCTATAGTATACCATGTATATGGTATCTGAACTGAATATAAACTTAATGAAACAACATCTTTTAAAGGTTCTGATAATTCAAAAGTAAATTCTGTAGGTAATGTATTTTTGTCAGATCTATATTGGCTATCTATACTTATTACTTTTGTTATAGTCTGTTGTAATAAAGGATTAATATTATCGGCTGCGTATTCTACTTGTTTAGTTATTGTAACTTTTGGATCGTTAGTGTTATTGAAAACAACAGAGTTTCCTTTGACTTTTATTAAATCATTAATATTATTAAATGACGAATCTTTAACAAAGGTGCGACTATCTAGTGAATTATTCATATTATCTAGACCTTCTACAACACTATTATCCTCGTAATTTTCTACAACTTCTTGATCGAATAAATTATCATTATCAAAGAAATGATCATAAATATCATAAAAAAACTTGGCTAATTGATCACCGGAACTATTTTGCATATTTTTGTATTTTCTATGTAAAAAAAGTATTTTGGCTTCTAATTCCCTATCTGTAGGTTCTGATAGATCTAATATATCATATAATTCATTATCAGAATATGTAGATACATCATACATATTACTTTCAGTTCTTTTATTAGAGTTCATTTATAATAGAACAAGACAAAACATTTATATGTTTTTGTTTGATATACGTATTTTAAACATGTTTGCTATAAATTTTACTAAATCTAATTTTTTACTGCATCTATAAAGCATATCAGTAGGAAATGATTTTAATCCCCTACCACGTTTTGAGTGACGGTTTCCCGTAAAACATAAAATATCAAATACTTGCATTACTTTATCTTCCTCTTCTGTCATGTTCTCTCTGTCAATGTGATTTTTTCCAATGTAATTATATCTATTATAATCCCCGTTTTCATAAACATAATATTTGTTTACTATAGGATGATTCCTTATTAATCCTATTCCCATTATCTTATTTGTATCGTTGTTCATTTCTAGTACAAATATAATAGAATCTGAAGGAATGTCAGCTGTGATTTTGTCTGGAGAACAATAAATACAATTATTTTCATTCAGATGGTTTTTTCTATATTGCTGATTTTCAGACCATGTACTGTTATTAAATCTGGAGGTTAGTAAGAAGTTACGAAATTCTTTTTTATAGTCTTTCACAAGCTGTTTGTGTATTTGTTTTTCGGAAGTCAGCATTTTTGTATCGATTTTTTCACCTTTAAAATTTTATTCAATTTTTTGAGAGAACCTTTGTGTAATTATTTTACTAATTTGAGTAAAATAATTATTATTGTATGGAACATGAATTTGTAAACTTATCACAAAATGTAGTTATATTTGATTGGGATTCTACTTTTATACTTGGCTGACGTGTAACTCCGATTGCTTCTTCCAAATCAGCTACGGCTGCCTCTAAATCTTCTATTGAATGTTTATTTGGACTTGATAATGGGTTACAGTTTATTCTAGGTCTATCGGTTAATAAATCATCAACATCATCTACATTATTTTTATCTATTACTATTTCCTTTAATTCATCATCTTCAGATTGTGATTGTTCGACCTCTAAATAATGGTGTGTTGTAGGACTCTCAAATATATTTTTGTTTTCATCCACGACTATATCAAAAATACTAGGTAGTGTATTTTCTTTACTCATTATTATATTTGTATATAATATACTGTTTATATATTTTAATGTATCAAGATAATGATGATATTGATACAAATTCTACA
>Ga0114963_10003264_pt1 | contig 11050 bp, 7 predicted proteins | sample C_131016_EF_Meta_FD_87019 | JGI IMG/M metagenome (GOLD analysis project Ga0114963, IMG submission 87019) | Freshwater microbial communities from Lake Croche, Canada to study carbon cycling - C_131016_EF_MetaG | ecosystem: Environmental > Aquatic > Freshwater > Lake | place: Lake Croche, Canada...
GAGGCATTCCATGGCAACGAAGACCGCATCACCGTCGCGATCGAAGTCATAGATGTTCACGATGTTCGGATGCGATAGGCTTTGTGCCCGTCTCGCTTCGCCTTCCAGCGCCCGCAGAGCCTGTGTGTTATGGCGCAGCGTTGCTGGCAGAAGCTTGAGCGCAACATAGGGTTCGGCCTGGCCGGCCTCCAATCTGCGGCGGTCCACTGCGCGCCACACCTCGCCCATGCCGCCCTTGCCGAGCAGCCTGTCGAGCACGAAGCGATCCTTTAAAATCTGGCCCGGGCGGCTGGGCTGAACTGCGCTTGGGGAGAGGCGGCTGGGCTTGGTGGGGGTGCCTGGTGCTTGGCCGGCACGAGCCCTGTCGCGCAGGCCACGCCAATTGGCGAGTGCGGTGTCCAGCGCGCCATCGCCCTTGGGCGGCCCGGCCTGCCGGCCGGACTGGATGGTGCGGAAGCGGTCGATCAGAGCGCCGAGGTTGGCGGCATCAGAAATTATGGCTGCGTCGCTCGGCGGGGGCGTGGAACGGGTCGGTCCCAGGACCGGTGGGGCGGGCAGGGGCAGGGCGAAGCTGCGCGGGGCCGCGGGCACCGGGGCGGGGATGGAGGGAGCGCTGTGATAGGGCTGCGTTGCCTCGTCCAGGACATGGGTCACTGCCGCCGCCGCAGGCGATAACGCAGCCTGCGCCGGAGCGGCCAACTCGCGCGCGACCTCGGGGGTGAGCCTGCCGCTGCGCCGGCGCTCCTCCAGCGCTTCCAGTAGCCCGACCGCCGAGGCCGGATTGCAACGCACCAGCCGGTCCAGCGCTGTGACAGTGGGCTGCAGCCTTTGCTGGCCGCCGAAAAACGAGTTGAGAACCTCGTCGATCCGAGAGGCGCTTGGCGCTGACGCTAGCTTGTCACGCGAATTCATGGTTTTACACGGACCTGCATTGTAGCGTAACTCTAGGAAAGGCGCCTGGGTTCCGCTAGTGTGATTTGTGAAGGTTCCGGCGCGACGCGAAGCGGTCGCAGCTCCGGTTCCGCAATGGCATGGGATGTCGAATAATGCGCTTAACCCTGTCGGTCAGTGGCCTTCGTGCCGGGCTGCTTGGGACAGCCGCTATTCGCGTTTTCGGCCGCGAAGGCGGGACAATTGGGCGCTCTCCTGAGGCCGATTGGGCTCTTCCAGATCCCAACAGGTATTTGTCACAATTTCACGCCCGCATCCTCTGGCTCCACGATGCCTTCTGGTTGGAGGACACCAGTAGCAACGGCACCTTCGTGAACGGTGCGGCCGCGGCCCTTGGGCGGGGCGCCCGGCACCGTTTGGCCGAGGGGGACAGTCTTGCCCTGGGCGACTATGCCATCATGGCCTCAGTGGCCAGTCCGGCCTTGGCCTCCCCGTTCGAGCCCGCCGCTGGGGCAGCCGAGGCGGCAATTGATTTTGGAGCGGCCGCTCCCATCCCACCGGCCTCATCGCTCCCGATACTGCCGATACATCCCGAAGCTCCGCCTGCGCCTGTCAGCTTTGCTGCGCCTGCACCATCTGCCGCCGCGACGGGGTTGGAGGCGGAGTTGGCCGCGCTCCTCGCTTCGCTCGGCGCGGCGCCGTCAGCGACCCTGCAGGACCCATTCCAACCCATCTCTCCCCAGGCTATTACCCCTGCGAGCCTGCCCGCTGCCACGTTGCCAGCGCTGCCCTTGCCCATCTTGCCCGCACCGCCGCCAGCACCGTCGCTCGCGCCCAGCCTGCCGCAGATAGCCGCTATCACAAGGCCCGTGTTACCCGCCGTGTCGCAACTGGCACCGCCCCAGGCGGTTGAGGTGGCAATGCCTGCGCTGGCGCTGCCCTCGGCCGTGCCAATGCCGCCGCCAGCGTCAAGCATCCCCGCCCCGGCCCTCGCCATGGTCATGCCGCTGCCCCGCTCGACGAACACGGCGCCGGCCCTCCCTGCACCGGCCAAACCCCTCATGCCAGTGGTCGCCATGCCGAGCGAATTGCCGCCCGAATTGCTGGCAGATCTGACCGAACTGCCGCAAGTCGGACCCGAGGCCGCCGGTGCCGCCATCCCTGTCCCCCGCCGCGCCAGCCGCCCCCCCCGCCAGCCAAGCCAAGGCGACATCCCCGACCTTGCCTTCTGGCGTGGCCTGGGTATCGAGCCTGACAGCTTATCACCGGAGGAGCGCATGGCGGCTCTGGAGGCCTTCGGCCGAGCCATGCGCACCGCCGCGGATGGGCTTGTGGCGCTGCTCGGCGCAAGGCGCTTCGTCAAGTCGGAGGTTGACCTGGAACAGACCCAACTCGCCGCCGCCGACAACAACGCCTTCAAATTTTCACCCAGCGGCGAGGCAGCGTTGCGCCGCCTCATGGAAAACGAGACTGGCTTCACCCCCGTCGACCTTGCCGTGAGCCGTGCCTTTGACGATCTGCGCGCGCATGAGCTTGGGATTGCGGCGGGCATGAAGGCGGCCCTTGGAGCAATGCTCGAGCGGCTCGCCCCCGCATCCATTGAGCGGCGCTTCGCCCCTATCCGCGGCGGTCTTTTCACCTCCCGCAAAGCAAGGTTGTGGGAGCTCTACGCCTCTTTGCACAGCGAGATCGCCGATGGTGCTGAGAGCCGTTTCAAGGACGCGTTTTCGCGCAGCTTCGCCACCGCCTATGACCAGCGCGCGCGTGAAGCGTCGCGGCCTGGAGATGATTGATACCATGCATCTTCAGCCGCCTGCGAGCGGGCAACCACTGCTGATGGCCGACGCTCCTACGCCTTTTGCCACACGCCGTGGCCTGCTGGCCGCCCCGGCACTGGCTGGCTGTTCGATCTTCGGCACTTCACCCACCGAACTCGTGCTACAGATCACAGTCGGCGCGCGTGTCAATGTGAACGAGCTGGACCAACCTTCATCCGTCGTGCTGCGGCTCTATGACCTGAAGGCGACCGAGGGATTTCTCGGTGCAGATTTTTTTGACCTGTACGACCGCGAGAGCACCCGCCTGGGCGGCGACCTGCTTGGTCGGACCGAGACCATCCTCGTGCCCGGCCGCAATATTGAACAGGCCCGCCGCACTGTGCCGGAAGAGGCGCGCTTCCTGGGCGCCGTCGCGGCCTATCGGGAGATCGAGGGCGCGGAATGGCGGGTTTCGACAGCACTTCGTCTCAATTCGGTGAATAATCTGACATTGGTGGTGGAGTCGCGATCCATCAGCCTCCGCCAGACGCGACGCTGATGGGCAAGAATGATAACGGGGGTCGCATGGCACGATCGTTGATAACTCCATGAGTGGCGCCCTCGCACCGCTTTGGCTTGAGGGGATGGTGATGCAGCCGCATCACCTGCAGCAGCTCGAACGCAGTTGGGCGGCGCGGCTCGAAGATCGGGTGGCCGGGCTGGTGCCGGGCGCCTGGGGACTGCGCAGCATCGCCTTTGATAGCAGCCTTCTGCCGCTGGGGCGGGTTGGCATTATCGCCTGCCAGGCCGTGCTGCCTGATGGCACGGTGGTCAGCCTGCCCGATGATCTGGGTGGGCCGCTGGTGCGCGAAATCCAGCCCGGCACCTCCGAACGCCTGCTCAAGCTGGCCCTGCCGCTGGGCGGCGGCGACCGGCCGCTGACCGAACCCGCTGGGGCGCCGCTGGGGCTGGGTCGTTTCCGCGCCGAGGAACGCCCGGTGCGTGATGCCACCGCGCCCGACCGGCGGGTGGAGACACTCAGCCTGGCCGTCCCCCAGCTGCGCCTGCTGATCGAGGGCGAGCCGGAGGGCGAGATGGCCACGCTGCCCATCGCCCGCATCCGGCGCGAGGAGGGTGCCACCAGCGTCACCCTGATCGACGAATGGCTTCCTCCCAGCTTGGACTGCCGCGCCAATCCGCGTTTCGGCCGCATCTTCCGTGAGATCGAGGCCCTGCTGCGGAGCCGCGGCGATGCTCTCGCTGTGCGGCTCGACCCCAATCAGGCGAGCGCCGATATCGCCGGCATGATCGATCTGGCCATGCTGATGGCGGTCAATCGTGCCCAGCCCATCTTCAATGCCATGGCCGAAGGCGGGGGCGTGGCGCCCGAGACCGCTTATCGCGAATGCTTGCGCCTGGCGGGCGAACTTTCCACCTTCACCGCCAATCGTCGCCCCGCGCCCCTGCCGGCTTTCCGCCATGAGGACCCAACGGGCTGCTTCACGGCGGTGCTGGGCGCCATCACCGCGGCGCTGGGCCGGCTGGCCGATGCCGCCGCCACCGCCCTGCCGCTGGCCCGGCACGAGCATGGCGTCTGGGTATCGCAGCTGCGCGACCGGCCGCTGTTTTTCGAAGCCAGCCAACTGGTCCTCGCTGTCACCGCCGCGCGCGATACCGAGGAGCTGCGCCGCGGCTTCCCGGCTCAGGTCAAAATCGGCCCGCTCGAGGCTGTCCGCGACCTGGTCAGCCTGCAACTGCCCGGTCTTGCCATCTTGCCAATGCCGGTAGCGCCGCGGGAAATCCCCTATCGAACCGGTACCGCCTATTTCGAGATCGAGCGAGGCGGTGAGATGTGGCGGCGGTTGCAAACGTCTGTGGCCCTTGCGCTGCATGTCGGCGGCGACTGGCCGGAGCTTTCGATGGAGCTCTGGGCGATCAGGCGGGTGCGCTAAGTGTCTGGCAGGGGAGCGTTAGGCGCGGTGCAGCTTGGCATCGATCGAGAGCCCACCGTGCTGCGTCGGCCGGTGGCCGAGCCCACGGTGCTCACTGGGCCGGGCTTTGAGGCGCCTGCGTTGCCACCCCTGCCGCTCGACAATCGCCTGGTCGCTGTGGCTATCGAGATGCTGCTGATGCTGCCCCTGCTGCGGCAATCCGCCTGGCACCCCGACCCGCAGGCGCTGCAGTCGGATCTGCTGGCGCGGCTGCGTGCCTTCGAAGCCGCAGCATTGGCGCGGGGCGGCGAGGCCAATGATATCGGGCCGGCCCGTTACGTGCTGTGCGCCGCGCTGGACGAGGCGGTGCTCTCCACCCCTTGGGGCGGGGAAAGCGTCTGGGCGCAGAAAAGCCTGCTGAACCAGCTTCACCAGGAGAATTGGGGTGGCGAGAAGGTGTTTTCTATCCTGGAAAACATTCGCCGCGACCCGGATCGGCATTTCGAACTCATCGAGCTGATCGACCACTGCTTGTCGCTCGGCTTTCAGGGGCGCTACCGCCTGCTCGATAATGGTTTGGTCCAGCTGGAGGACTTGCGGCAGAGCCTGGGTCGCACCGTCACGGGCCGCAAGCGGGAGCGGCCGCAGAAGCTCGGACCAATATGGAGCGCAGAGATCCGCGGCGGTCGAATGCGCGGCTGGGTCCCGCTCTGGGTCGTGGCCATGGCTGCACTCGCCGCTGGGCTGGCGGCCTATACCATCTTCCTTGCCGTCATAACGACGCGGATCGACGAGGTGGCTTCCACCATCCGGCTGATCGCACCGGGAGGCTGAGCGATGCTGGCCAGTCTTCTAGCGCCGCGCCGCCTCTTCGCGCTCCTCGGTCTGGCGATCGCGGCGCTGGTCGTATGGTTCTTTGGACCGTGGATGCAATTCGATGGCTGGGCACCCTTCGCCCCCGAAGAAACCCGCATCGGGGTTGCTGTCGGCCTTTTTATGCTGTGGCTGGTTTGGAATTTCGTCGCCTATTGGCGGGCGCGGCAGGCTAACCAGCGTATCCTCAGAGGGTTGCTGGACAGCGAGGATCTCGTGGCCCTTTCCGGCAACGGGCTGCCCGACGACAATGCCGCGCTGCGAGAAAAATTCGAGCGCGCGGTGGAGGCCATGCGTACCACTGGCACCGGCGATATTTATGCCATGCCCTGGTATGTGCTGATCGGATCGCCCGGCGCTGGCAAGACCACGCTGTTGCGCAATTCCGGGCTGAAATTCCCGGTTGCTGAGCAGATGGGCGCAGATGCCATCGAGGGCATTGGTGGCACCCGCAACTGCGACTGGTGGTTTGCCGAGGATGCCGTGCTGCTCGACACCGCCGGCCGCTTCACCAGCCAGGACAGCGACCGCGCCGCCGATGCCGCGGCCTGGCGCGGCTTCCTTGATCTGTTGCGCCGCTATCGCCCGCGCCAGCCGATCAACGGCGTGCTCGTGGCGATCGGCGCCGAACAGCTTCTTGATGACCAGCAGGACCGGCGCGACAATCTGGTGGAAAGCATCCGCAGCCGATTGCAGGAATTGCAGCGCGCCTTCGGCTTGCGCCTGCCGGTCTATCTCATCGTCACCAAGGCCGATCTGATCCCTGGTTTCAACGAGACGATGGATGACCTCGACCGCGCAATGCGCGAGCAGATCGTGGGCGTCACCCTGCCGCTCAATGCCAGCAGCGATGCCGAAATTTCGCGCCGGCTGGCCGAGGGTTTTGCCGAGATCGAACGGGTTGCGCTGGCCCGCATGGCCTGGCGGTTGCATGAGGAGCGCGACCTGGGGCGGCGTGGTGTGATCTTCGGCTTCCCGCACCAACTCGGCCGGCTGCTGCGCAGCTTTGGCGCGCTGGCGGAGGGAATTTTTCGTGCAGGGAGGCTGGATATAAGGCCGTTGCCGCGGGGTGCCTTTCTAACCTCGGCGACGCAGGAGGGCACCAGCGTTGACCGCCTCATGGGTGGTTTGAACCGCGCGCTGGGCGCCCCGGTTGCGGCGTCGATTGCGGCCTCCACCGCGGGCGCGCCGCAGGGCAGGGGGCGGGCCTATTTCATCCAGGAATTGCTGACCGGGCTGGTGTTCCGCGAGGCGCCGCTGGCCGGGCGCAATCCCCGGCTGGAGGCTCGGCTCGCGCTCGCCCATTCGCTGGGTTATCTGGTGGCACTGGGCGGGCTGGCGGCCTTGGTGCTTGGCTGGGTTCTGTCCAGTGCGGGTTCCACCGCCAGGCTCGAGGGTGTGGAGCGGCAGGCCAATAGCCTGGTCCTCGAACTGCGCCGCGCCGATGCTCGGCCACAGCTTGAAAATGAATGGCCGCTGCTCGATCGCGCCGCCCAGATGGCTGAATATACCGGTCATGGCGGCGCGCTGGCGGCGCTCGCCCGTCTTGGCCTGCCCGGCGCTGGAAGTACCCACGACGACGCCGCGGACGCCTATCGTCGCCTGCTGGAAACGCGGCTATTGCCCGCTTTGCTCGCTGAGGCCGAGCGCGGCATCAATGAGGCGCAGAACCGCGGCGACATGGCGCGCCTGCGCCAGCTCCTCACGGTCTACCTCATGCTCGGCACGCCTGAGCGTTTCGACCGCACGCTGGTGCGGGCCTGGGTGCGCGGCGTGATTGACCAGCGCTTCGCCACTGCGCCCCCGGCCCGCACCGCGCTGCTGGCGCATTGGCAGGCGCTGGAACAGACCTTCCCAATGGCGGCGCCGATCGATAACCGCGTTGTGGCTGGCGCCCGGTCGCGGCTCTCCGATCGGCCTCAGGCTGAGCGGATCTATGATCAGTTGCTCCGGGAGGGCGATGCTGACCAAGCGACGCCGCGCATTGACGTGACGCGCAGCATTGGCTCTGCCGGCGCCCAGCTCATCTTGCTTAGAGCGCAGGCCGGGCTGCCGGTGGTGGTGTCGGGCTTCTTCACCCGAGAGGGCTTTTTCCGCAACTTCATCGGCCGTCTGCCCAGCCTCACATTTGCGCGCGAAAGCGATGACTGGGTGGTGGGGGCCATGGGTGCCGAGGACCCCGACGCCCTGCAACGCTTGATCGATGACGTCACCGCCCGCTACGTGCGCGACTATTCCCTGGCCTGGCAGACCGTGCTGGAGCAGACCGGGATGCGCGACTTCCCCGATCTCGCATCTGCCACCGCAGCCATTGGCCAATTGGCCTCGCCCGAGAGTCCGGTGGCGCGGCTGATCGATCTGTTGCGGGTGCACACTGACCTCGCTGCCCCCACCATCCCAGCAGCCGGTGCGCTGACGGCAGCAAGCGATGCTGCAGCGCGGGCCGGGGTCGAAACGCCCGTCGCCCGGCTGAACCGGCTGCTGAATGGCGATGCTGGCTCGGGCGGCCGGCGCAACTGGCCGGGCGACCGCATCCGGGCGCCCTTCGCCAATCTTATTGCGCTGACCGATGCGCGCAATGGCGCCGCACCGATCACCCGCGTACAAGACCTCGCCGCCGCCGCCTTTGCCATGGCCAATGGCATTGAGACGGCGCAGTCGTCGCCCGCCGCAGCGCATGCCGCGGGTGTGCGCAAGGTGGCGGGGCAGACCAATGACGCGCTATCCAACCTGCAGGCGCTGGCGACCACATTGCCCAGCCCTGTCTCGCGCATCATGTCGGACCTCGCGGCCCGGACCTGGAACCAGATCATGCGGCTCGCGCTTGAGCACGCCAATGCGGCCTGGACGCGAGAGGTGGCGCCGGTCTGCGAGCGCGCCATCGCTGGCCGTTTTCCGGTCGAGCGCGGTTCAGATCGTGACATCCCGCTGCAGGATTTCCGCGGGTTCTTCGGCCCCGACGGCACGGTGAACGCTTTCGTGCGGGGCTATCTGGAACCCTTCGTGCAGTGGCGCGGCACCGGCTATGTTCCGACCTCGGCCGAGGGGGTGACGTTGCGCCTCTCCCGCGACGCGCTGGAGAATCTTGGCCGCGCGCGGACGGTGCAGCAGGCCTTCTTCGGCGCCGGCAACTTCCAGTTCCGCTTCGCCCTAGCGCCGCGTTTCCTTGATGCCGCGGCAACCAGGGCGGTGCTGGAAATCGACACTGTGCGCATCGTCCACGCCCATGACCCGCCGCGCACCGTGGAGGTGACCTGGCCGGCCTCCGGCGATGCCTCGGTGGTGCAGCTCACCATCACCGCAATCGGCGGCAGCCTGCGCACCACGCGGCTCACTGGGCCCTGGGCCCTGTTTCGCGTGCTCGCCCGCAGCGCCACCACCACGGGGCGCGGCGGCGAGACTTACAGCCTCAACTTCGACATCAACGGCATGACAGCGCGCTATGCGCTGAGCGGGAGCAGCGTGGTAAACCCTGTGGACATGCGAGAGCTGCAGGAATTCCGGTGCAACCCAAGACTCTAGACCCCGAATCGGCCGGCTTCTACGGCAAGTTGCCCAGCCGTGGTGACTTCATCCGGCGCGGCCTCACGCGCGATTTTCTCGAACCCTGGCACCGCGCCATGGCGGTTGCGCTGGCCGACCAGACATACCCGTTGGATGCATTGTGGCAGGCCGCATCCGGTGTGGAGCTGCGTTTCGTCCTCGGTCCCGGTTGCGCGGGCGCCTTCGCCTGGTGCGGCGTGGTGGTGCCAAGTCGCGATTCAGTCGGCCGTGCCTTTCCGCTCGCCTGCGCTTTGCGCCTGCCCCATGTTGCAGCAGCGGGAAGCATGCTCGATGGCGGCGGCCTGCTGGACCAAGCCGCCCAATTGGCCTGGCATTGCGCTGCCGGCGGGGTGGATCCCGATGCTCTCGAACCCGCCCTCGCCCAGTTGATGGCGGCGGCTGCCCAGATGCCGCGCCCAAATGTCGAATTGTTGGGCGAGGCGGCGCTGCTCTTCGATGGCTGCCCGCCGCTGGCTGCGGCGCTCGCTGTCGGGCTGGAGGGCGCGCGCAGCTTTTGGTGGCGCCCCGGCGGTTGTCTCTTCGCCCCAGGACTGCCCTTGCCGATCGGCTTTGCTGGGTTACTCGGGGCCACCGCGTGAACGCAGGCCTGGCTTGGCATTCCGGCGCCGCCGGGCAGCCTGGCCCGGGTCGGCCAAGCAGCGAGGACAATCACCTTGACGCCCCGGAAGCGGGGCTTTGGGCGGTGGCCGATGGCATGGGCGGGCATCGTGATGGCGCGCTGGCCAGCGCCATGCTGGTGGAGGGGCTGCATGCGGCGCTGGTCCCCCTCGCGCCGCTGGGCCAGCGGGTGGCCGCTGCGCAAGCCGCAATTGCCGAGGTAGCCAGCCGGCTATCCGCCATGGCCGGCACGTGCCGCTCGCCCGGCTCCACCATCAGTGTGCTGCTGCTGGGTGAGAGTCATGCCGTCTGCCTTTGGGTGGGCGACAGCCGAATATATCTGCGCCGCAACGGCACATTGTTCCAGCTCACGCGTGACCATAGCCTCGCGCAGGAAATGATCGATAGCGGCCTGATCGCCAGTGCCGAGGAGGCAAGGGCAGCCCAGCGCAGCGGCCTGACCCGCGCGGTCGGCGCCGGCGCCACCCTGGCAATTGACCGCGTCGTGGTGCCTGTGCAGCCTGGCGACCGTTTGCTGATCTGCACCGACGGCGTCAGCACCATGGTGCCGGCAGCGGCTATGGTAGCAGCGCTGGACAGACCGCCGGCGGATGCCGCGCAGGCCCTTATCAAACTCGCCGCCGCAATGGGCGGCTCCGATGATGTCACCGCGCTGGTGGTGGCGATCGATTCGGCGCTTTGAACCGCCCGAGATTTTCGATCATGCCGCCCGCGACGCTGGAACCGTTAAGCAGCCCAGACCGCCCCCGCATCTCAGCCCAGCGGAACATCCATGGCGAACTCCATGCCGCCTGCCACTGCGGCGCCCAGGCGCAACTGCACCTCGAGCATGGATCCACCGGGTTCCTCAGGGTCGGCCAGGGTGGTGACCTGCACCTTAGCGCCAGGGCCTGTGCCGGCCAGCAGGGCGCTCAGCGCGGCCGCGCAGGCCTCGGCCGGATCGGCGCTGGCCGCGACCTGCGCATGCATGGCGGTGATGGCGCGGGTGATGCGGCTGCTGGCCAAGATGAAGGGCAGGCTGGCGCGCTGGCGTGCCGGCTCGGCCTCGCCGCCGATGCGGCCTGGTAACTTCACGCTTTGCGCCACCGGCAGGGTGATGGCCCGCCCATCGGCCGAAGCCGCCAGCGCCAGCAACCCGGCGCTGCCCAGCAGCGCGGCCGTCTCGCCGCTGATCGCGGCCTCGAGCGGCCATGCCGCCCGGCTGCCATCGGCAAGCGTGATCTCGGCCAGCGCTGCGGGCGCGATGCGCTGCATGGTCAGCCCGCTGGGCCAGCCCGCCGCGGAGGCCGAGCCTATGAGCGCGCCGATGGCCGCAACTGCCGGGCCCGGCAGCCTGTCCCCGGCGAAGCCTGGAAGGTCGAGCTGCTGCCGCAGATCATGCGCCAGGCGCAGCCACGGCCGGTTCCAAGCCAGGCC
>Ga0114963_10003267_pt1 | contig 11046 bp, 12 predicted proteins | sample C_131016_EF_Meta_FD_87019 | JGI IMG/M metagenome (GOLD analysis project Ga0114963, IMG submission 87019) | Freshwater microbial communities from Lake Croche, Canada to study carbon cycling - C_131016_EF_MetaG | ecosystem: Environmental > Aquatic > Freshwater > Lake | place: Lake Croche, Canada...
GAGCAGAAACAAGAAAAACAAGATGAGCAGAAAGTAGAGCAAATACAACAAGGCGTTCAATCTGGGGCTGGTTCTATAGTCCAACAAGCAGTAGGTAGTGTTATAATGAATCCGCCAATAGAAAAATTAGGATTACAATAAAAAAAATCTATAATATAATAATATGTCAAATTTTAATGCTTCAATGGATTATAGGGGTATAAATATTTCAGGACAAGGTGAACCTTTTGTTTTACCAGACCCATTTGATGAAATCAATGTGAAAACACTTAATATAGTAGATGATGATAATAACGTATATTATACGATGCCACGAGAAATACCTGATCTTGGTGGTTCTGTTGCTGTTTTTGAAGTAGATGGCTCATCATCTTTAAAACCATATGCACCATATCCAGCGAATCCATCGTGTTTTGGATGGTTTGATTGCGGTAATGGTACGATACCACCAAATACGGTAACTTTACCAAATACTATAATTATGAATTTTATACAAACAGGAGGATCACCACAATTTAATAATCCTATATCATCATCTTTTATATTTAATCAACCTTCAGGAATTATAACTTGTCTTGAAGCAGGTATATATTTAATACACCAAAGTTATAACATACAAAGCAGTCCAAATCCAGTAACAAACCCGTGGACTATAGGTTTATATAATAGAACATCAGGGCGATATTATAGAGGCGGTGCATACTCGGCTGGTTCAACAAATCCAATGCCAGTAGGTGGTGTCATTTATAACCAAACAACATATGACACCTTTACTGCAGGAACTCAATTAAATATATTTGGTATTAATTCTGACTCAGCAGATTCTATTATTTTCAATAATACATTTATAACTATTTTTAGATTAGCGTAGATTTATTAGAAAATTTTTATCTAAGAATATTTAATGTGTTCCATACATTTTATTTTCTAAGAAAATTCAATGGACGATATCCAAATTAAGGTAAAAGTTTTAGAAATCAATGGTAGATTATTAGAATACGAACAACAAAAAGTAATATTAAGTGCTAAACAACAAGAATTAAACAGCTTAGCAAATATGTTAAATTTGGAATTTAATAAAACAAAAGATGATATTTTGGAAAATCTGAAAAAAGAAATGGATCGCACACCAGACGACCAACATCAACCATATTATGCCTTACTTCAATATGTTACTAAAAAAAATATTTATCAAATTTAAAAACTCTAGAAAAACATTTAAGAAAATTTTTTCTAAATTAATATAATGAATAAATATAACGAAAGTAAAATTTATAAAATTACTAGCGATCACACTGATAGAATATATATTGGGTCTACTACTAGAAATTTAGATTCTAGAATAACCAAACACAAATACGCTTATAATAAATGGAAAGACAATAACACGAGACAATATTGTTCATCATATACATTATATAAATTAGGTGATATTAAATATGAATTATTAGAATTATATAAATGTAATAATAAAAAAGAATTATTAGAAAGGGAAGCCTATTATATAAAACAAAATTATATTCTGGTTGTAAATAAAAATAAACCAACATTATCAGAAGAACAAAAGATAGAATATAAAAAAGAATATCGTATAAGAAACAAAGAAAAATTAAAAGAATATTATGAAAAAAATAAAGAACAAATAGATAAACAATCAAGAGAATATTATGAAAAAAACAAAGAATGGTATAAAGAATATTATGCAAAAAACAAAGAACGAATATATCAACAGCAAAAAGAATATTATGCTAAAAACAAAGAACGAATTTATCAACGGCAAAAAGAATACCGCAAAGAAAAGAAAGCTATTTTAATTTAATATTAAAATTATAATAATTTATAATTTTGATATTTATTTTTTCAATCTTGAAATCAAAGTATACAATGCATGACTATCGATATAATTGATGTCTTCTACAGGAAAATAAAAACTTGACAACGTTTCGCCTTGAATGTTGTATAATGTGCGACAATAACCAAATCCAAAATATTTAAGTAATTGTTTTAGGCTTACATTAATATCAACAACTTCATCTGTAATAGTAATAGTATTGCCATCAACTGATTTGATAGTATAATAGAAGTTATTGAAAATATTTTGTTCTGCCAAATCATTACTATGACAAACAATTTTACATCCAACAGTTGGGGTTTTAATTGTGTAGGATTCATGCTTTTCACCCTTGATAATGTTGTAATCAATTTTTAATTTAGTGATCATCTTCTTGTTATATTTTTGTCTAGTAGCATTAGTGTATGTAATTATTGTCTCAGCTTCATCATAGCTTTTAGCATTGTATTTATTGATTTCTGCTAATATATCTTGCATTTTAGTCATAGCAATAAGTTTATCGTAATATTCAAATGTAAAATCATTGCGGTAGTTTGTTCCTAGTTTGGTAATCTCACCATATAAATAATTCAAATAAATATCGCTATTACATCGTTCTCCTTGAACTGGTGGTAATTGTTTGAAATCGCCAAATGAATAAATATTTTTACCAAGCATAGCACACTTTATAAGAATGTTATTAGCTTGAGCGTCAAGCATTCCAATTTCATCAACAATAATATTATTTTCAGTTGGGATAGTGTGAGAGAGTGAATAGCGTTGAACTACATTACAATTTTTTTTATTAGTTCTATATTCACGGATACTAGCATGAGATGGGCTTACTACAATGAAATCATCTAATTTAGGGATTAATTCATTCATGATATAATAAGTCTTACCAGAACCAGCATAATCAATATAAATTTTATTATTAGAATTGATAGCATCTAATTTAAATGTTGGTGGTTCATCATCATTAGCATCACCTAAATCACTTCGCAATGGTTTAGAGTCTTGCATTTTCCATTCACCAATTTCTTTACCTTCTGTTATTTTCTTTGTGTATGTAAATGTAATAGCATCACATCTAATTTGTTTGATTTTATCAGGCGTTAATTTGAGTTCTTTGATTTTTTTGTAAATAATTTTGCGAGCTTCACAAAGGGTTTGAATTCTGATAGGCACTTTATTAAATATATCAGCAGTAGGTTTTTCATTAACTTCATATATCAAATTATATTCATCATCTAATTTTCTCACATATCCTTCTGATGCTTTTGTTTCGTCTTGATTAGCAATTTTAACAAATTTCATTTCAGATTTAGTTTTTGCTTTTTCTTCAAATGAACCAATCATACAATTAACAACAAATTTAAAATTTTCATTGCTTAGCTTTTGGTATAATGTGTTAATCATATCAGTGTAATAATTTTCTTTGTATTCACATGAAATAGCTTCTAGCAATTCAAATTCAACGCCTTCTTTTTTACAGAATTGTAAATAATCACATGAAGCAAAATTAGTTTTGGGTAATAATATAGATGAATATTTAGGACTAGCAATATAGAAATATCCTTCTTCTAATTTAGTAGGGTTCATGATATGCTTAGCGGTTTTGATATCAATTTTAATCAAATGTTTTAATTTTCTCAATGCGTCAGAATAATGTTTATTGTGATCTAGACTAATTGTTTTTTTAGTTTCATCAAATTCTTTATTTACATGATTATATCCACCTTCATTTGAATGATGAGGAAAGAAAGAATCAACAGAAGATTTTAAAAATAATGGTTCAATAACTTTGTGAATGTTTTGTTTATTGATAAAATATGTCATTGATTTTTCTAATCCCAAAGTAGTTAATATTTCCAAACAAATGTCATAATCTTTATTGCTATGATATACAGTTGAACCTATTTGAATAGCACAAATCAAATCATTGTGAATATCAACATAATTAGGATATTCTCCTGTTTTTAATAATTCAATTAATTTATCTTGTAATTTACTACACAAAACAAGTTCAGTTGGTTCTATTTTGGGAACTTTGCGAAGATATGAATTTTTGACTGGGTAAAAATGATTGTTGTAAGCAATACCAATAAGTGGTGTTTTATGGTTATTACTTTTATGTTTAGGATTATATCGTTCAATAATATTACCAGCAATATCAAATATTTTCATTGTGATATCGTATTCCATACAAAACTTTAACATGTCTTGAGTCGTAGCACCATCTTTACTAATGTATTTTTTGATTGTATTAGGTGAAATTCTTTTATACATCTTTGTAATTACTTGTAAAACACAACTATCATTATTGCTTTCATTTAGTTCAACATTTTCGCCATAAATACGGCATATATTTAATGGTTTACCCTTCAATACCATTCTATCAAAAGATAATTCAGTTTCATTTCTTGTAATAAATGATAAAGCTATTTCACCCCTTTCACCATCTCTTTTTTTAGCAATTTCCATATTAGCTAATCCTGCAGATACATCATTTTCTACTATTGGGTGTGAATCAAACATTTTATTAAAAAGTCGTCTTATCACATCGTCAATACTTGTTAATACTTCTTTTTCTACATCAATAGTTATAGTTTGTTCATAACCATTACCAGATGATACCCATACAACTTGAATTACACCCATTATTTTACCAGTAACTTCAATATTAAGTGGGATAGGTTCTTTAGTGATGTAGATACCTTTTTTGATAGCCCCACCAGTAATAAGTCTGTTATTGATTTTCTTCACGCCAAATTCACGAAGTAATAATGGGCTATTCCTAATATCAATTTTATCAATATCACCTGTATCGGCGTTGTGTATATAGCGAATTGGGTTATCTTTCATATCATTTACATCAGCAACTGATACTTTTAATCTATTAGCAACAGCTTCAACTGTGCCATTTTTACGTTTTCCTAAATAATTAATTTTAGACATTATATAATATAATAATAGAAAAAATTTCTTAAGTCATTTTTTTAAAAAATTTTGAAAAAAAATCTAGAATAAATTTTGTAAAAAAAATTATATTAAGAAATATTTTCTAATGATAATATAATATGAGTTCCGAAAAACCCAAGCAGAGCTTAGGTTCTAAGTCAAGCCCTTTAGGGCTTAACGAACCCAAAGTGAATAAAACTACTAACATTAAAGAATACAAAAAAGAGCATTACCAAAAGAATAAAGGTTATATTTTGTCATTTCATAAACAACGTGTGAAATGTGAAAAATGTGGTAAAGATTTGGCTTATAGTTCTAAGAGTTCGCATTTGAAAAATAATCGTTGTAAGATTCTAGTGGATCTCGTTTCTGGTATTGTGCCACCAAGTGATACTGATAAGACTAGTGATTTAGATTTTCCTAATCCAAGTCTGTTATCAACTAATTTTTAAATCTACTACAATTTAATGTTTTATTATTATTTTATACGTTATATTAATAATGTATCAAATATCACAAGAGACAAGAAGAATAGCCAAACAACACGGCCTACGAGTGGAACCCAGCCAAGTCAAACATAAAAAAATATCTGTGTTTCGTGGTAACGATTATTTAGGCTCAGTAGGTGCAATAGGGTATGATGACTATTTTAGTTTCAAACGAAAACAAGGGCAAGCAGTGGCTGATGAACATCGCAGACGCTATTTACTCCGCCACGAAAAAGATAGGCACAAAAAGGATAGTAAAGGTTATTTAGCGTCAATTTTATTATGGAAAGGATAATTATATAATCTTATATAATGCCAGTCCAAGCTGTTTTATTTCCAAAACATTTTTCAATATTACAAATTAAAAATTTTTTGAACGAACATAATTTAAAACAATTAAAACCAATTCACGAAACAATGAGATTTAAACGGGTCAGAATACTTGAACCTAATTTTAAACGTTATTCTACAAAGCAGTTACCGAACGGTGTTGATTTAATTCTAGGTTATGATGAGTAGTTTTATGGTGGTGATGTCGTCTTTCAGTTGTTCTAATACAACAAGATGATTTGATATGATCACAACAATAAACATCTTTGACTTTGACTTCTATACTTGGGTCTTTGTCATCTTTACAACAACATGGTTTATTACCCATTATTATAATATAATTATATATTATATTATAATGATAGCAGATTATCCTGAAGTGTCAAAAGCAGAAAAAGATAGATTAGTTGGTACAACATTAATACCATCTTATGGTAAATTACCAGTTCATAATAAAAAATTTAACCAACTTATACAATATCTTGAAAAACTAAATAAACAACTACAAGTCCCAAATCCAACAAAAAAACAAATTGGATTACAAGACACTATTAATACACAATTGAATTTAGAACGATTAAAAATATTAGCTGATGAATATGAAAAATCAGATAAATCAGAAAGTACATTTCAAAAAATTTTGGCACAGTTAGCCTTCAGAAATTGGTGCGGAGCAGGCACTAATATATATGAAAATATAAGACAAGACCTTGATAACCCTTCAAAAATGTTTGCTATTGACCGAATTTGTCGTGATCATGACATTCGCTATACTAAGGCAAAGACAAAAGAAGACCTAGCGAAAGCCGATGATATAATGATGGAAGAAATAATGAAAAAATATGTATTGAATTTTGACAAGAATTTTATTACTGGTAATTATGATCGTGATTTTTCAACATGGAGTTCGTCTTTCAATTCACTATATAATCAAGTAGTTTCATTGCTTGAAGCTAGTTTCGCCACTGGTTTAATTTATGAAACTAGTAAAACATTTTTAAACACTGCTATAGAAGGTGTTAAACTACCATTTAGATTAGCTAATTTTTTACATGAAAATTATAGAAATGCTTATCCCAATTTACCACAAAATATACCACGTTCAATAAGGGCAAGTGTAATAGGTATGAATAGAGATATAGCACAACAATCATTTAATACTTTTGCAAATACAGCATCTAGAATTGTTAAACAAGGCACCAAATTATTAGTATCATCAGTATTCAAAGATAAAGTATATGCAACTATAGCCTTTTTAATGATTGGTTTTAAAAAATCTATTGAAGAATTTTTTGATGTATCAATAGTCAGTCCAGTAAAACACGAAGTATCAGACGAACAATTAAATGAAATCATAAGAGTGTTTGAAATATTACAAAATGAATATTTAACCGATTCAGATATACAACCAATTAAAGTTGGCGACCAATGGCAAAATGAACAAATAGAAATACCACCAGTTGAAGAATTACAAAAAGAACTAGCTGAAATATATGTGATGAATAAAGAATATGTTGAAAAACGTTATGAGATAGCTGAAGTAATGGAAGCATTACCTGAAGAAACAATAGAAGAGAAAAGCATAGATGACTACATAGATAGTATATTACAAGACCTAAACAGCATACAACCCGAAGAGATTAACACGCCAATAGATGACTACATAAATAAACTATTAACCATTGATGAGGAAGAAGAAAATTATATAGAGGAGGAAAATTTTCCAGATTTTTAATCTAGTTTAATATAATGCCATTTACAAAAGACACTCTAGATTCCATTGGGATTAGACGACTTCGACCTATTTTATTTAAAATGATAGCACATAAATCAGCTTTAGCACAAAAACCAAACAATAAAAAATCACATGTAGAACTTAGAAATAAAGCAATCGCAAAACAAAAACGTAAAAATTTAATGTTTAATAATGAAGCTTATGAAAATCTGAGCCCTGCCGAAAAAAAAGCTTATCTAATTGATAAAATTTTAATAGTTCAGAATGAACCATTTTTAGCAGGTAGTAAATATGCAAATGATTACAAAGATAAGCTACCTGATTATACAAAAGATTTTAAAAATAAAAAAATTGATGAAAAAAGTGGATATATTATACAACAAGAAGACGAAGAAGAACCAGAACCAGAAAAGGTTTTAGTTTCTGAAATACAAAAATATAAGCCAGAAGAAGAGAAACAAGCCGAGCCAGAGCCAGAAGAACCAGAACCAGAACCAGAACCAGAACCAGTTGAAACTCAACCAGTTGAAACTCAACCAGTTGAAACTCAACAAGAAATGAAAGAAGAACCAAATAAAGAGGTATCACTAATGACAGGTCTTCGAAAATTTAGAGGCAGAAGATACGAAGCATATTTAGATGCATTATATGATTTTGATAATAGAATAAGTGAATTTAAAAATCTCAAATCGGGAGACTCTGGACTACTTAGTGAAATTAACGATCATGTAATGGAAAGTCTTGAAAGGTTATCTGAATCTGCTTTTAGAAAAGATAAAACACAAAACGATATGAGAATCCAAAAGGTTAAAGAATATGGTGATGAATTAAAAAAAGCTATTGGTATTGTTGGTATAAGTACTGCTGATACATCACGAATTAAACAAAGACTAGAACAATATAAACAAAATGAACGCAGACCCGAAGCTATGAAACCAGCTATGCAATATGTTGAAGATGTAGAAAAAGTACAAAACACACCAGAAACATCTTTTGAATCAAAAGAAAAAAATGTATTTATAGACCAATCAAATAAAGGTAAAACAGTTGGAGATTCAAATATTGGCAATGTTAGAGCCATTGGTTTAAGCCCAATGACAGCACCAGCACGTGAAGAAGAAGTTATACCACCACCTAGTGAAAGGGCTAAATCATTAAGACGATTTGCAAATTTTCGATGGGTTTATTCCAATCAAAATAGTGATCTAGGTTATGATAGTCCCTTTCAAAGAATACAAGACCAAGAAGATAAACGAAGATTTGGAATGTGTTATTTACCTACTAGTAAATTACCAAAACCAGAAACACAAGAAGACTTAAATAAAGTTAAATCTTTTAATACTTATCCATTGGTACCAAGTCAAAATCTTTCTGGTATTATGCAACCAGCTGGTGAATTATCTTTTAAATCATCTACTAACCCAAATGCTAGAAAAATAACAATTGATGAAAAACAATTTGCTAATACTAAATTATATAATTTTGAACCAACCCAAGTAAATATAAAATCTAATAACCCATTTTCTGGTATGTATGGTATGCAACCACTTGACCAGATAAAACGTAATCCAGATATACAAGCAAATACATTAGAATTTAGTTCTGTCATGTATGACGATTGCCCGTTCGAAAGAATTAAAAACAAGTACAATAAGAAGATTATTACATAATTTCTTATTCTAGGCTAAATTCTTTGAATTTAACGTACAGAAATAAAATTGTGACTTAGATTAATGAAGAAGATTAAATTTTTGAAATCCAACTATAAGCCCCCGAAAAGACCAGCTCTTGATGGTAAGCTAGAAGAATACAACCCATTTACATATAAACGTAATTTATTGTTTGAGAAAAAAGTTGATAAACAAACGATAAAAGAAAATAAGAAAAAATATGAATTGAGTGGATCAGATACTGATTCTAGTTCGTCAGATTCAGACGATAAATTTAAACCAACTATCAAAGACCCACCTAAAAGAAAACCAATGATGCCTAAAAAAGAACAGCCTAAATTTGATGGTTTAAAAATAGTTGGTATAGATTCTACAAAAAATATGACTGAACAACGCCCTACAATGGAATCTAATATTATACCTAAACATCCATCGATTAATATGATACTTGGATCTATTGGGAGTGGTAAGACAATTCTATGTGCCAATTTTTTACTCAACGGTAATATGTATGGAAAAGATAAAACAGGTAGACCTTATTGGGATGAAATATTTTTATTTACCAATAGTTCAGATGATATAATGCAAAAATTAATAGATGATGGTATAATTCCAAAAGAACACGTCAAGCATCACCCAGAAGAAAAACATTTGAAAGCAGTTATCAAAAAGCAAAAAGAAAAAGTCAAAATGGCGAATGGTGATTGGGCTAAGGTGCCTAAAATATTTATTGTGCTTGATGATATCATTGATTGCGATATTGTTAAATCAAATACATTCAAAAGTTTGTGTTCTAGACCACGTCAGATTAATTGTAGTGTTTTTGTATTATCACAATACTATTTCAGTTTACCAAAAATATGTAGACAGAATGCAACTAATATATTTTGTTTTAGTGGGAACGTCCAAGATAAAGAAGCTTTATGTGATACCTTTACACCACCTAGTTTAAACAAAAAAGAATTTGGTGATATACTTGGTTTCTGTTGGACTAAGGACGAAAAATATTCGCATCCATTCATACATATAGACCGGCGACAACCAGAAACAGAACGTTTTAGAAAATGTATAACTGACGTTATTGATATTGAATCTTTTAAAAAACAATAATTATTTTCTAATATATAATTATATTAATGGAAAGTTTCGGTGGATATACTGAAAATTTAAGACAGTTCAACGTTTCTAATTTGCGTGTTAGCACATCATTTAGAAGTAATTATTTTGACCCTGATACAAATTGTAGAATTGATTTTACACAAAATAGAGTCATAAACAATATTGTTAAGATTAATTTGAATTATGTAGAAATATGTAATAACTTTTTCAATATAGCATCATACAATAATAAATATAGTTTTATTGTTATAACTAATGGGGTACCCGTTGTTTATGATGATATCGTACCACCAAATTACTACAATACAACTACATTAGCAGCTTATTTACAAGAAACTTTATCAAATGGTACAGGTGCTGGTGCAACTACTGTTGTATGGTCTGAAACATTAAGAAGATTTGTTATTAATACTAATGATGCTACTATAAAAATCAGATTTAATGTTTTACAACCATTGAGAAATTTTCTTGGAAATAACTTTTTACATATTATAGGCTTAGACCCTTTAGGTGTAGGCTATGAAGCAGATAATACAGATTCACCATTTCCATACCCCCCAAATTTGGCAGGGGCTACCAGTGTCTATATAATGAGTGATAAACTATGTAGTGGTAAATCTATATTGAATGTTATAGGTCCCAACGATGCTAATACTAGCAGAGATATACAATCACAATCTGCAAATGAAATTATGTCATTTGGTATTACAGCACCATTTGGTGCTTATCAAACTTATTACTCGCAAGGTGATGATCGTGCAGAATTTGTTTATTCTCAAGGCTTTTCACTTGATTCATTGGATTTGAAATTTATAGACGAGTTTGGAAATATACTTGAAACAGATAGTAAGAATACCCCTATTTATTTATCATTCAAAATTACTTACCAATAAAAATATTATATCATATATA
>Ga0114963_10003269_pt1 | contig 11043 bp, 10 predicted proteins | sample C_131016_EF_Meta_FD_87019 | JGI IMG/M metagenome (GOLD analysis project Ga0114963, IMG submission 87019) | Freshwater microbial communities from Lake Croche, Canada to study carbon cycling - C_131016_EF_MetaG | ecosystem: Environmental > Aquatic > Freshwater > Lake | place: Lake Croche, Canada...
ACGCTCAGAGCCATCACTTGTTTGTGTGGCTATTAGAACGATAGTGCGAATGCTACGCAAGCTAGCAACAATAGATCCACCGATCATCTGTGTGGTTACTTAAAATATACAGTAGACGTAAAGCCACCGGCTGTCTGTGTGGCTACTTGAACGGCTTTATTACTTTGCCGAGCGTGTGCTTCTTGGCATCGATTGCAGACTGTCTTTTAGCCCTATCATCGCAAATTTGCTCGGCATCAGGGTGACAACTGAAAATAAATGACATCATTTCAGTAGCGTCTTTGCTTATGTAAAAGCGAACCATGCTTTCATTAAACTCTTGCGCCTTTGCAGCGGGCATGCTGATCGCATCAATGCCTGCAGACATTAGGATGCCGTTCATCATGAAGCGAGATGTGCGTTTGTTGCCATCAAAGAAGAACTGTTGCAGCGCTCCAAACAAAAAGAATGCCGCAGCCCTTTCAAATGGTTGTTGAACATCTCTTTTGAGCACATCTAGAGCTTGATTAAAAATGCGATTTAACTCCGGCGCCCCTGCAACCGTTGCTAGTGGAGTATATATCCCATGCTCACCTAAACCCACATTCGGTGTGTAGTTTTTTTCGTGTCCTTCACCACGAAAGTGTCCCCACTCCAGAGCCTCGTTTTGCGCAACAAAAGAATGTAGGTCGGTGAATGTGGATTTGTTGAACAAAAATTTACCCGATTTGACCAGCTCCATAAGGTGTTTAGAGCTGCGCGCAAGGTTGAGAACTTGGTCTTGATCTGCAATTTTCCGTCCTCCAACTGTGACGCCATCAAGCAAGTTCTTCACCTCTGGGAAGCTGAATGGATTACCTTCGAGCATTGAAGCGTCCCAAACAAATTCTGGCAACATACGATGAAAGCGAAATACTACGCGCTCAATGGAGTGAATCGGAATCGCTTGTGGCAATTCCGATCGGTTCCAAGTAAATCCAAGAGTATCGAAGAGTTCCATTTTTATATCGAAATCTTACATCTCGCGCCATTATAGAAGATGTCGTGCGTCCAAAATCGTGATCTTCGTTGCACCATTATCCGCGCATGCGTGGTCGAGAGATTTGGGGCGATGAATACCTCATGTCAGTGTTTAGTTCACAAAACACAGTTGCCTCCTGCTCAGTCAGAACAAACCCGAAATATGCACGCCGAGGCTCGGTGGTCTCTATGATCTGGACACCCGATTTTTTGATCCATATAACCCATGAGTGTTGGCGCCAAAGTGCATCATCAGAAAGTCCGTATCCGGTCATTAAAAGCGTCTTGTCCTGATTGGCCATCCAGCATAGCGCTGAATTCTGATGGCACTGTGATGGCAGTCCTTTCATGAGCTTGACTGTTTTTCCGTCAAGTAAGACGCCTCTCTCGAGAATCTTGTTTAAATCCTCTTCGACGCTGGGAATGAGTACGCGTTCTCCTCCAAAGAAAATAAGGCCGGCAGTTAAACGAAGTTCCTCTGCGCAAAGATTGCGATAAGAATACTTTTCTTCAATACCATCTGCCCAATCAAGGTCTAAGTGACCAATCTGTGTAGGTCTGGGCGTTACCATTCTCATTAGTTCTTGTGTGTCTTTGCCATGACACAATATTGTTGTGTCACTCATGCTGTTGGTCTTGTCCTTCGTGGCTGATTATGACCCTCATTGCCCTGATTACCGTCATGTAGTGGATCTTGCATTGGCTCGAGTTCCTTCACTAGATGTTGCCAAACTTTAGGTGCGATAGCTGCAAAGATTTCTCGATAGTTCTTGTGCAGACGTTGAATGTCGTCGCTTGGGTTATCCCTGATTTCGCTGAGGAATTGACTTATGTTTTGTCGAGCAATATTGATAACAGCCGGGTGTCCACTGTTCTTGTGTTGCAGTACGCCCAAAAGGTCGCTGACAGACTCTCCGTGCGTGCTGATATACGTATAGCGTGTATCAGGTGCGCTGAACGGTGCATCGAGCCGATTACGATCCACCAAGGAAGATAACCAATATTCCGCAGACCAGGCATTGCCAATTTCTGGCGGTATCAATCTGTCATCTATTGCGGTTAATCTACTGATAAGTACACGGCGACTAGGACCTAGATGGACTTCTGTCTGTGGAATTTCTAAACGGAAATCTTTAATCCACGGATGTCCGTTCATGATGAAGGCGATACTCTCCCCCACTTTTTGGGCTGTGAGGACACGCGCAGTATTAGACGTTGCGCGCTGCAGGAGTGCGGCCAATAGTTCCAGATTGTCATACGTGCTGGAATTTTCGTGTTGTTCCAAAATCTCTTTTGAAACATTTGAGATCTGTTTCGCTAGCTGTGTGAGATGTTGATCTATCATTTTTATCATGCCTTCGTCAAGACGTTACCTTGGCTTGTCTCTCATGCTTTGGGTCGCGTTTTAATTTCCTCTGATGGACTATCATCAGCTGGCGGATCGTACATTTTCCAATCAGTTTCTTCTTGCAAATATTTCCAAACGCGAGGTGCTACTTTTGCAAAGATTGCTTCATGAATTTGGTTTTGTTGTTGAATATTGTCGGGTTGAATATGTTGAGCTTGTTCGAGCAATTCTGTCAGGTCTTTGCGAGGGACTTTTAAGACGGCATGGTGTTCGCTATCTTTTTTGTATTCAAGTTTTAACAGTGAATAAATGAACTCACCTTCTCTCGATAGATAGGTATAGCGCTCATCGGGTTCTTCTTCTGGCGCGTCTAAATGATTGCGATCAATGATGCTTGAAAGCCACAAATCGGGGTGTTGGGTGCTTCCATCTTTGGTTGGAATTCGGCGACCATCAATCGTATTTAGCCCGTCAATTCGGACTGAATAGTTCGGACCACGATAAGAGTCAGTGTGAACAATGGCTAACCAGAAGTCTGTCATCCAAGGGTTCTCATTCAATATAAATGCAATGCTTTCACCAAGTCGTTGCGCAACAAAGCGAAGCTCAGTAATGACGGCTGCATGTCGAAAGAGTTCTGCCAATAATCTCAGATTGTTTGATTTTTCTGTTTCACCTCGCTCATGCAGTGTCCTTCCAATGTTAGCTATCTGTTGAATCAATTCCTCATCTCTAGGGTCAGTCGCTTTATTCATGGCTCACTCCAATTTGTTGAGTTGTTATCTTTGCTATTTGTTTGGTATTAAGCGAGGCTCGGGATTGTCTGTGAAGAATGCTCCGCAGTTATCGCAGCCATACGATAAGTTGTCATCCCAAAGCTCTCTGCTGCCACACTTCATGCACCGGCCGGTGAAATGACCAGCGGGCTCGTTATTTGGATTTGTTTGACTTGGCGGTAAATTTGGATATTGACTCATGTTGCTTGTGCCTTTGCGTTGAATGCGGTGAAATTGCAATTAAGTCTTCAGATTGTCCCTTTTTATTCAACGAGTTCTTAAGTCATGCGCGGTCGTGGGCGTTCAACGTCGGCAGATTGTGATATTTCAGTTTGGTCGGTGTCAACGACTGAAGCAGACTCGACTGAATATTCTGGATCCGATTTTGTACCCTCGTTAAAGTCGAAAATGCCAGCAGTATCGGCTGCGATTTCAATTGCTTCGCGCGTCGATATCGCTTGTACGGGTATGTTTAAGGTTTGTGTGACCGTGCGCGTTACCGTCACGGTGTAGCGCTTGTCTTCACCAATGCGATGGGCTTTCCGAGCAGCTTCATATTTTTCTTGTGAAATTTCCAAGAGTTCGTAATCATTTTCATCCATAAAAAAATCTGTGAGTTGATCTATAAATCCCTCAACGCGAAAGAAAAGGCTATTAATTATTCCGCTAGGAATTAGTCCGTTTATTTTTTCTATATTCGGAACTGAAGCTGTTACAAAATCAAAGTTTATGTCGCTCAATTCCATACTTAAAAGCTCTTCGGTGATATCAACATCAATTGGTAAATCTTCATATGGATCGTCATCATAGCCATGTCGCATTTGCTGAGAGACGTACTGCACAATAATGCGTCGGTTTTTAAATATTTTTGGATCTGCTAAAGACATGTTGCTCTCCTAGATTGAATAACGTAAGGATCAGGCTTGCCCCTTTTTTTCGTGACTCACACGCTTGACTTACGAAACTCGTGTTGTTGCGAGGGCAAATAGTTGTAATGCAGCGGCTGCCACGCTAAAAACATGAGGCGCAATTTGTGATGACTGGGTTATATGAGCAGATATCGTTTCATCTTTTGTGAACGTTAAAGATGAATGCGATGCTAGATTTTCAGTCCATCGGCGCACGTCCTCTTTGTCGATCTCTCCACCGTTCTCATTGACTTTGAGCGCAGTATCTCCATTGTCATCTACAAAATATCCCCCGCCCTCTTGGTTGCTGCGTACGCGAATAACAATATGATCGCCGCTACCCGTGTACTCAAAAGGCGTGACAATGCGCCGTACCCCGTTTTCATCAGGACTTGCCTTCAGAAGGTTGCCCATTTCGGTTGATAAATCGTTAGAGTCAAATTGGATGAAGAATCGTGTGGGTTTAGATCGCCATGCGCCGTGCGCGGTCACAAATCGTGGTGCCGGTGAGTTAATTTCGCTACACTTTTGTAGAATTATTAAGGCTAAAGCTATTGTTCCTCGGTCATAAGCGTGGAGTTCGGATGCTTTCGGATCGTGTATCAAGCCTGACTGAATCGCTTTGATTGGGTCGACCTGAGGGTGCATTTTGCAATCTGCTGGTGTTAGATTGTTTTTCTTTACCAGTCTATAAGTCGAGAATCCTACAAGATCAATTTCTAGGTACATCTTGATACCATCGTATGCATCTGGCCAGGTCTTTCGGTCAGCAGACTGTTGCGCCTTTTGATGGCCTTCAAGATATAGCTCTTCGAGTTTTCCGAACTCTAAGTGTTCGATAATCGAATCTACAGTCAGTTTATAGTCTGTCGTGTCGCGATGATGGCAAAGCACTTTGATTACCCCATACGCCAGAGCAAGTCCTCTGCGTTTCCAGGATTCTCCGTCATCAATGACGCTATCGGGCATACTAAGCAGATTTGCAATCATTAAAGTGATGGTGCTGACATCGCCATCTTTCAAAACATCATTCACATTTTTAGTCATCAATTTCTCCCGTTCCCTTTTATGCGAAATGTTTGCGTTGTCTTAATGGTTAAGCTAACCCCTATGGCTTTTCACGAACGTGAGTGTTCACGCTGTCTTTTGTGTCTTGTCCGATGTTTTGTAGGCTGCTGGGTAGCTCAAATCTTGGTGCAAGCAGGCACTGAATGTTATGCGCGGCGGTCGGTGCGATCGATGTGAACGCTTGGATATCGATTGACCTACGTTCGGATTCGGTCACATCTGCCTCGTCAAGTTCTAACAAACCCTTGAATGCAGATCGATTTATGAAAATTGATGCTGATTCGTGATCTTTTATGGAATAACTATCTGCGAGCAATTTGTGGATTGCTTCGCTGTTGGCGCAAAAAAATCCATAACGGTCGTCTCTTGGTGCGTCGAGCGTATCAAAATCATGGCTGTTATCAAGTAAGCTGCCTAGCCAGTCATCCGCATCTTCGCCCAATCTAACGATTTCATCAGGCGCAACATTTCGATCACCAATGATGACATCTGAGACGCCTATGCGATGATTACCGCGTTCGTCACGGTCAAAATCTATACGAAAACTGTCGATCCAGGGGTTCTGCTTCATGATGAATAAAACGTTTTTCCCGATATCCGCGCCTAAAACGGCCCATATCGTTCCATTGAGCTTGTTTTCTAGAAAATTGATAGCGGCCATAGGCAAATAATTCTCGCTGTTCGCGAGTGCTATGTTGAGTAATCTATCTATTCGATCTTCAATGTGATTGGTAAGCGTCTGAATGCTGTCGTTGCTCATAGTGTGTTCTCCTGCTGATTAATTTTTTAAGTAAATGTCTGTTTGTGTATCGCGTAATCTCGAGGCAGCGCTACAAGAGCCTAGGACGTTTGTATTCTGTTGATTGTTTGCCAAGCTCAGCGCTCACCGACTGCACTTTGATATGTCGAGTTAAATGATCGGTGATTGCTGCCTGTTGCGTCACATTCATTTCGACTTGATGTTTGGCGCAGGCCTGCATGAGCTGCGCCTGTGTTGAAATATCGACAAACTCAAAGCTACTTTCCAAATTGTCTTCATCGCGGTAGCCGCTTCGTGTACTCCACCGCTCACACCAGCGCTCGTCGGCCTGCGCGCCACCAATATCGATACATTCTGAGCCTACAGTTAGCACGATGTGTGAGAGGCAGGTTGCCTCAAAGCCGTCACCATCAGACTCAGTTCTGAAAATGATCGTAAAACTTGGGTCAAGCAGCATTTTTTCGGCGACGTTAAAAGCAGCTATCGCAACGTCACCACAAGCGCCATCGTCAAAATCGACACTAGGTATATTGTTAGGAATTTGCACCAATGCGTGAACCAATTGCTTGAACTTCCAATGCGTCAGATTGCGTGTTGAGTCTGGTCCCGTGGAAAGCGAATTTGCCTTTTCGACTTTATCCTTGGGCGGATATAGAGCGTCGTCTTTTAGAGTTGCCTGGCCCTCTAGCGACAGCAAACCCACCATGATCGATAGATGTTCACGTGCTTCAGTCATCTGGCCTTCGTCGAGGCCAAAAATATCTGTTATTTGCTCAATCGTCGCGTACCCTGGTTGTAGTTTGCTCGGGTACCGATCAATTTCGCTCGCGGTGACAAACCCATAGGCGTCAAAGTACAAGTTATCAGCGACCTGACAGGCAGCATGTTGTGGCGTGTCGTCGTCCCTAAATATGACCAGGCGCCAGCCCTGGTGCGCGTATGCGCTCATGCAAGCGATTGCAAACGCAGCGCATTCGCCGTGTGCAAATCGGTCTGCGATGGAGGCAAGGTCTGGGTGCATGTCTGAACCAGATAAATATTAAAAACATCATAACAAAACAGAAAATAATAATCTATTCTTTTGTTAGATGAGTGATGTTGGCGCCGGCATTGTCTGTTGGTTTAAAAGCGAGCGCGTAGCGCTAAAGGATGCTTGCTCGCATATCCTCTAGCGCTGTTACGAAGCTGGCCTAATGTCGATTAAGCTGCGCGTCGCGGTTCCTGATGGCCAGTTTTTTCGCGGCTTCGATTTTGCTAACGAGTGCGATGATATCTTGCGTAAACTGGATTCTTCCGGGCGCCCCACTCTTTGGATTGACGTGAGCCAGCGAATACCGTGCGTGAGGCATGTTGTGCTCTGTGTACCGATATTGGTACCCTCCGATCACACCTTGCTCGGGCGTATACACAACGGTTTTGTCACCGCGTTGCCGCACGCTCAGGCCGACCGGTTTTGCATCGATCAGAATCCGATCGGTTGTGTCGATTGTTAAGCGATCAGGAACGCTAAAGATCGGCGAATCGAAATGTTTGATGTTTCCGGTGTCGCTCAAAACTTCAATTTGCTTGTAGCCGATGATTTCTGGTGACTGCGTGCCGCGAATTCCTCCGCAGATACAGCCCTTGACACCGCAGAGTGCAGCGCGTGCTTTTTTAATCTGTCCAACTGAGAGTTGATTGCCGCTTAAAATTAGACCGACAGATGTTTTGTGAAAGTCATTTTTGAGAGTGATTCTCATGTTGCTACCTTTTTTAGAAGTAACGCTCGGAGACTGCCGAGACTCAGTGCTGCAACCCAAATAAAAAAATTCAGGTCTTACTAATCACTATACCCGGTCGATCCTTACTGCGCTAGACATCATGCCTAGTGTTGTTGCGCCCGAATGTGTTCTACACATTTTCGGGCAACGGTCGCAGCGATACCGGATTCATCAGCGGCTTCATTTCCCCCCATTCGCTCGCGTGTGCGTTCAATCTCTAAGCGTGCCGTGCCCTGCGGAAACACTTTAACTAGCCCTTGAATTGCGGCCCAGTAGTCTTGGTTCAACCCCTCTTGAACACTTTTTCTCACAGCAACATCAAGCGCACTTGAGTTAAACGCCCACTGCTCCATCGTCGATGCCGAGTTATATAAGAGCTGGGAGACAACGCCTCGATCGGTTTTGAACATTCCAAACAGTGGCGCGCCTTTTGGCCCCGGACCCAGACAATCGTTTTGAATGGCGAGCTTTTCGGCATTCGTTAATTCAAACGTGTCCTGAATTCGTTTTGCGGCGTCCGCTGTGCCCACGCCCAGAATGAAGAAATTGTTAGCCGTTTCAACCAGGTCTTTATCGAAGTCGTCAAAGAGCTGTGAGGACAGTAATGGCACGACGTTGTATTTGCGGCCTTCGCGAAAATCTTGTTTGACCATGCGAAGAACATCGACCATACCCTGCGCATTATGAAACTCATCGTACTCAAGAAACTTAAGCGTTTCAAACAAGATCTTGATGCGATTGGATTGAAATTTCTTATATCGCTCGGGCACTAGGCGCTCAATTTCCTCCCACTTCAGAAAATAGTTCTTAGCGCCCAGCTGCCGAGCGAAAAGAATCATGACAGCAGCACGCCTGCGGCTCTCTTCTGAGCTTGCGCTGGCCAGCACCTCTTCGAGGTCAACCGAGATCACTCGCGCATCGCCCACATCAAAGCGGGTGTAGGTGGATAAGAGCGCATATTCGCGCTGAGCCGTGGTAATCGAGCGAATAAACACGGCCGTGATGCTTTCGTTAGAAGGTGTTGGCGTGTTCTTGTACAAGTCTTGTACGTCCGAGAGGTTTGCTGCGACGATTAAGTGTTCCATTCTCGGTACCGCAAAGCGCTGTGCCAGGGTAGCTAGATGCGCCTGGTTCATGTCAAAAAGATGGTCTACGACATCCCAGATTCTGGGTTGCGCTCGGTCATCTTTAATTTTTCCGTGCGCGAGCAGCAACTCAGTAATGTGCGGGTCTAGCGCCTTTTGCCAGCGTAAGGCGTCCAGGCTCTCGCGCGACAGGAGTCGATAGGCCGCATCAATGACTTGGCCAATGTAGCGCGTACCCTCTGTTCCTAGATTTGGGCACAGAGCGGAGATCATGTTGACTTGAAAATCGCGCTCGCGCTCGGTCGGGTAGTCAAGGCCAAGCTGCGTATCAAACACGTTAATGGCGTATTCCTCTGTGTTGCGCAGACGAATGGAGATCGCTTGGTGGCGCCTTTCGGCCGGCAAAATTCCGCGCGCCATCTCAATCACGTTGGCCGAGCTCATTCCTTTGTCAATAATCGTCAGATAGGGCAAGTCCGCTTGCCCTGGAGAAAAGAGTAGGCCCGCGTTTAAGCAATTCATTAGGAAGGACTTACCGCGCCCGGGAGGCGCGAATACCAAGGTGCCCCAGAATGCTTGAATTGTGCTGCCAAAGGCGATTGGGTACGGTTTTCCTTGTTCGGTTCGCAACACGAGTTGCCCCTGATCCCAAGGCGATGCCGCTCGGTACACAGGCATCATGCGGGAAAACGTTTCGAGGGGGCCCGGCAAAAACGGCGCTGGGTTATAGCGCGAGAGCGTTGGCGCACTTGCAATCAACAGGTTAGCTGGTGCACCCGATTCGTTTGAGGCCGTTGAACCGCCCCAGCTTTGCACTGTCATCTTAAGGAGCGCAATTTGATCGGATATCTTCGCTTCACTGGCCGCCCATGTTGTACAGACCAGGCGAATGGTCGCCGTATAGCCGCCCTGTTCGTTGTGTCGTTTGAGCTCATCCCAAGCGCGTTTGACCGCTTTATTGTGAGACCCAAAGCCTCCGAAAAAATTAACAAACAGCTGATCCATCTTCTTTTGTTCAAGGCCGTTTGGACTGATTTCAATGTTGACCACGATCGGAAATCTTTTACCCAGTTTGTCGACAAGCGTAGAAAAGCCCGGCACCGGGTCTTCTTGTGGGCAAATATCTAACTTGATCGATGCGTAATAGAGTCCCTCGCGCTTGACCATCTCTAAGCCAGAAAATATCTCTTGCATCGGCTCAGAAAATATTTGGCGTCCAAGCGCCCAGGGTAGCGCGTGCGCGGCATCACCTTCACGCACCAGTTGCGAGGCTTGAGGCGCTGCATCCCCAATAAGTTGGGGTCGCCAATTGCGTGGCACCCCCGTGCCGTCAACGAACCTGCGCAAATAGTAAATACTCTCTGCGCACGTCATTCGGTTAACGATTACCCCAATGCCGCCTGCAGCATTTTCAATTGAGGCGATAAAATTTGTCACGGAGGCTTGGTGACGGCTGATGAGCACTGGATAGGCGCGACTCAGTGGTTGGTTAAACGTGTGATTTGAGACGTTGATGCCTTTTATGTCTGGTGCAGTGTCCTTTGCTGCTTGTTTGTACTCGCTGCGTATCCACTCCGTGTACCTCTCAAGGTCTTTGGGGCTTAAGCCCGAGCGCAGCGTGTAGATGGCGAGAATGACGACCTCGTCGTTACAAAGGTCTGTTAAAAATCGCTCTTTTTGTGAAAACCAAATTTTCGCGCTATTGAGTGAACCCATTCGTTGGGCGGTCGCAAGCGCGCCTTTAAATAAGTCTGCAATCAGAGTGTGTGTGCCCTCTGGGTCTGATAGGTAGCCCATGGTGATTGCGTGCTGGCGACCCGTTCCATCCGAGAGTATCGTACGCATATGGTCTGAGAGCTTCTCTGACATGTTGTCAAAATCTTCTGGACCGATTAGACGGCGAGCGCCGCGAATTTTGAAATATGTCACCAGATCGCCGTCGGTGGTCATCATCGTATCAGCGTCGACCGGAGCGCTCAGCGCGATGCGTGACTGGATGTCGCCACCTAAAAAGTAACCGGCTACATAGTGTAAAAAACCTTCCAGTACGCCACGCGACAGCCAGGCCAACCCTAAGACTGTCATCGTGACAAGAAAGAAAATAACAGCAAGTGTGATCATCATTTTGCGCGTGAGACCCCACCCTTAAGGGTGGGGAGGGATAGCGCGGAACGCGCAAGCGTTCCTTGCTTGGGTGACGACCCGATCGCGTCCATGTTTGCCACCTGTTGATAACCATAGCCATCTGCGCGCTGCATAAGTTTGCAGTGCGTATAGCTAACACCTTGAACCAAACCATTTCTCGTCTGGATGTTGAAGCTTCCGCTTGCCCGCACAGC
>Ga0114963_10003272_pt1 | contig 11040 bp, 14 predicted proteins | sample C_131016_EF_Meta_FD_87019 | JGI IMG/M metagenome (GOLD analysis project Ga0114963, IMG submission 87019) | Freshwater microbial communities from Lake Croche, Canada to study carbon cycling - C_131016_EF_MetaG | ecosystem: Environmental > Aquatic > Freshwater > Lake | place: Lake Croche, Canada...
GTCAAATACGCGAGTCCAGGTATCGCCCTGAGTAAGAACAATATCGTAAACACCAGTATTGCTTGGAAGGGGGGTGCGACCCTTCATGTTGTTTTCAATGTATACGCGCTCTGGTTGAGTGCTATCGTCAATCTCTTGAGGCATGTAGACAGGTACAAGTTTATTAGTTGTACGAGAAACGCGGCGTAACACGCCCATTTCAATACGCCACAAGCCAACATTAAGCGCAGCGCATAGCTCTTTGTACTGGTCTTTACGTTGAGCAATAATATTTGAAAGTTGGTTAAATCGCTGAGCACGAGGGATTGTAACGCCATCTGGAGCCTGGATGTTAATATCAAAGGCAGCATCTGTAGCAAGTGCCCATAGAGCCTCTACAGTGGCTAGGAGAGCCACAGGGTACTCTTCTACGGCGGGGATGTTAGCGATGGTCACTTCACTACCGTAAGCGTCTGTACGGTTCGTTGTGTGCTGTGTAACGGCAGTGTTGACAAACGTAGTAAGTTCGGTGGTTGTAAAGTAGCGGTAGTTAGTTCCCGTAATAACAATTACAGCATTTTCTGCAGGGGCGGTAACAAAGTGAATCATGCCCAAGTTTTCTTCTACTGTGAAGTCCGCAGGATTGGCTTTAGCCGTACCGTTTACGGTAACTGTTAGATAGGTAGCATCCACAGGTTTAACGTTCATATAAAAATCTTTAGTAACGCCGTCACCAGTAAGGGTAGTGGTGAATTGTTTGGCGTTATCCCCAAGTTCTAAACGAACCCTAGAAAGGAGGTCGGAAAGTACAGCCACAAAAACTCCTTACGTGCACTCTAATAAATAATGCCTTACTTTGGCGAAAAAATCTGCCTAAAATAGAAATGGTGGGCACGAAGCCCACCATCCTAAAACCTGCTTAGACAACTCCAGCGAGGTATCCTTTTTCTTCAAGGTGGCGAGCCAAGTCCTGAGCAACTTGGTACTTCTGACCAGCACGGAAGGAAAAGTAATTTCCAGCGCCGAAAGTCATATTTTCAATATCTTCAACTACGCGGATGGTAACAGATTTTTCACCGTTATCTACTATAGTCGGCTCATCAACAATAACGGTTACCTTGTTAGGTACGGTAGCGTCGATTACCTCAGTCTCTAATGCGACTGCTTTTTGTGCGGTAGCCATTGCCATATTCTGAGCGGCTTCTGCCTGCTCATCTGCAAATGCTGCCTGCTGTGCTTCACGCTGACGACCAGTTGCGTCGCCTGGTTTTGCTTTTGATGTTGCCATGAGTGTTTTCTCCAATGTTAGTGTCTGTTAAAAGCAGAGAGGGGGCTTGCGCCCCCTCTCTAGGGGTCTTAATTAGTTGGTTTCAGCAACTACGATTGCCTGGTCGGTGATTAGACCAAGACCGAAGATTGAGTACCACGCAAGTGCGTGCTCACGTCCGAAGTCTAGGATACCACCATCGCGCAATTCCACAGGAAGTGAGATAGCGTGACCGAAAGCGTTGTCGCCGATGAAGATTGCTGAGTAACGGTCAGCAGAACCTGCACCAGTGAAGGTTGTTGGGGTTGTGTAACCGCCACCAGCAGAAACTACTGGAGTAGCAACTGCAGTGTCGCCTGCGTAACCTGCGCCTGCGCCACCTGGAACCTTGAGAATCTGAGTGGTCTCAATGAATACGGTGTCGTAAAGGCGACCGATTTCACCAAGCATGAAGTTACCAGGAGCGGCGTACTTCGAAACTTCGATGAATTCAGGGTTGTCACGAAGAGCACGGCTCTGGTGAGGGTGTACGAATGCGACGTAAGTTTCGCCCAATCTTGGGATATTCTTGGTTGCAAGGGTTTCTACAGCGTCCTTAACGGTTGCGGTGGTTAGAGAGTAGTTACCCGTCAAACCTGCACGTGAAGCGCCCTTTGTACCCTTGTCGTACCAGTTGTTAACTGCTGATAGACCTGTGCGGTCGTAACCGTAGATTACAGAGGTTGCACCGTAAAGGGTGTCGCGTGAAATCTGGTCTAGGTAGATAGCCATGTTGCGACCCAATAGACGGGAAGCAGATGCCATGACATCGTCGAATGAAGCATTTAGCAAGAGTTCTGACACAGCAAGAGCATAACCATGCTCAGAAACTGTGATTGAGAACTGCTGTGCAGTCAATGCGTTGGTGCTCATGCGAACACCTTCAACCAATGGCTGTGCAAAGCCAAGGTTGTTGTATCGCATGAAGTTAATCTGAAGACCTGGTGCAACACCAAGTTCAGTCTTCTTTACAGCAAACTGCTCAAAGCGAAGAATCGGCATAGCCTGGAAAAGGATTTCCTTTGACCAGATTTGCTGAATCGCCTGAGTTAGCTGCGAGTTTGTGCCTGAGTAGGCGGTAGGTGACGCGGCGAGATTGCCTGTACCTGTTAATGCGCTAGCCACTTGTGGACTCCTTGTATAGTTTTGATTGTTAAGTTGGGGTATTAACCGAACAGACCGTTAGAGCGACCCTGAGCGGTTGGGCTCAGGAGGCTGTCTCGATACTTAGCGTATTCAGCCAACGACATGGACTCAATGTCCTGTGCCGTAAACTGACGTGTACCAGTTTCAATGTCAAGAGGTCCCGCGTTTGGCGGAGTTGTTACTCTTGTACCAGTCATATCCCGACGAGCAGCTTGCATAGCTTGCTGTGCTGCATCTAGGATACTGGATGATTTAGCCTTTAGTCCTTGAATACTCTGTTCAATTTCGTCAATTGAGTTACCGCTAATCATGTCTACAAGTTCTGGGATGATGTTATCCCGCTCTTGTTCTAGACGACTGTTACGGTAATTCTGAATTTCTGCAAACGTTTTTTCTCGTTCCAGTAGAGCAAAGGCACGCTCGCGCTCGTTGCGCTCACGCTCCAACTGCTCGTTCCATTCGGATTCTTTAACTTTTAAAAGGTCCCGAAGTTCAAGCTCTTCCTCTTGCTTACGCTTAGTCTCTTCTGCTAACTGTGCGTCAAGGGCGGTTTGTTCAGCCAACTTGCGGGCTGATTCCTCTTCACGTTCGCGTTTGATAATATCAAGTTCTTCTTTGAGACTATTGATTTGAGGATAAAGTTTGTCCTTCTCCTGAGTACGAACTTTTGCCAAGTCTTCTTCAGTGTAGAATTTTTGACCGTTCGATGAGATAGCAGTTGGTGCGTCAACGCCCGTTTCTGCTGCCACTGGAGGGACATTCGCTTCGGCATTAAATGCTTCAACGTCTGCGTTTACAGATTGGTTCATTATATTTCCTTAGTTTTCTCTGGGTCGTTTTCCGAATTATTAACACAAATGACCTAACGTATATTTCTATATTAATTTTTGTACAATTTGGTTCGTTTGTCTGTTTAAACGCACGAATTAATCGTAGTTTTCTGACGGAACCTTCCTATTAGGAATGGTGGTTCCGTAAGCCTTTGTGACCAAGTCCACACGTAGTTGCTGTTCAGCCTCTGCGCTTGCAACTGTTGCTTGGTCAATAACTGGTGGCATCATTGGGGGTAAGCCACCCTCTTGTCCGCCCGCAGGAGGACCTGCTGGATTACCGATAGGAGTAGGCTGACCGTTAAGACCGCCTGAAAGCATGCCCGTAAGGCTAGCAATAGTGTTTTCAATCTGAGTCTGTACCAGTTTGACAGCACCGTCAGCCTTAGCATCAAGTAGAAGTTCCATACGGATTTCTTCAAGTTTTTCTTGTGGGAACTCTTCGCCCATAGTGCGTAAAGCACCCGCCTTTGATTCCAAGCCCAAAGACATCATGGTCTGGACCTCGTTAAGAAGAATTAGTTTATCCAAAGGCAACGGCGGCATAAAATGCACGTAGTTTTGGTAGGTAATTGGGTCGTTAGGGTCAAGCATCTCTGCTTCGCCCTGCTGTAGTGTTCCCTCAATAGTAGGGTTCCACACCAATGTTTCTGGTTCTTTAATAGCAAGATTTAACAGAATAAGTTCATTAATACGTTGAATACCGCGACCATACTGGGTAGTCTTTTGGTTCCACTTGTTCATCAACGGTTGGAAAGTAATAGAAAGAGCAACGCCTGATGTGTTAGAGATAGGAACAGCCTGACCAAGGGCAGTCTCAGGGACACCAACCATCTCGTGCATAGCTTTCTTCATAAGGGCTAGGAAGTCCATAGCGCCCTTTAGACCCTGTGCACCACCCTCAAGGTTTTCTACCTTAGCGTCTTTAGGAAGACCGCCCCAAACTTTGTTAGCGCCTTTTTCAAGTTGGTTAGCCTTGGCTCCGATAATAACTGTGACGGGGGCGGCGTGGTAGTTAACAATATCGGCAATATCTGTCGAAACTTCGTTGTACGTTCTATTGACTGGGATGATGTCGTGGCAGTCTGATAGTCCCCATGGCGAGCCTGAGATTCGAACGTTTGGAATGTGAATGACAGGAATAATGCCAAGCGGATTTGGGCGCGAGTCAATAAGTTCGTCATTAATGTATTCCTCAATAATGTCATCTGTAAGGATTTCCGTGTATGTGAAAACCTGACGCGTGCCCTCTAGTGATGTTCCCCAGAAACGATATTTAAGTTTAAAACGGATAAGGCGTTCACGGTCGTGCGGGTGAAATTCAGGAAAACAAAAAGAAGCATTTAGCGGTAGGACACGAACTTTACCTGGATGGAACCGACCGATAGTATCAGTATAGGCTTCTTCATAAGCAACTTTAACAAAGCAGTCTCCAGATACAGAACCCTGCTGACCCATTTCCCATAGGACGGTCTTCTTGTCGTTGTCTACTTCCCAGACGCGTTCTAGCAAGTCTGGTACGATACCTTCAGTCTGCTTAGGGCTACGGAACTGTACGCCTTTGCTGAATGAGAAGTTAATGATGTAGTCTGTAAGCGCACGGTAATAGTTGAACACCATTTGGGTTTCGCCAGCCTGACGGCGGTAAGATGTGTGGTGACCTAGGTACATAGCCCAGTTAAGTGAGTAACGGTTTAAACGAGGACCGTGGACCTCAAACTCTTCATCTGCAAGTTCTACAAGACCAAGAGGAGAAATTGAGATAGTTAAGTCAGACGACGCCGCCCTATAACTGGGTGGTGAGAAATCAATACTCACTAATCATCCTCCCTATCTAATAACATAAATAATACCACAGTTTTTAACCGCGGAATCGCTCCCCAGCAATAGTGTTCTTGCCAATGGGTTTTGTAACTTTTTTCTTTTTAGATTCAAGTTGCGCGTCCATGCGCTCTTGCACATAGTCACGAAAACGCGGGTCAACTTCACTCTGCTTGTCAACAAATTTTCCGCCAACTTGTGTGTAGCGGGTGTGGACCCAGTGAGCGGCGGCTGGAGACGGGTAAACACGAAATCGTGATTTAGCCTGTGCAACATACATGTTCCACAGTTTAGGGTTAGCGGGAAGTTGTTTAGGACCCGCTTTAACTTCTTTACCGCGAATAAGAGCCATAATAAAATCCTTAAGACCCCCTAGCCGTGCCGTAGCAATACAAAGGCTAGGGGGAGCTTTTTAGGTGAGGTTAGTCTTGTACGACTGCTGGGTTCAGGCGGAACTGATGTCCACCGTCACGGAACACTTCTGCGAAATGATTGTCGCCATGGTCTGCAAATGCTTCAGACGCAAAGTCAACAAGTACTGCAGGCGCTTCTACCCAAGCCGCAGAACCTACGTGAGCACGCTCACGCATTGTTTCTTCGGCTGGCTTTTCAAAGACGTTCGCGTTGTGGTTTGCACGACCAGGTGCTGGCATGTAGCCTTGCATAGCACCCTTGGTGAATTCCATTGGAACGTCAGTGTCGGTAGCAAGACCTTCTTCAAAACGAAGTGGACCACGCTGACCAGGCAGGGCTGGGCTTAGCGTGCGGTCGTATACTGTGCCTGCGTTCTCAGGGAACTGAGGTGCAGGTGCAATGATTTCTGACATAGGGAGATTCTCCTTAATTAAGGTTTGAGGTTCCTCATTTAAATTGTGCCCTGTATTGGGGCAAATGTCAGACTAAACTCGGATTACCTATAAAATGGACTTGAACTTACTTCAGCCTCAACCATAGTCATATCAATAGTTAATGAGCATGCAATTGCTAAAGAATCTGCGTAGTCGTCGTGCGCGTGGGCTTCTTCAGGGGCAGCAGCCATAAAGTTAGGACCTTTGAACTTAGTTTCTAGGTCCGTCATCTGCTGATAGAAGCGCTTCCACGTGCGTAGGCGACGAGTTTTAGCGTGGCTAGGGAAAGCCACCATACGGCGGTCAATAAGGGCTTTAAGGTGCTTCCAGCGCTTTGATTGCTCGGTAGGGCTACTGGTTAGCGAAATGACCTCTGCACGCGGTAGAAGCAGTTTTAGACGCTGTGCGACGGCATCTCCGACACCGTTGGCGTCAACCCCTACCATAAAGACGTTGTAGTTGGATAAGAAGTTAACAATCTGGAAGTATTGGTCTTCCCAGTCATCCCCTTGAATTTCTAACCAGTTCATTACGCGGTGGTCGTAATAGCCAAACTCATCTGGTCTATCCCAGTCTACATAGACCACAGTAACAACCGTAGAGTCCATTTTACGCGCAGGGTCAATTCCCACTACAACAGGTGTACGGTGATAAGACTTAACGGTTTCCATACTGGTATCGCCAAGTTCGTCCATAACCGTAGATGTAATAAACATACCTTTTTCAAGCATCCACTTGCAGTTATACGACATCTGGAACTCATCAGAGTCCTCGCCAATACGGAGCATTTCTTTACGAACGAATTTGTCATAGCGAGGATTGACTTTAGATACATCTCGCCAATCCCACTGGAAATGGTTTTGACGCTTACCGCGAGAAGTTTGCCTACGCCTGTTTAACTGAATAGAACGGTAGAAGTTGTTTTTGACGTTTGTCGGTGTTCCCGTTTTTACCATGGTACCTGAGTAGTACGCAAGCATAGGGGAGATAGATTTAGAGACAATAAAGTCGTCTGCTCCCTGACACTCGTCAATAACAATGAGGTGGAACGACTTAGACTCAATCTTAGCGCGAGGGTTTGCGGTCATCATCATAAGACTACTACCAGAGTTTTTTAAGATAATCTGACGAGAAACACCTGGAACTTTACCTAGTGAGTCATCAATCTCAGGGTCACCTAGAATCTCACGGGCTTGCTCAGAACTAAGGCGGTTTACAGTTCTACCGAATAGGGTTTCTACCTGACCCTCAACAGGCGCAAACATACCAATCCAAATGCCATTCACATACTGCCCTAAAAGGTCTGGGTACATCTTCGCAAGGCGGGGAAGAAGCACCATAAGCGTGGCTACGGTGTTAGCAATAGTCTCTGATTTACCTGACTGACGGGCGGCTAGAGCCGTAATTTCTTCACCGTCATTAATAAGTACTGATTCCATAATACGGCGTGCAAGCGGTACTTGGTAGGGGTGGAGCGCGTGCCCAACAAGGGTCTCCATAAAGAGCATCATTTTGTCTATTAGTTTATTTACAAACTCTTTGGAGAGTTCATCAATTTCTTCTTCCTCAGACTCTTCAGGCAAAGGGTCGTCAGAGAGGTCGTCTTCGCTCTCAACGTAAAATTGATGTTCACTCATGTGTTTTCCAAACTAAATAAAACGGTTATCTACATAGTACAACAATAAAGAAAGACCCTAGCGCTAAAACAAGTAAAAATGCTAGGGTCTTTCATGCCACCTTAGGAGAGGAAAGAAGTTAGGCAATACAACTATACCACAGTTCTACGATGTAACTCTGACACTAGGGCATTTATAGCCTCTGCGCCTATTAGCATGTCATCTATGCTAGACGTCTCTCCGCCTCTGTGGTAGTTAGAAATGCACCTATTGGTTTCGGACATGGCTTGGTCAATCCATATAATCAAATCTGCAGTAGCAATTTTAGCCACCCTGTTTGCTAATTTTTCAGGGAAAGGCTTTACCCATACTTCTTTTTTCTTTTTAAACATTAGTCCCACTCCAGTAATTCGTCTACAGGTACGTCTAGTTTACGCCCCCAGATAGCCGCAGTTAGCGCGTCATCTTCTTCTTGTTCTGGTCCCCACCAGCCGACAACAAGGGCTGGTTTTGTAAAAGGAAGCCTAAATACTAGGCAACTGCCCTTGCGAAAAGGTTCTTCAATCTCGTTTGTCCAGCCTTTTTCTACCACAGGCAAAGGTTTACGATGCGGATATTTTAGGGCTGTTACGTATAGTGGTCCAATATTTAACATTAGTAGTTTGGTTCCTGACCTAGTGCTTCTTGAGTTGATTGTCCTTCAACTATTCTAGCATCTTCTCCACGACCCTTTTTAATGCGCCCCATAAGGTCTTGGTACCTAACCGCCCTACGGGTTCTTTTCCAACTTTGGTCTTTGTGAGCGGGACCTTTATTTACCCAGTCATCTAAACCAGAATCTTTTAGGTAGGTACCTTTAGAAAATGCGTAGTAAAATTCTTGCCACATTGACGGCGGTACATCATAATAATTGAACAAAGTCCCATCACGGAACTCTACAGTAAGAATAAAGTTCTCATCATCATATCCAGCTTTTAAAGTTCTAGGCTCATCAGGATTAGACGTAGAAGTTTGAGCAAGAATTAAGTTGGCAGTAATAGTGCCCGCGTCGTCGCCATCTGCTGCGAGTTCTTCAGGAGTTTTGTATGGGGACTCAAAAGTTGACTCATCCATAAGGTCTTTTAAATTTTGTGGGTCTGGTACCATTATTCATCACATTCATGTAATTCAGTTTCGTCTTCGCGGACTCTAGCATGGCAATCATAGCAACGAAGCCACATAGGGGGCTCAAAATTATTCTGAGCGGTAGCGCCCATTTCAAAGTTAGAGCCGTCCTCAGCGTATGCTTGTTCGTAGTCGTAGATGACCTCAGGTTGTCTAAACAACTCGGCAGGAAATGGACCTTTAGGTCTAGTAACTTGACTAGGCACGGCATGCCCCTGATAGGCGGCTACTGTCTGAATGATGTGCATGATTATAGAATAACAAAAAGGGGGGCTACTGCCCCCCTTAATGTAGAATATTACTTCTTTGAGCCTACGCCGTAGGCTGGGTTCTTAGGATTGGCACCAATAGCAAGCGGTCCTAGAACAGCTACTAGAGCAGCCTTAAGCAAATCTGACGGGGTTGTGTAACCTGCAACGTATGCAGTGGCTACCGCTACAAGTGCTGCATAAAGGTAATGCTCAGCAAGTGTGGCTAGTTTCTTTTTAGTAATGGTACTCATTGTTCTCCTATTGTTTGTCAATGTGGTTATCAAAACGTTCTTGTAGTTTGTCCATATTCTTTTCAATGCGGTTAATCGCATCTCTCATACTAGACCCGCCGTTAGGAACGTACTGTGATTCTACCTTTTTAATTCTATCATCAATTTGGTCTAGTTTTTCCAGCCTGGACGTAACCTTATTAATATACTTAAACCCAGCAAAAATAAGTGCTGCAATTTCAAGGGAAGTTAGGATTAATTGCGTCCAAGAACTAGCGTTAGATAACATACTCTAAACCTTATGGGTAGTAAAAATAGGTACTATCCTATTAAACAGGAAGTTATGATATATGTCCCACTAAATTTGTTTTTTGTCACAAGTGTGGTATAGGATTACAATAAGAACTTAGGAGAGTAAATGTTTTTACCAATTAGTCGTGACTTGTATCTACCGTGCACAAAAGTAGACCCAGAGGTATTTTTTCCAGAATTACCTGATAAACCAATATCAAAGATAACTAACAAGGATAGGGCAGAGTATCAAGAAAAAATTAATGACGCTCTTGCTGTTTGTAATACTTGTGAGTTTACTACTGAGTGTTTAAAATACGCGTTAGAAAACCGATTGCAAGGCGTATGGGGTGCTACTACGGACGAAGACCGTAAGCGAATCAAGCACCAGTTGAATTTGCAAAAGCGCCGTGAAAAGCAAAAGAGCGCCCCGTAGGGCGCTCTTCTGTTTATAGATTAAGCGTAGTTGTTTTGGACAGTTCCGCCAGCGTTTGTAGACGCACTAGGCACCGCGCTTACGGTTACTACAAGAGCCTTGTTGGTTGAAGTACTTCCAGCAGAAGTACTCTGAGCAGTTACAGTACCGTTGAACGCATGAACGAATCCATTAGTCAACGATAGTGTGGTGCTAGATGCTGTTGCAGGAGTTAGGTACCTGAACTGAGTTGGGCTGATAACGCTTGCAACTGTTGTTCCAGGGGTAAGAGTACCCGCTGCGTAACTTGTTCCAGCAGACGTTGGCAAGTAAGCGAACCTAAATCCAGTTACTGAAGTAACACCGCCGATACCAATTACATCTCCAACCTTCAAACCGTGGTTAACTGAAGTTGTAACAGTTGCAACACTTCCCGCAGCCGTAGCAGCAATAGTAACTGCAGAGGCTGGTAGCGTGTTGTATGCAAACCATGCACCTAAGTTACCAGCAGCAGCGGTTAGACCACTAAGTGCTGTTGGCTGAGATGTGTTTGCAATGCTGAACGTGTTAGTTGCAGTAGTTACAACAACGGCGTTCTTAGCGTTAAACGAATCAAGGTTAGCCACGTTTACAATTTGACCAACCTTTAAACCGTGAGCAGATGCCGTGTAAGTCCAGTTAGTTCCATCGCCAGATACTGCAGTAATCATTGTGCCAGCACTGTCTGTAGCAGTAATGCCTGCTGATGTGTAAGAGGCTACTGTGTTGACGAAACCTGCCGCCTCAAATGCGCGAACTGCTTGTGGGTTTTCAGGAGTCTGAAGTAAGCCAAGTACATATGGAGCGGTGTACGCTGGTGTGTAATCAGGGAAGCCACTTGGGGCAGGGCTAGTCAACGCAAGTTCGTTGTTATCCTGACCAGTAATCAGAGTACCTGATGGAATCAACCAAGACTGACCCCATGAGCCGTCTGCCTGACCAACACGAGCGGTTCCGAAAGATGCTGAACCAACACCCTTAAATGCCTGTGCGTAACTAGCACCAGTACCAAGAGTAATTGTGTCACCTGAAGTGATGGTGATACCAGAAGCGCCAGTAGCAACAGTGAATGATGTAGGCGTTACAGAGATGATAGAAATTTCA
>Ga0114963_10003274_pt1 | contig 11037 bp, 11 predicted proteins | sample C_131016_EF_Meta_FD_87019 | JGI IMG/M metagenome (GOLD analysis project Ga0114963, IMG submission 87019) | Freshwater microbial communities from Lake Croche, Canada to study carbon cycling - C_131016_EF_MetaG | ecosystem: Environmental > Aquatic > Freshwater > Lake | place: Lake Croche, Canada...
CTTTTATTAGTACCGGCAAAACCGCTGATCATTCCCCCCAGCGCCGCATTCTTTAAATGCTTGCCCGCCATCGATACTACCGTCCCCTTTATTCCGTTCTTACTGTCCGTTCCGTGTACTACTCCGGCTATTTGCGTCTCTATCACTTTACCGGTTTTATTATCGGTGCAGGAAAGAGTCTCGGCTCTTGCTATTACCCGCTCATTGGCCATCTGGCCATAACCGCTCGCAACAATACGGCACCGCGTTAAATCTATCTTGAAATTCTTCGGCAAATCTCCGGGACCTGTTACCCTAATAAAAATAGGCGGCGGTTCCGCAGGTGTTCCAACTCCTGTTGAAGCAGAAATACCGCCCCGGAGTATCCCCGATACAAAACTTCCCGCCGGAATGTAACTATCTCCGTCTTTATATTGTTCTTTTGAAACAGGAGCAGATTCGGCGCCGCTGATTTTATGCGCCGTCGTACCGCCATGGTTATTTGTAGGCAAGGCGGTTTCCTCTTTCCTCGCATTTACCTTCCGGTCGGTTTCCGCTAACTCCTTTTTTAACCAGCTGAGCTGCTCCTTTAATAATTCAATTTCACTGTTATTGTTTTGATTGATGATTTTTTTCTCCAGGTTACTTAGCAGCTCCTTGTGCTCTTCTTCGTAAGTTTTTCGTGCCGTCTCTTCTTTTTTCAGTCTTTGATCCAGATTATTAAACCATATCTTACCGCCGTCTAACCTATCTGTCGGAAGCTCGACCGAAATTTTTTGCTGCTGCGCCGGTTTCGAGGGAGCCGGCGGCGGGTTTAGCACATCTGCTACAAAATCATAACCATAAGCAAAAATTGCCAGCGCCATTATTCCGCAGGCAACTCTGATAAATTGCCGATTCCTGATCTTTTTGCTATCGCCCAAATCTTCTTCGCTACTTCCCATGATTATTCCTTCTCTCCGTTCTGACCGAATCTACCGTCATCTCTGATAACATATGCAAAAGCACTTTCTCCTCCTCTAAGCTCAGCAGGGACAATATGTACCGATTTTACATCCTCAAATAAATCATTCATGATTTCCCGGCTTAACCGGATCGACCCTAAGCCGTGATTTTTAATAACAACTCTAAGCCCTTTAAGTTTGTTTTTTGCCCAGCCGTACCTACGGTCAATAACAAACGAAAGACTGGAGGTATCTTCTCGGGTTAAGGTATTTGGCACGCTCTTATTGAAGATTTCTACGTCATACCTGCTTTTTCTATCCTTGATCATCATTTTAAGTAAATGGACGGCAGCTATTTCCTGTTCATGGTTACAGGCAACCTCTTTGCTGCTATTTTCAGTAACGGGTAATTCTTTTTCGTTAATCAGTATTGACTGACTTCTCCCTTCCAGAACTTGCAAACTTAAATCAATAGCCTTATCGTTATCACAGATAAAAGTCAGATCAATCATCTCCCCCTTTGCCGCAACAGGCGTAATAAAAACATGGTTACCCGATTCATCACTGTTGATACTGTATAAAAATCCCTGACCTATTACTTCCCTGATTTTCCTCCCCTGTACTTGAAAACGGTTCTGCAAACCGTAGCTAACAACCGCTCTGATCCTTGTAGGTCCATCTGTTTCATATTGCTGTAACCCTAAAGCGGGTTTTCTCGGGGTTACAAGGAAAGCCTCACTACCTTTAGTAGTAACATCACCGGAAGTAAGGGGTTTTGAATCGTTTAAATCATCTCCTCCCTCATTCACACCTTGGGAAGTAGCAAAGGCTACATTCTGTGATATCACAATACATGCAAATATAGTGCTGCTGATTATTCTCTTCCGACCCGTTTTCATACCTGCTCCTCTTCCTCCTGTTTTTTTACGGGACTCTTTAAATCCGGTTTGATAATTTCGGTAAACTTCTTAAGTTTGAGCTTTCCTCCCTGCATCTGAAATTCAAGTAAGTATTCCGCATCCCTATCCTCAAAATACCTCTTCCCGTAACCGACCGTTAAAATCCCTGTTGCCTTTACCGATAAAGTTTCAGGATCGATTTCCAGCGGCTTCGTCTCCGTAAAATAGGTAATCAGATCAAACTCCTTATGCTGCTCCGATTTTTCAGCAAAATACTGACTGATATCCTGAATACTTCCTGTTAGGGTATGACGCAGGATCATATGCTTTTTATGGAGTACATTATTCGGTGTTAAATCAAGTAACCCAACCAGTGTAGTCCTGCTCCACTCTTCCAGATAACTTAAGGATACGTCGGTGCCTTTTATCCTGTATTCCCGATCAATACCGGGAACCAGTATTACCTCACGATTCATACTCATTATGCTAAAACAAAGACAGAGGTTGCTAAACAGCAGAATCCCGCCGGCAATTAAAATCATGTTCCGTTGCTTCGTTACTTTTTCAAGAACCATCATAAGCCTTGTATCTTCCATTTAGAAAAATCTCCTCATATGCGATTGCGGTAGGTTTTTACCTCCTATTAACCCGGCAAACGGTAAATACCAGTAAATCCATCTCTGTAACTTCCCCTTATGCCAGATAATCCCAAATGCCCTCCCTAAAGCATAACCTCCGACAAACGAAATTATCCCTATCGGCATACTGAATAATATCCACATTAAAAGCATTGCTACCGCGCCTCCTATAACACCGAAAAAGGAAGAACCAATTATCCTTACCGGTCTGTTCAGGCATTTACTTAAATATATCTGTTCCATGATGTGCAACTCCCATGCTAATTTAGACAATACCGAATGCTTTTTCCGCCCCCTTGACTAGGAGTCCACTGATCGCCATACCTCCACCTGCACCGATTGCTTTCGTCTTTAACTCTCCCGGCACATAAGCAAGGCCTAAAATACCCCCTATAAATATTGCTATCGGTGTGTATATCTTGCTAAAAGCGACTACAGGCTCAAAAAACGCCTTTCCTCCCGCCTCCAAATCTATTGCTAATGCCTCCGGAATGAAGATAGGAATTAACGTAGCACCGGTTATGATTAATCTTCCTGTATTTATTTTTTTTATTATTTCTAGAAACTTCCGCCCTTGTGTAATCTTTAAAATCGATTGTTTGTAATTCATTTTTGTTTTTCTCCTTTAGTTAATTAATTTATTTATGCTACGCGCTCCTTGAGCAAAGATTTAACCAGAATATTGATTGCGTCCTGATGTTCCCTATAGCAGGTATGCCTAAAATTCCTTGCTACCTCAATGCAAAGGCGTTGGCTTTCAGTTTCCAACGGGATGTATCGGCCGCTTCAAAACCTTCGTAAAAATATGGTATTTGCCGATCAAGAGCCTTGGCGATTAACGCTAGCTTTGAAGCACTAACCCGATTACTTCCTTTTTCGTATTTCTGTAGCTGCTGGTGAATGAACCCGATTACTTTTGATAATTGCTGGCGGGTTATCCTTTTTACTAACTGCAGGGAATAGATTTTATGACCGATGAATTTATCTATTGCATTTAACTGACTGTTTGTTCTTCCCATTTTTTTCTCTGTTTAATTATTAACTCTTGACGCTTGAACTTAAAATTTCTACCATACCCATTTCATTGTTAACTCTTGGCAGTTCTGTAAGGTAATGATGTATCTCAATACCCCCCATTTTATATTCGCATCCCAAGGCAACATGGAAATCCTCTACAATTCCCTGTAGCTCTTTTTCTATCAAAGTTAACTTTTCGTTCCCAAGGTAAAGCATCATACTAATTGCCATGGCCATAACGCCCATATATCCTCTATTTGCTTAATATTTTCACTTCAAAATCACCCTAATTATCTGATGGAGCTCATCAACCTCTTCCCTTAGTAACTCTACTGAGGTTCTAGTTGCCTTTTGCTGCGCAATTAACAGGCTACTTGGATCGTAATTTCTATCTCTACCTGCAAGGAAGATTCTCACATCCTCATTCTGTTTTTCTATTTTCTGCTCTAGCTTCCCCAGTTTATTCAGAATGTGGCCAAGTAATTCCTTAATTTCCTCCTGTTTGTTTTCCATAACTACTCTCCCTAACAATTTTTAGAGTTAAATGTTAAATATTAATCCGCAGCTTTCCATAAAAGCTGTTCCCCAAATAACACTTGTAGCCTGTCCTCTCATAACCGGCACTAGCCTCAAACCTTGAATATGCAATACCTATACTTGCTTCAAGCCTGTATGTATCCTTTGGCACAGGTATCCTGTAATCAGAGAGGGATAAACCTTCTTTACTGCGTATTTTTAGCCTATTTGATTTAACAGAAAAACCAGCTTCATAAGCTGCTCTGATTTCCGGGATTAATTGACATTCTCCAATTTCAAAAATCCCTGTTATAGCAATTCCTCCCGTAATTGCAGGTTTCCGGATAACCAGCTTGCCGATCTTCAGATTCCCCTGATCTTTGCCCTTGAATCTTACGGTCTCATAAGAAAAACCAAGGTTTGGGACAAAAAACAGTTTGCCTATTGGATAGTAATAATCAGTGCTTAATGATCCTCCAAGTAACTCCCCTTTTAACCTGAATCGGCTATTTCCATTAATTAAAGACTGATAATTCATTTTAGCGTCAACCTGACCTAGCCTAGCCTCACCGCTGAGTACCAACCTTTCACTCATGTTGATACTTCCATAAAGACTACCGATGAGTGATCTGATATCCCCGCTAAACTTGCTACTGGCATTATTACTGATATTACTTACTACAGTTTCAGGAGTGGATTTTGGCTTAAGTTTTGTCTGGTTGTGGTTTAGGGGAATACCAATGATGGTATCATCATCCATCTTGCGGTCAAAACCGATAGATCCTCCCGTAGATTTCTGCTTTACCACAAGTGAATTCTGAGGTTTGAATATACCGCTTCCATAACATCCCCGGACCCACAATCCGTAATTCCATTCCTCGTCTCCGCCGGATACCCCCATATTGCCGGTATCAATCAAATACAGATGAGTAAGCCTATCCATTGTAGCTCCGGCTAAATTTGCCATATCAGAAAAGGCAACTCCACTTACTGCTTCCGCATAATTGCCGGCCATACTTCCTGCAATTATCTCAGCAGCTGTGATTATTTTTGCCTCGAGGCTTCCAAGCTGCAAAATACGGATGGTTCGTGCGTCGTTGATTTTACCAAGTAAGTCTCTTGCTGCTTCAGGGGTCAGGTTCACCTGATTTAGACCGGTTAAAGCTATCAAATTCTCAGCGGTAAATGCTCCGCAACTAGATCCGTCGTTCTGCTGATGAACCCGTAAGTCCACAATTTCAGCAGTCGGTAAAATACTTTTTATGGCGGCGATGTACTGACCGCTCTCACTCCCTACCCCACCAACAGGAGTACCAAAAGAATCGTTGTAAAATACGATAATATTACCATCAGCTTTCATCCTGATGGCAATTCCCGTCCAGTGATTATTATTCAGATTAACCGGAATCAGAGCAGGTTTTCCTGCTTGTGCCTCAAGCAAAGCTGCTGCTGCTGCGTCTCTGATCAATTCGGAATTGTTTGGTACTGCAGGTGCAATATATACACTATCACCGAGACGGCTTTTAATAACTCCTCTAATATCTGAATCATCATACCAATAACTAATGTTAGCAATTTGCGGATTAACACGGGATGCAAATACCATGCCGTTAACTCCTACAATAATTAGAGTGGGTATTACAAGTGCTATAAGAACTTGCCTGCAAAATGAATTCATACAGTAATCTCCATTAAGCGGTAATTTTCTTTATTGCAGAACTTCTCAAGTAGTTGCTGATAGTTCTGTTGTATCCAGTCCCTGATAAACAAAGTTGGAGCTTGCAGTTTTATTTCCCCTCTTTCTTCGTCAACATTTACTTTAAGTTTTGAAAACCAGTTACGATCTATTCCCTCGCCGCAGATTTTAATTAGCCCCGCACGGATTCTACCCCAGACCCCGGAAAGACTTTGAGGATAAGCATCATCAACAGGGGAAATGACATCGGATACATTCACTCTTGGTGATTCCTGATTTTTGACTATAAATTCAAAACTACTGATGAATGAGCCGTATACTGACTGTACCTGCTCAAGTATCAGGCCGTATTGCATTTCACTTAGGTCAATACTCTTATGTAAAATGATTTTAAGCTCACTGCTCGTTGCATGCGTAGGAAATTTTGCCGCCAACAAAAATTCATAAGCTAGCTCAGGCGGTAAGGTGGAGGCAAGTTTGCGACTTAACTGCGCTGCAATAGTAGTATCCGTGCTTTTTTCTATCCTGCTTAAAAATGCTTCTTTTTGCTGTTTTATGATTTCATCGTTACTTATATTAGCCCTAATCCTGAAACTGAAAGTGCTGGTTTTTACCGCATCACGGAGTTCATAAGTCAGAGCCTTAGCCATATAGTTCATGAAAGCCTTTTTACTTTTGAAGAAACGATCTGTTAAACGTTTCGACATGCTAAGCAGTATTTCGTTAATGGCATTAGCTGAAAACTCGCGGCCACATAGTTGCCTTAGTTTTGCGGTCTCTGGTTGGCTTAAAGGATAAAAGGAAGCAAGACTAAAACCTCTTACAGGTAATACAGCTGTTGGATGGATAGGTTTTTGTTCTGTAAAAGAATTTTGACAAAAATTAGATTCCGTAGATCTAGATTTCTTATTATTTTCTCTCTTATCTATATTATCCGAAGAAAATTCAAGAGAGCTAGTACGTTCGTTTCTAACGCTTAAGGGAAATTTTTTTAACTCAAGCTCTAAGCTACCGTTAGAATTATTTTGATCGGAAGTTTTATTGTTAGGATTTAGTTTAAGAACATTTGATATATTTAAGAGAAGGAACATTTCATTCGTAAAACGCCGCCCTTGTACTATAATGGTTCTAAGATCTCTTTTAAGTAAAGATAATTTTTCCAGTCTTATTACGGCATCTTTAACCTGAGAGAGGCCGAAGTTGAACTTACGGGCAAAATAAGAAAAATTTAATTGAAACTCCGTAGCTCCGTTATAACGATGTAGAAATACCAGCTCGGATAAAATAGTAATAGCGGTAGTATCTGATTTGCCGCAAGGACGTAGTAAAGTATGATACCAGTTATACGGGACTATATTGCCCGGTTCTAAAGAATAAGCCGAGATATTAACTTTCTCATTGCTTTTATTAATGTTTGATACTACCATCCTTCTACCTATGTTGTTTAAAACATTGTGTAATTCGGTTACCCAAAACGGGTTTACCTGTTCTATTAAAGCCGGTAAGTACTTATTCAATTTGACGAGAGAACGGTACTTATTGGCTTTTGTCTTTGTCAGCGTTTTTATTCTAGTCTTATTTTTTATACTACTTTATAAGTGTTTAATTTGCTTTTATACATAAAACATATATAACTAGGTATACGTAAAATATATATTTATTATCTGTGTATATGTATTACTTATATATATATAAAAATAGTTTATATATGTATAATAATCAAATGTCTAATTTAATGTCAACTACATTTTTTTATTTTTAATGACAATAATTTTAAAAAAGAAAATACTAGAACATGCTAACAAACACAGGCATAGCATAAGAGATTTAGAACACCAAGCAGGTTTACAATCTAATGCTATTCGCAATATATTAAGCGATAGATCTAAAAACCCTACTATCGATACCGTGTTAAAAATAGCAAATATTCTTGAATGCTCGGTAGACGAGTTATTAGGACGGGAAGGATTTATACAAATGCCTAATACCACAGGAAAATTTGATACTAATTTTGACCTCTCTTTATTTCAAAGCATCTGTAATTATGTTATGCAATTTATAGAAATCAATAACCTAGGACAACTATCACTGTCCGATGTTATATATTGCGTTGAAGAAATTTATAAATATTGTCTGAATACAAAATCCAAAATCTTTGATCAAAATTTTGCTCAGTGGTTTCTAGAACAAAAACTAATTAAATAAATATTTCTTAGCAACTATTAACTCACCAATTAAATACCCGACACTTATACTTTACTTACCATTAATGCGAAATTCGCGTTAATTAGTCTTTATTATTTTTTGTGAGAGCTAATTTGTATAATTCTTTTGTTCTTGGATGGTTGTAACCAAAAATTTGTTCATGCTTAAATAAGTAATGCTTATAGAAAAAATCATCATTTGATTTTAAGGCAGTTGATGCCGCTTTAAAGTATAATAAACTTACTGGTTCAATTTTTAGATTTTGTCCTAAACAGTTATTATAAATAGTTTCAGCCTGTTGATAAGCACTGATCGCTTCTTCTAGCTTACCTAAAGAACTTAATATATCTCCTTCAGTAATGAAAACTGTGACTAAATTTGTATCTTTTGACGCTTTTAGATTCTCATTGTTTCTTGACCTGTCGTGAATAAAAATATTCTTGGCTTTTTGAGCATAATCTAGAGCCTTATTACTATTACCTAAACCAAACTCTGCTCTTGACATTTGAACATAAATACGTCCAAATATTTCGTGATCTTCTTGCTTGACAGGCTTATACATTTTATATAATTGCTGGGCTTGTTCATATGCTTCCTGATATTTACCCATAAAGTTTAAAATGCCTGCCTTAAGTAAATATAACTGTGTATAAAACAAATCATCAATAGGCACCCCTAGCTTTATATGTACGTCTATACAGTTATTAATTTGTGTTAAAGCTTCAATATATTTTCCTTTGAAACATGCTAATCTTGCCTTAATAAAATATAAAAAACTAATATCAGATTCATTAACAAGTTTATGCTCAAACAGCTCTTCCATAAAATGAATATATTTTTCTGCTTCTTCAAGATTTCCTAAATGAATGTTACCTATCGCTAAATTATAAAATATATTGTTTTTTATAGTTTCGGCATTTTTAACACCTTCTAGTACTTGATTAGCTTTTAAATAATACTCTAAAGACTTATTTCGGTTTGCATCTTTATGTATATAATATGCTCCTATTAAACCTAAATATCTTGCATATGTTTGTTTTGCATCATTATCCATTAATAATAATGTAAATTTTCCTGCCTGCTCATTTTTATTAAGCCAATCAACCATTTTTTTAGCATTATAATAATCAAAAATATTTAAATAACTGCTAAGGCTATAAAATCCCAGATCCATCATTTTATATATAGTTACATTATATTTTTCTGAGCTTTTAAAAATGATGCTTAAATTTTCACGGATAGTTTTTTTATCAATAAAAATTCTTTCCTCAACTACACCGCTTGGTATAGAATACTTAAATTTAGCTATAATATCTTCTAAATAAATCTGATTATTTTTTGCTCCGTTAATCTCTGCTATTTTTTCTGCAATTATATCGTACATTTCAAATATAGGATTTTCTTTATTATCATCAGTATTACTAATCAGGGAAAATTTCGATAACTCCAAAATGTCGCTATCAAGCGTATCCTTGCTATCGGTAATAATACCAAGTAATTGTTTAGAAAAAGCTTGATTGTTAATTAAAGCTATCTTATTTAATAATTGCTTAGCTGAAGGCTTTAGCTCATTTAATGCTAAAGTAACGTTTAACTTTATTTTATCTTCTGATTGATTAACTTGTTTTTTATACTCTTCCATATTTAAACCTGCTACTACATTTAATAATTGTGCTCCCTGTACTATTAATATTGGATAACCGTCAAATGCTTTAGCTAAAAACTCTACAGATTGAGGATCTTTATTATATAAAAGATTCTTAGCTAAAATAATAGCATCACTTCTCTCAAAACGGCTCATTTTAACTATATTAGTTAGTAAATCTCGATCTTGGGAAACAAAAATAACATGGCCGTTATGTTCCCAATCAATAAATTCCTTTATCTTTTGATTTTCGTTTATTTTTAAGTTATCAAACACCAATAACCAATGATCTTTATTTGATAAATATGCTAATAATTCTTTTTTTACTGAGAATATATCCTCCTCTGAAATCAACTTGGTTTTGGCAATAGCATTAATAGCCTTGGCTAATTTTAAAAGTTCTTCATTAATATCTAAATTGCAATCAATGAACCAAATTATCTCATAATAATCTTTATTTTCATGAACATACATTCTGGTCACTTGAGTTTTACCTAGCCCACTAACCCCTATAACACTTGCTTGCCTATACTTAGTCAAATTTTCTTTTAATAGATTTAATTGCTTAACATGATTTACAAAATAACTAACTGGCATAATCAAATTAGATATTTGTTCTGCTCTAGTAAAAGCTGGATTATAAATAACTAACACCATAACTATTAACAGAAATTTTTTCATAGCCCTATTCTTTAACAATTTTATTATTTATTTTGGATTAAGTGCCGTTCTTTGTATATGTGTTCATCATAATCTCTTTTGCCAAGTTGGTACTAAATTATCCAAAATATTGCAATTTTGTAAAACTTAAGCACAGCAATGCCTTGAAATAAGCCATTTTTATATGCTTATTAGTTTTGTAGTGCCCGACAAAATATTACAGTAGTTACAAAAAAATTATTCCTTTAGTTAATCACTCTGCACTGCAAGTGCAGGGTTTTTCTCCCAAATTTACGATAATAAAGATATTTATTCTTCATTTGTTGAGGTAATCACGTAAATTAATAATATTATTATCATCATTTTTTCTTACCTTACTACTCTGAGTTATAACTTGAAAATTCAGTTGTATAATGTTTTTATCATCACTGCTTTTAGTTTCACAATTAATACAAAGCTTTTCTAGTCCTTTTAAGGTATTGTGCATATTTAGTAGAAATATTTCTCCCTTACCTTGTCCTTCAGTATAGCTTTTCATTTGCTCTTTACTTAACAGAAACCCGCTATATTTGATAATTATCTTAATCAACAAGTTATTTTTTATTTCAAATTTGATAAATAAAAAGGATTTGTTATTTAATAAATGCAAGATATTATGAAACAAACTAAAAGTTAATTGATAAAAACTTTCTTTGGATAAATAAACGGTAAAAACGTTACAAGTAACCGAGTATCGAAAATCTATTTTTTTCTTATTTATTGAATACTGAAAAAATGAAGTTAAGTCTTCAAAAAATATAGCACTCTCAATAGAGCTGCTCTGATCTTCTTCTATTAA
>Ga0114963_10003275_pt1 | contig 11037 bp, 9 predicted proteins | sample C_131016_EF_Meta_FD_87019 | JGI IMG/M metagenome (GOLD analysis project Ga0114963, IMG submission 87019) | Freshwater microbial communities from Lake Croche, Canada to study carbon cycling - C_131016_EF_MetaG | ecosystem: Environmental > Aquatic > Freshwater > Lake | place: Lake Croche, Canada...
AACACATCAGAAATAACTTCAATTTGAGATCCCAATCTTTTATCTCTCACCAAGTCATAAAGGGAACCAGAGGCTCCCACTTTTTCATCCCAAGCCCCAAAGACAACTCTGGAAAGCCTTGCTGCCTGGATAGCCCCAGCGCACATAACGCAAGGTTCTAGAGTCACAACTAAGGTGTATTCGTTCAAGCGCCAATCACCTAAAGCACTAGCTGCTTCACGAATGGCAACTATTTCAGCATGAGCAGTTGGATCACCCAACAACTCTTTTTGATTTCCTGCACGAGCAATAATCTCCCCAGAAGAAGAGACAATCACGGCACCAACCGGGACGTCCCCTGAAGATTCCATAGCCAAGGTAGCTTCAGCTAAGGCCTCCACCATATATGGTTCCCACTGCTTGCTCATCAGATACCTCTAAAGTTGTTAGATTTGGGATGCATTGCGTTAAATCCGATGCTACTTCCACTTATAGACATAGGAGCTGAGTATGAGAAGTTTAGAGCGCCTCCTGCCATTCTGGCTAACCCAAACGCTCAAGAGAATTAGAGGAGTCTTTCGAGGCACTTGGCCGATGTCTGTCGCACAAAAGAATTTAGCTAAATCCGCTTCTTTGGATGCATTGACAGGAAAAATTCGATTCAAAATGGCCTTCGACAGAAATGTAATGCTGTCTACTTTTGCGGACAAGTTATTGGTGCGTGAATACGTGTCCAAAAAAATTGGGGAAAGATATCTGTCAAATCTAATCGGAACCATATCTTCTGGGGCCGAATTGCTGTCGATTGAATTACCTCGTGAGTTTGTTCTTAAGAGCAACCAAGGTTCGGGTGGGATGGCTCTGGTGAGTCTGATTGCGCCAAGCGCAAATACTTTGCCAAAGAAATTCAAAAAAGTAGATTGGGAAAAGTACCTTGTTCACCCTGACCGATTTAGCTTGAATTCAGCGGCAAATTAGTTGATGTTTGGATGACCCAAAATTATTTTTACAGAATTGGCCATTTTCCAGAGTGGGCTTATAAGAACATTAAACCGATAGTACTGATCGAAGAGTTAATGTACGACGATAGCGGCCAGTTACCTGCAGATTACAAATTTTTTATGGTTTACGGGAAGTGCGAATTTATTCAGGTTGATAATTCGCGATTTGAAAAGCACACGAGAGATCTATTCGATTCAAAATGGTCGAGGCTCGAAATAGTGAACGTCTACCCAAATAGCAAAGAGACCATTCTTCGGCCCGAACACCTTGAAGAAATGCTTCGCATTGCTGAGAGGCTAAGTAGTGAGTTGGATTTTGTGCGAGTCGACTTATACCAGACTTCCAATGGCGTCAAATTTGGTGAACTCACTAACTATCCAGGTGGTGGAATGGAGGAATATCATCCTGCGGAGTATGGGAAGTCTTTGGGATTAAAGTGGAAACCGAACTACCAAAAGGTCGACTAGATTTAGCCTATGCGTATTCACGTGGCAGACCACCCTCTAATCACCCATAAACTCACTGTTCTAAGGGATAAAAACACTCCCTCCCCTGTCTTTAGACAGTTAGTTGAAGAACTTGTCACCCTGCTTGCCTATGAGGCAACCAGAGAAGTAAGAACCACCAAGGTTGAGATAGAGACGCCTGTCACTAAGACAGAAGGACTAAAGCTCTCTCACCCAAGACCTATCATCATCCCAATCCTGCGAGCAGGATTGGGAATGCTTGAAGGCATCGTCAAACTACTTCCAACAGCTGAAGTTGGTTTCTTAGGTATCAAAAGAGATGAAGAAACACTTCAGCCATATACATACGCAAACAGATTGCCTGATGATCTAACTAATAGACAGGTCTTCATCATTGACCCAATGCTTGCTACCGGTGGAACACTAATCGATTCAATCGATTACGTCTATGAGAGAGGAGCAACAGATGTCACCTGTATCTGTCTTATCGGTTCACCTGAAGGTCTCAAAGCAGTTGAAGACCACATAGGAAACAAGGACGTAAAGATAGTGCTAGGAGCACTAGATCAAAAACTAAACGAAGTCGGTTACATAGTTCCAGGACTAGGTGATGCAGGAGATCGTTTGTATGGGTTGGCGGATTAGTCTTCTGTAGTACGGCACCCTTGAGTCGATGCGACATATGCGCTTTCTAACTTCTAGAGCTGGTCAATTATTGCTTTAAATTTATCCAGCGAATCCGTTTTATCAAGATTCTCTTTTGCAAATAACAGTGCTCGATTTATCATGTCGTGAGACTCCTGAAAGAGTATTCTTTCGATACCAGAAATCAATTCGCTCGCTTCTCCTGACTTTGCCCATAGTCCAGTCCCGGACTCCCGCACAGTCTTTCCAGCCAACGAGTCGGGTTCCGAGCAAACTAGAACGGGTCTACCTGTAAGAAAGTATGTAGATAACTTTGAAGGAATGGACATTTCTTTCACTCCTGGTGATTCGTGAACTAGCAGGACATCTGCCGAGTTCATCAAATTCGAAAGCTCCACTTCAGTAACAGGTTCCAAAAATTCAACATTTGTAAGTAGGTTTTGGGTGGCATAATTTTTCAAGTTCTCAATTTGGTTGCCGCCTCCCACAAAAACAAACATAAATTTTAGATTCTCTTTCTGGGCTCGTTTTGCAGCAAACAAAACATATTCAAGTCCCTGTTTCACGCCCATGTTGCCGATATGCAATATGACTTTTGTTTTACCGAAACCATATCTTCGCCTAGTTTGATCAGAGGACTCAGACGGTAAATATTGAAAGTGACTCCAGTTAGCCAATACAGAATATCTTTGACTCTCGTTTTCCAAATTCTTTACACTCAGGAACCTGGGATGTGCGAAGACTACTTGATCTACATTTGAGAGCAGCCAGTTTTCTATTCGAACTACAATCTTAGGCAAGACTCCTCGTCCTCGAGTTGTTTCATCAAGCCCCTGTTCATATAAATCCTGCACCCAAAGAAGTACCTTGGATTGTTTTCTAAAAATACGTAACCACCAAAGAACAAGAGCAGATGAAAGCATTGCTGGTGATACAAGAATGATTTTTTCTCCACACAAATTCCCCGAGGCGATAGCTCTCAACCCAAAGTCTATTTCCATCACTGCTCGGGATATGTTCGACTGCCTTTTCGGAACGAAGTGGTTAACTCTAGTTAAAATTATGCTTGGATGTTTCTCAAGATAATTGGAATCGGAATGGTCAGATTGTTTTTTCCACCAAGGGTAATGAGGGACGCCAGTAATAACTTGCAGTTCTCCCTCATTCTCTAGTCTTTCTGCTAGCCCAGTGTTATAGGGAGAGTTCCCGGTCGGTTCCGGCCAGAAGTTTATGCCGACCAGCGTATATTTTGTTTTAGAAATCATGTAAATAACATTATCCCCCTGATGCAAAGCCCTGAAACCCTAACTCAAGCAGTCTAGTATTTGCAACAACCTTTTCGCTTTAGTTTTACGTGTAAATTAGTCCTGAAGAGGAAAAAATATCACTTCGATCTGTATTAAGTGTTTCAAAACCGGATCAAAATGTAAATCGCCTCAACTACTTAGAGAATTAAGGCAATAAATGCGACCCAAGTCTCTTGCAGAACCGTCTAGCGCAATAGTTTTAGTTTTGCTTGGAGTAGTTCTACCGGCGACTGTAGCCCTAAACTCTGGTTCAAGTTCCAACTTATTAAATTTAACCTTCAGCTTCGGATTGTGCTCCTTGAGTGCCTACTTCTTATCTAGGAACCTCAGAGAACGAAGTCTTAGAATCTACGATTTCGGATTTTGGGTATTCACCTACGTCTGGATGGGCTTTGCCCCCTTGGTTCAATTCTCTGTAAACAATTTTCCTACAACTACGCCCTCTTTAGACCTGTCTTATGCTCTCGAAGCCCAGATCGTAGTACTTCTTGGTGTGTTTGGATACATTCTGGGATTTCGAAGAACTACAAAAACCTTAGAAATATTGCCAGTAGTTCCTATCGGGGCGCTTCATCCAAGAGTTAAGATTGTGGCCACTATTTTTCTCTTACTGTCTGGTGTGGCAAGTGCTATCTACATTAATACAGTTGGATTTTCAACGTTGTTTCTTTACCGTTCAGAGAAGCGTCTTCTAGTGACAGCGATAAGTGAAGACTCGCTGACTCAGACAATCACTTTCACGCTGGGTTGGGTTCTTAGCTTGGCCGCCGGGATAACTTTCTTCTATGTAGCTAAGTCGGTTGCTAACAGGCTCTATTGGATTGCAGGAGTTGTCGCTATCATCCCTTGCCTAATTTTGACTAATCCTATTTCTACAGCGCGTTTTATTAGCATGACGGTCTATGGTGGAGTTGCGCTTGCGTTTGCTCATGCAAATGGAAAACTGCCAATAAGGACATTCAAAATTGCCTTTCTGACGAGTATCTTCGTTATGTTTCCAATTTTAAACTATTTCCGAAACAACCCGGACTCACAATATGCTTCAGAGATAAAGCTTGATTTTGTGTCAGGTGACTACGATGCATTTGCACAGATCATGAACACACTCGAATATGTTCATCGTTCGGGCATAATAATCAGCGACCAATTTCTGGGGCCAATATTATTTTGGCTCCCCAGGCAGTTTTGGGCGGACAAACCTGTCGACACCGGAATTCTGCTTGCAAACTTCAAAGGCTATTCATTCACCAATTTATCGGCTTCTCTATGGACAGAAACGTTGATAAGTTTCTCTCCAATTGGAGTTATTGCATTTTTTGCTCTCATGGGTTTGGCCTATAGAAAGCTGGACGATGAGTTCGAGAATCAAAGCCAACTCATTTACGCAACTTTTTTTCCTGGTGCACTCTACACTTTGATTATCTTAAGAGGGTCTTTATTGCAGGCGACCGGGGGCTTGGTGCTTCTGATTATTAGCGGTTTTATAGTTCGACTTGCCTCCAAAAAGATTAGCTGACGAGCTTATCCTCTCTCATGGCCTTCCAAGCAAGCGCAATCAGAATAAAAACGGCAAGGACTGTTGAAGTTGCAAGCGCGTATGCAGCGCCTATCGCTCCGAACATAGGTAGGAGCACTAAACACAGTGACACCTGCAAAGTGAGTGTGATGATACTCACTATTGAAACACTGCGAGCTCTTCCTACAGCTTCCAAAGTTGAAGTAAAAACAATTCCAGCAGCGCTCGCTACCCCTGCGAACAAGAGAATGCTTAGAACTTGGCCAGCATCAGCGTATCTTGCTCCCAGCAAAAAAACTACGAGTTCTTTTGCGAATAAAACTGGGGTTAATGCTAGGGCACAAATTAGAAGTAGTAAAAAAACTGGAGATCTGACTGCTCTCAGCGTTTTCCTATTCAAACCAGAATTTGAAAAATGAGGTGTCGTTACGCTGCTCAATGCTGTCGCGGCAGTGTTCAGTGGCACAATCATCTTCGAGACGGATGAATAGAGTGCGGTTTGAATCGAGTTAGAGAGGGTGCCCAGTAGTACTATGTCTAGTCCCCTGAGGGATGAGGAAATGCTGTTAATGGCAAACCATTGCGATTCTTTTGCATAAATTCCAAGCTTAGTATTCCTAAATATTCTTGGCCTAACATTTCTCTGAGCATTCAGGAAAAGAAAAATTACAGAAGACAGTGGCCCCAAAAGAAAAGGTAAGAAGATGCTTAGGGTGTGGTTCCATCGTAACGGTACAAATATAAAAGTTAGGCAAATGGACAACGCGACTGCGCGATCTAAAATTGTGGAAAAAGCTGCGATCTGATTTTTACTTGTAGTGATAAAAAGAACATTAAACGACTGCTGGCTGAGAATAAGCAAAAACAGAAGACAGGAGGCAAATACAATTGGGCCTAAAAGAACCCACGTAAAACTGGATAGCAATACTAAGAGAATTGCTAGATTGATTTTGTACTCAAGCAACCTTCTCCATCTACTTAGAGAAAGAGTTTTCTTTGATAACATCACCGTCCATTGAGCGGTGGTGCCAAGATCTACTAGGGAAACAAGACCAGTGGCGATAGCTAGGGATGTCGACAAGAACGAAAAATCCTCGAAAGAGTAGTTCCGGGCTGAAAGTATCAGAACCCCGCTTATTACAATCTGCGAGAACCAATTAGCTGCTGTCCGAAGAGCAGAATCCCTCAATGGATTTATCGAAGGTTGCACAGTAGTTTTACTTGCCATGTTAGTTAGCAACTCTGTTTTTTTAGACATGTCTGCATTGCGCCAATCTTAGGGATTCTTACTTTGTGTGGACTAAGGAGCCTAGATCTATAAATCCCTATTTTTGAAGTTTTTGCGGCTTGTAGCCACAACTAAATGGTTCTGGATAGTTCGAAGAGAGATAAGAAACTATTCCTGTTCAACGATACTGTATGAGGCATTCTGTTTTACTACAGTTATTCATATTTAAGAAACTTATGTGGCATGTTAAATTCCGAAATAGTAACCGATGTAATTCTTGAAAGCTCTAGGAATCAAGTCGTCAAATATCTAGAGAATATGATTAGAGTCGAAATCCAATTGAATGATTTAGAAGATGACATTTCACTCTTGGCCCAACTCGTCGTAGATTTTCTCCCATTTAGTTCTTATTACTTCGTTGTCGAATTCCAAAGACGCGCACCTCAAGGCATTACTAGAATAAAGGTCATAATTCCCATCGGAAAGTAAGAAGTGAACCGCCTCTGCGATGGCATCGGAATCGCCGTCTTCGACAACAATTCCAGTCTCATAGTTTTTTACAATTTCGGCTAACGCTGAGCTCTTAGTGACAACTACGGGCTTACCTAGAGATATTGCCGCCACCAAAACATTGCCCCAAGGTTCATCTCGAGACGTCAAGACAAATACTCCACAGTCTCGGAGGCGATCGATTACGCCAGCTTGGTTAGTGCTTCCAAGATACTCAAAATTTGAAAGACTATTGGTTGCCTTCATCACGGCAGATAAATCCCCTTCGTCCGGGCCAAGCACCTGATATCTTTCTTTCCACATGTTGGCTTCGGAGATTTTAGCTGCATCGCAGAAACTCAGAACGTTCTTTCTAGGGTGGAGCCTAGCGATAAAGACCGCCGATTTTTCAGGAACATTATTGGAAAACACCCCTTCCCCTAACGATACGGGATTTCCAACAATCCTGATTCTTCCCGCTAACCTAGGGTTCCAGCTGATAAGGTCTCTCTCCTCGACTGCGGTAAGTGCTACCATAATGGATTTTGAACCGATAATAGGACGGGTGATAACGGCGTCCATAAGCGCGTGGAACTTGCTCGATCTTGAAGTCAGCATGCCATGGGTTTGTAAGATGATTTTGCAGCCTCGGATTCTAGAGAGCAAAAGCAACGACATTGGCCCTATTCCTCGCGAAAAACTAATGTGAACAAGTCCCGCACCTGCAATTCTCCAAAGCGACTTTAGTTGCTTGAATGACGACACATCCAGAAAATCCTTGCGACCGAAAACATGGCGGACTGTGTGAAAGTAAACCGTTGGCATATCAAGTCTTGGCGTGTCATTCTTGAAACTGCCCGCAACTACGAAATTCATCAATTCGGGTACGAGTTGGTGCTGAGCCAACGTTGTATCAAAAGGTCCCCCGTAAACTCCAGTTCTACTGCCAACCAGCACGTACCTTACGAAATCTTTTTTTGTAAATCTAGGAGTTGGAGGATTATTTTCAACAGACATGCTCATGACGGCAAACCTTTCTTACTTTCACCTAAGCGAAGCAACCCTGTAAGGAGGAGTTTCCTGTAACATAAGGTCGAATTCAAAGGGTCTGAATTTTCAATTACTCTAGCTCCCCTGAATAATGGAAAATAAGTTGCCTGAAACAGAAGTTCTTCTGAGAGCCCAGGTACCTTGACGTCGTTGGCGAATAAAGCCTTCGATCGTTTTGCATTCAACTCTTAATCTTTCTCGTTGATATTGTTTTTGCGGGGCATCCAGCAACGACTTGCCAAGTGGGAACTGATTTTGTAACCACTGATCCTGCCGCAACTACTGACCCATCTCCAACCTCTACCCCAGCCAAAACAACAGATCTGCTCGCAAGAAATACTGAGCTCCCTACCCTAACAGGCGAGTTTTTATATGGAAATTCCGGCAGGGTTATGTCGTGGCTTCCAGTGCTGATGAAAACTTGGTGCCCAATAGAAGTATTTGAGCCTATGACTATTTCTTCTAAGTTGTGCAAGTATGCGTTAGCCCCCAACCAAACGTTATCTGCAATTTTCAATTTCCAGGGAAAATGTACATAAAGCGACTCTCGACAGACAAAATTTCGGCCGATTTTAGCCCCAAATAGAGTGAGGCATAATTTTCTTATTTTGGAAGGCCAAGGGAAGCGCGACTGGACAATAACGCAGCTCACGATCAACCACAGTATCTCTATGAAACGAGACCTGCCGCGATCCAATGGGGTTTTGTCGAAGTTGGTCAATAACAATTCCTTGAACCTCTCTCTTGCTATTTTCTTGTGCCAGTGAATTAAGGGTTCCGAAATGATTTTGCAACATCAGAGATTCCGACGCCAAATTCAATTTTTGGTTTCCAGCCAAGTGATGAAATCTTCGACACGTCTAATAGCTTCTGCTGAGTGCCGTCGGGTTTGCTAAAGTCCCACAGCGATTCGCCTGCAAATCCAGTTACTTTCGCTACATGGCTAGCTATTTCTTGAATCGTCATGTCGGTTCCTGTTCCCACATTAACGTGTTCATGCCCATCGTAGTTCTCAAGTAGAAATAGACAAGCATCGGCCAAATCGTCTGAATGAAGAAATTCTCTTCTGGGTTTACCAGTACCCCAATTCGTGACAGACTCGGCCCCAGTCGCAACTGCCTCGCTGTATCTCCTAATTAGTCCTGGAATAACGTGAGATCCCTGCGGTGAATAATTGTCATTTGGCCCATAAAGATTTGTTGGCATCGCGGATATCCAAGGTAAACCGTATTCTCTTCTGACTGCCTGAACCTGAAGAATGCCGGCTATTTTGGCAATAGCGTAGGCATCATTTGTCTGTTCGAGGTGACCGGTAAGAAGTGACTCCTCTTTTATTGGTTGCTCGGCGAACTTGGGATATATGCATGAAGAACCTAAGAAAAGAACTCGCTCAACTCTGCTCTCAAGAGCTGCATCTAAAACATTAACCTGAATCTGAAGGTTTTCACTTAAGAATTCAACTGGGTAAGTGCTATTTGCAAGAATTCCCCCTACTTTTGCAGCCGCTAGAACCAGGTACTTTGGTTTTATCTCTTTCATGTAAGCAAATACAGCCTTACGATCTTTCAAGTCGAGTTCGTTTGAAGTTTTTCCCACTATGTTCGTGAAACCTGCAGCTTCAAGTTTTCTAACAATGGCTGACCCTACAAGCCCTCTGTGACCGGCAACATAGAACGTTGCACTTCGGTCTAGCGGCCCTGGTGTGTATTGAACCTTATCTTCGCTCATTTGGAGCTCCAAGATTCCAGGCTTACCTGGTCAATCCAAGCAGTCCCCTCTTTCTCGAGCGCGGTGATATCTGCATCGACCATCAACTTTGCTAGCAGACGACCATCAAGGTTGGCTTTCCAGCCAAGTTTTTCGAATGCCTTACTCGGATCGCCAATCAGTGCATCCACTTCGGTAGGTCTTAGATATCTTTCGTCAAACTTCACATACTTTTGCCATTCCAAACCTGCATGGCCAAATGACGTTTCTAAGAAATCTTTGATTGTGTACCCGACACCAGTGGCCAAAACAAAGTCTTCCGGTTCGTCTACCTGAAGCATGCGCCACATGCCTTCTACATACTCAGGCGCATAGCCCCAGTCTCTGACTGAATCTAAGTTACCTAAATAAAGCTCTTTTTGAGATCCGGCTTTAATTCTTGCAACGGCACGAGTTATCTTTCTAGTTACAAAAGTTTCACCACGTCTAGGTGATTCATGATTAAAGAGAATTCCGTTGACGGCAAACATGTCGTACGCTTCGCGATAATTCTTGGTAATCCAGTATGAGTAGAGCTTCGAAGCTGCGTATGGAGACCTAGGGTAAAAAGGAGTGTCTTCATTTTGCGGTGGTGGGGTTGCTCCGTAAAGTTCTGAGGATGACGCTTGGTAGAACCTAGGCATAATGCCAGCCATTCTCACCGCTTCAAGAAGCCTGACAGTTCCCGTTCCAGTGGTATCCGCTGTGTGTTCCGGCTCATCAAACGAAACCCGCACGTGCGATTGCGCAGCAAGGTTGTAAACCTCATCAGGATTTACTTGAGATAACAAAGTGACCAGTCGAGCGCCGTCACTTAGGTCGCCGTAGTGCAAAAATAATCTCGCCGATGGATCGTGGGAGTCCACATATAAGTGGTCTATGCGAGAAGTGTTGAAAGTGGAAGCTCTCCGAATCAGGCCGTGAACTTCATACCCTTTGGATAGAAGTAGCTCGGCCAAATAAGAACCGTCTTGGCCCGTTATTCCAGTTATGAATGCTTTTTTAGTCATGATTTGAGAGTACTTTCTAACGTCAAGTAGTTTTTAATATTCATCAAAACGCCCCACTACCTCTAAAGACATATACAACAGTCTTGAAGATGATTGAGACATCTGTTAGGACTGTCCAGTTCTCAACGTAGTTGACGTCTATGGCTACTGTTTCTTCCCAGGTGAGTAGTGATCTTCCACCTATTTGCCAAGGGCCGGTTACTCCTGGCTTTACAAGAAGTCTTCTGGTTTCATGGTTCTTCCAGTCCTGCACTTCCGAAGGAAGTGGAGGTCTTGGGCCAACCATGCTCATGTCGCCTTTTAGAACGTTTAGAAACTGGGGGAGTTCGTCAATTGAATACTTGCGGATGACTTTACCCACTCGGGTAACTCTAGGGTCTTCAGGATCCTTGAACATGTTTGAGTTCGTAAGTTTGTCCGCGAGTTCTTTCTGTCTTGCTGCATGCTCAAGCTCTGCTCCAACTTTCATGCTCCGCAGCTTATACATTGTGAACTCTTTACCATTTACTCCAACCCGAGCCTGTTTGAAAAAAGCTGGGCCTTTGTCTTCTAGCTTCACAATCAAAGCGGTAACCAAAACAATTGGTAATGAGATAAG
>Ga0114963_10003277_pt1 | contig 11032 bp, 10 predicted proteins | sample C_131016_EF_Meta_FD_87019 | JGI IMG/M metagenome (GOLD analysis project Ga0114963, IMG submission 87019) | Freshwater microbial communities from Lake Croche, Canada to study carbon cycling - C_131016_EF_MetaG | ecosystem: Environmental > Aquatic > Freshwater > Lake | place: Lake Croche, Canada...
CACCTCTTCTAAGGGTGAAGTCAAAGTAGATCCAGTCAGGTTAATTCCTATTATTGGTTCTTTCTTTGGTTCAGTAAAAAATGATCAGTCACGCCAAAATATTACCTTTATATTTGATGAAAATAATTTACTCATAATGGTTCAAGACGCGAGCACAAAGGGAGCAGTAGAAGATAAAGGATTAGTTGATAAAATTAATAAAATGGATATCAAAGTTGGAAATTGAATGATAGTCAATTTCATAGTCGCTTGATTACTATTTCGCATTTTCTTTTCTTTTTTACTGTATTGCCAATTTCATCATTCGCAAGCGACTCGCATTGCTCCTCACTAACGAACTCTGACCAAAAGAATTACTGTCTTGCACTTGCTAAGCATCAAGACTCATACTGTTATTCAATTCAAGAGTCAGACTCTAAGAATTTGTGTCTTGCACAAGTAAAGTGGCATTCCCCCAAACCTGTAGACACTTTTCATAGCGCAGTTTGACGCTGGAGCTCGAACTCATGGGGGCTGAGTTGATCGAGATGCTTGTGGCGTCGCACTCGATTGTAGAAACTCTCGATGTAATCGAAAATTTCTGACTTGGCTTCAGCCCTTGTTTGGTAAATCCGTTTTTTGATCTGCTCGCTCTTTAAGCTGCTGAAGAACGACTCAGCCACAGCGTTATCCCAGCAGTTGCCCCGACGGCTCATGCTGGGGCTCAAGCGGTTGTCTTTGCACCAGCGATTGAACTCGTCACTACCAAATTGACTGCCCTGATCCGAATGGATGATCACCGAATTCTTTGGCTTTCTGCGCCAAACCGCCATCGTCAGTGCATCCAGCACCAAGCTAGTCTGCATTCGTGCGCCCATACTCCAGCCAACGACCGCACGCGAGTGCAAATCCAGCACAGCAGCCAAATACAACCAGCCCTCATGCGTGCGGATGTAGTTGATATCCGTGACCCAAGCGTGGTCGGGCTCATCGTGCTGGAATTGACGCTCCAATTGATTGGGAGCCACTTGCGCAGGCTTGCCCACCTTGTACCTGGGTCTTTTGTACCCCCGTACCGATTTGATCTGCGCTGCGCGCATCAACCGGGCAACACGGTTTTCGCTACACGCCACACCCGCCTCCTTGAGATCAAAGAAGATGCGGGGACTGCCGTAGATGCCCATGCTTTGGTCGTAGAACTCACGAATCTGCGTGGTCAACTTTTCATTGGCCTTGGCCCTTGGAGAGAGCGGCTCACGCAACCAGGCGTAATAGCCGCTGCGGCGCACTTTGAGGACACGGCACATACTGGTCAGGCGAAACTCGCGCTGGTGTACCTGCATGAACGCGTACTTCACCCGGACTGCTTGGCAAAGTACGCTGCGGCCTTTTTTAAGATGTCGCGCTCCTCAGTGGTTCGCCTGAGTTCAGCCTTGAGCTTGGTCATCTCCGCTTGCAGCGCTTTGAGGTCGCTTGACTGGGGTGCGTCTGATTTCTTGAACTTGTTGACCCAACTGTACAGAACCCCTTCCGGAATTCCCAGTCGCTTGGCCACATCGACGACGGCATGACCTTTATCGATGACTTGTTTGACCGCCTCGGACTTGAACTCGGCGGCATATTTCGTACGTTGCATTTGCATGGCTCCAATTCAGTTTTTGACATCATTATTTGTCTACTGATATGGGGGAATGCCACCCCCGCCAACCTCGCCCACAAAGAGGCCTCATCACAAGACCATCTCAGTCCAATGCTGTGAATAATTTAAAAGCCACCCCACCCTCTGGGGAACCAAGGGTCTTGCCTTCAAGGTCTTTGATGGATTTGATCGAACCGTCTGCTTTGGTGATCAGCGCAAAAGACGCATGGTTATAGATCATGTAAACCATGACCGGTGCTTCCGTTGGACGCGTTGCAGAATTCTGAATTATGGCATTCACATATCCGACCCCAGCCTGATAAGTGCCAGACATCACGCGCGATACAGCGGCCGCAGAACCATCGCCTTGGTCAATCGCGCAATCAGCGTGCCCATACATTGCTTCATTCTTCATTTGTAATTTAGGGTTTTCACTGTTGAAACTGTCTTTGCTTCAGCATTAAGATAAATTTTACGAAAATTGTCTAAAAGGAGGCAAAAATGATTACTAAGTCAATAAAGCTAACCCTAGCTTTAGGTTGCGCTTTATTTCTCAACTCCATTGGGTATGCGCAAGAATATCCTGCGATGACCATTAAATTCGGCGATCTATTAAATAGAAATTTCGGTTACTACCAAGGTATCGCTGCTTTCAAAGAAGAGATAGAAAAGCGAACTGCTGGAAAAATCAAGGTCGACATCATTACCGACAACAAAATGGGCACACCCAAAGACGCCCTTGAATCTCTGCAACTCGGTGCTGTGCAAATGGCGGTCAACACGCCTGCATATACCCAAGGCAGCGTCAAAGAACACATGATTTGGGCCATGCCTTATTTGTTCAAGGACCGCGACACTTGGCAGAAATTTGCCTACGGTCCGATGGGAAAAGAGTTGGGTGACAAGATTGAACCCTTTGGCGTCAAGTTTATTTCTTGGTGTTCTGCAGGAGGTCGTGGGTTTATTTCTAAAAAGCCATTGGCCACGCCAGCAGATTTCAGTGGTTTAAAAATACGCTCTATTCCAGACCCCGTCGTGGTTGAAATCATCAAATCATTTTCAGGTCAGCCTGTGGTGATGAATATTCAAGAGGTCTATACAAGCTTGCAGCAAGGCGTGCTTGATGGTTCCGAGTTGTCCATCGAATTGGCCACCGCATTTAAATTCAATGAAGTTGCCAAGTTTTATACCGAAACCGCCCACAACGGGACACCCGGCATGGTCTTGACCAACTTGGCTTGGTGGAATAAACAGCCCAAAATTGTGCAAGATCTGATCGAGCAAGTGGTGCAAACCAATTACAGAAAAGCAAACGATGAGTTTTATGCCGCGGTTGACCCCCGTCAATCGCAACAGCAGCAAACTGTCACCGCCAAGGTCTTGGCCGATAAGTCTGTGACCATTGTCAAAGCCGACTTGCCAGCTTTCAAGAAAGCCAGCGCACCCGTGATCGAGCAGTTCAAATCGCGAATCGGAAAGGAATATGTTGAAAAGGTCCTGAAAGCGGTAGATTACTGATTACTAATGAAATCTCTGTGTGACGTCCTTGAGCATTTCTTGGGCTTTGTTTGTGCCTTAGCGGTTGGATCATTCACATTTCTGATTATTCTGGATGTGGCCTGCCGCTTTGTTTTTCACTTTCCCATCACCTGGCTCAATGAATTAAGTATTTTCTTATTTCAACTGACCAGCTTTACCGGTGCCACCATTGCGCTGCGCAAAGGCTTGCATTTTGGTTTGGGTTTGATGGTTCAAGATATCTGGCCAAAATTGTCTAAAACCTTGCAACCCATTGCGATTGTGGTAGTGGCCATCACCTCTGGCCTTATCGTCTATTTGGCCATCATCATGGCTAAGCAGGCATGGCATTCAACCTACACCACCTTGCCATTAAGTCAGGCCACTATTTATGTGGTGACGATGATCAGCGCTGTGATCATGGTGTTGTTTTCGATCGAAGAATTGTTGGAACGATTTTCAACACCATCCCAGAGATCCGCATGATTATTTCTTTATGTGTTGGTTTTCTCGTATGCATCTTGGTGGGCGTGCCCATTGCTTTTTCGATGATCATTGCTTCGGTCATTGCTGTGCTTGCCGGCGACTCACTCCCGTTGCCCCTCATTGCCCAGCGCTTGGGTTCAGGCATTGACAACTTTACCTATTTGGCCATCCCACTGTTTATCTTGGCGGGCTCCATCATGGAGCGTTCGGCAATCTCGGTCCGCTTGGTGGGATTTGCTAAATCACTGGTGGGCCATTTGAAAGGTGGCATGGGTCAGGTGGTCATTGTTTCTGAGATTTTCTTTTCGGGAATATCGGGCGCATCACTGTCAGACGCATCCGCCATTGGTTCCATCATGTTCCCGACCCTGAAGAAAGCGGGCTACGACCCCGCCAAAGCCGTGGCCTTGATTTCAGCGGCATGCGCCATGGGTATTTTGATTCCACCGTGTTTGACCATGGTCGTTTTGGGCGCCTTGGCGGGGGTATCCGTCTCGGCTTTGTTTGTGGCCGGCTTTATTCCAGGTTTCCTGATGGCCATCGCCTTGATGGTCTCGGTCTACTTTCAGTCCAAGAATGGCTCTTTGCCGCCTGGTGAGAAAAAAGCCACCCGGCAAGAGATCTTGAGTTCATTCAAGGGTGCCATGTTTCCCTTGCTCTTGCCCATCATCATTTTTGGTGGCATTTTGGGTGGCGTCTTCTCTCCCACAGAAGCAGCGGCGGTGGCCGTGGTGTATGCCTTGTTTGTGGCAACCTTCATCTATCGCGAGATGAGTTTCAAGTTGCTCTATACCTTGTTGATTGACACCGCCATCACCACCGGAGCAATTGGTCTGATCTTGGGGGCTGCATCAGCCTTCAGTGCCATTTTGTCTTTTGGTGGCGTGCCCGATCAAGTGGCTGAGTTCATCACGGGGTTTTCCAGCAATCCCTTGGTATTTTTGATTGCGGCCAATTTAGTGTTTCTGTTCTTTGGGGCCGTTCTTGATGGCATCCCTGCATTGCTGCTGTTTGTGCCCATCTTGTTGCCTGTGGCCAAAACCTTAGGCATTGACACCTTGCACTTTGCCCTGATGAGCGTTGCTTCATTGGGCGTTGGGTTGGTGGTTCCCCCCATTGGCATCTTGGTGTTGGTGGTGTGCTCCATCACCAAAACACCCTTGGGTGATGTCTCCAAAGCCATGATGCCGTATTTGGGCATTTTGATGCTTTGCTTATTGGCCATGATTCTTTTCCCCCCCATCATCTTGTTCTTGCCACATCACTTTGGCTTGTAAATTTCAAATTTAGGAGTTTTTCCCATGAAGCTTGTCAGTTATGGCCCCTTGGGCCAAGAAAGAGCCGGCGTGCTCCAAGGTGAAAACATATTCGACCTTGAGCAATTGATGGCCAAGTCAGGCGCAGGGCCTGCAGTACACGACATGCGTCTGTTTCTAGAAACTCCGACGTGGAGAAGCATGTTGGACAAATTGGCCCCATTGACTTCTTCATCCCCCCCTATTGCCTTGCATTCGGTCAGGCTTGGCTCGCCTGTTCCTTGCCCTCGCAAGCTGATGATTGCGGGCGCAAACACTTACAGCCACTTGGCAGAGGCCAAGCCTTTGCTTGGAAAAATCGATCCACCGAACCAACCCATGGTGTTGGCCAAAGGCACGAACGCGATTTGCGGCCCCTACGACGATTTGATCTTGCCCAAGCAGACCACAAAATTAGATTACGAAGTTGAGTTGGGGGTGATCATCGGCAAGGTGACCGATCACATTAGTGAGTCTGAGGTCAAGCATCACATTGCAGGCTTCACCACTACCAACGATGTGTCAGCACGCGATGTGCAGTTGGCCGAGTACGAGTCCAACACATTTTTTCGAGTCCATTATTTAGGTAAGAGTTTCAACACCTTTGCTCCCATGGGCCCAGCCTTGGTCACAGTGGATGAGTATGAATGGGGCAAGCCCTTCGGTTTGGTCACCAAAGTCAATGGAGAGGTTCGGCAGTCGAGCGACACCGATGACTTGATTTACGGCATTGAAGCCTTGGTGTCTTACATCAGCCATCACATGACGCTATACCCAGGTGACATCATCCAAACGGGGTCGCCAGCGGGTGTGGCCTTCTTCATGAATCCTCAGCGCTTTTTGCAGGTGGGCGAGGTGGTCACATGTGAGATCGAAGGCGTGGGCACGATTTCCAACAAAGTTGTGAGTGAAAAATAAGAATGGCGAAAAAAAATATCCGTTCTGCCATTGACATTGGCGGAACATTCACCGACTTAGCCTCTTACGATTCCGAGACCAAAAGCGTACGCTTTGAAAAATCACTGACCACGCCCTTGGCGCTGCAAGACGCGGTGCTGTCTTGCTTCACGAAGGGAGAGGTTGATCTCTCGCGGCTTGATCATTTTGTGCATGGCTCGACAGTGGCCATCAACGCTGTCATCCAAAAAAATGGATCAAAAACAGCATTGATCACGACCCAGGGCTTCAAAGACTTGTATCAGGTGGGCCGTGCCAATCGACCCGACACCTACAACTTGTTTTTTGAAAAGCCCGCCCCACTGGTGCCGGCCAATTTATGCTTTGCAGTCCAAGAGCGTATGACAGCGCAGGGCAAGGTCTACACGCCCTTGCTAGAGGCTGAGATCCAGCGCATTGTCAAGATCATCAAGGCCGCCCATGTAGAGGCCATTGCGGTGTGCTTCATGCATTCCTATGCGAATGCGGCGCACGAAAAATTGATAGGCAAGGCGCTGCGTAAGGCCTTTCCAGAATTGTTCATCACGCTCTCGCATGAGATCCTGCGTGAGTACCGCGAGTTTGAAAGAACGTCCACGACCGTCTTGAATGCGTATGTCGGCCTCCAAGTCACCACCTATTTGAAGGCCTTGGAAGGGCAGCTCAAAAAGAAAAAGTTTTCTGGCCGCTTCATGATCATGCAGTCCAACGGGGGCGTGATGACCTCCGAGCGTGCAGCCAAGGTACCTGTGGCCATGATGGAGTCTGGGCCTGCAGGGGGCATCATTGGTGCTGCCGAGTTGGGCAAGTTGATTGGCGACCCGGATGTCATCGCGTTCGACATGGGGGGTACCACCGCAAAGACCTGTTTGGTCGAGCAGGGCCTGCCCAAAATGACCGACCAATACTACATTGGCGGTTACCAGCAGGGGTATGTGATGCGACTGCCCGTAGTGGACATCATCGAAGTTGGTGCGGGTGGCGGCAGCATTGCTTGGATCGATGAAGGGGGCGCCCTCAAGGTCGGACCCAAAAGCGCTGGCTCTTTGCCGGGCCCCGCTTGCTACAACCTCGGCGGGCAAGAGCCCACCGTCACAGACGCCAATTTGGTGACAGGTCGGTTGAATGCCAAACGGTTTTTAGGCGGTGAGTTTGACCTCGATTACGACAAAGCCTACAAGGTGATCGAAAAAAAAGTGGCCAAGCCCCTGGGCATGACCGTGTTGGATGCAGCACTAGGCATTCTCAAGCTCGCAGACGTCAAGATGTCCTTCGCTGTACGGGCGATCACTATGCAGCGCGGCTACGACCCAAGGAAATTTGCCATGGTCGCCTTTGGTGGGGCAGGTCCATTGCATGCGATGGCCATTGCCCACGAGCTCCATGTGCCACGCGTGATCATTCCGCCTCAACCCGGACATTTCTCGGCACTGGGCATGTTGCTGACCGACTTGCGTCAAGACTTTGTGCAAACTCATATCCAAGACTTTTCTACGGTCACGGTGAAAAGTCTCGAAGACAACTTTGTCAAACTTGAAAATGAGGGCCGACAAAGCCTGGTCAAAGAAGGTTATGAGACCCATTCGATTCAACTGATCCGAACTTTGGACGTGCGCTATTTGGGTCAGGAGTACACCGTTCGGGTGAACGTGCCCCACAAGCTGAGTACCGTCAAAGACATTGATGCCATCCGAGAGAAATTTGATGAAATGTACGAGGTGCGTTATGGGCACGCAGCACCCGACCAATCCGCGCAGATGGTCAACCTTCGGGTCACGGCCATTGGTCCAGTCTCCAAGCCGGACTTCGAAAGCTTAAGAGACAAACGCATCCCAGCACTGAGCACGCAAAAGAGCCGCGAGATTTATTTTCCTAAAGTCGGCATGCTGTCATGTCCGGTTTACCAACGCGCCGAGTTGAAAGAGAACTTTGAATTCATGGGGCCCGCTGTGGTCGAAGAATACGCCTCGACCACGGTGCTATTTCCCGGCGACAAAGGAATGCTCAATCAATACGGATGCTTGGTCATCCTCAATGGCGACAGGGAGGCTTAACCCATGCGACAAAATAAAATCGACAAAGTCGACCCCATCACGATTGAAGTGGTCAACAACGCACTGGCGGCCATTGCAGAGGAAATCACCATCAATCTGGCCCGAACCGCGCACAACACCATCGTGTATGAAGTGCAAGACTTTTGCACGGGCCTATTGGATGCCCAAGGTAAGTTGGTGGCCCAAGCCCCTGGTGGGCTGCCGCTCTTTGTGGGTGACCTCGACGCCGCCATTCAAGACGGTATCGATATCTATGGCCCCAATGGTTTTGACGAAGGCGATGTGATCGTCACCAACCACACAGGTACCTGTGGCCAGCACTTGAACAACGTGGTGGTCTACACCCCCGTGTTCTTTGACAATGTGTTGGTTGGTTTCGCGGCCACACGGGCCCACTGGACGGACATCGGTGGGCGCTTGGCGGGCGGATTCTTGACCAACTCGGTTTCTTCTTTTGAAGAAGGTCTCCAAATTCGCTCTGTGAAGATGTACAAAAAGGGCGTGGCCGATCAAGACCTTTTCAGAATATTGACGCACAACATTCGCCAGCCCGAATCCTCCTTCGGTGATTTGCACGCGCAAATCGGTGCTTGCCGCATGGCTGAGCGAAGAATGCATGATTTGTATCAAAACTATGGGCCTCAAGCGGTTCGCCAAGCCATTGAGGAGGGCTGGGCCCAGGCTGAACGCATCGTACGCGCTCGGATCAAACACATCCCAGACGGTACCTACAGTGCCGATTCTTTTTTGGATGACGATGGTGTGGACTTGGGTGTGCCTGTGCCCATTCGGGTCAAGGTCATCATCAAAGGCGACAAGATGAGCATTGACCTGAGTCGCATGAGCCCCCAGGTCAGGGGCCCTATCAACTCCGGTGCTGCCGCTGGACGAAGTGCCGCCCGATTGGCTTTGAAATACTTGGTGGCTTCTGACGTCATGGCCAACGATGGCTGCTTTAAACCGCTGGATGTCATCTTGCCGCCTGGCACCTTGGTCAGCGCGCAAGAGCCAGCGCCCATGTCTTGGTGGCAAACCCCTTTGTTGACTTTGATCGATACGATTTTGTTGGCGATGTCCAAAGCGATTCCTGAAAGGATCCCTGCGGGCCACTACAGTGACATCTCCGCCATGTTGATGACGGGTTGGGATCCGAGAACCAAACGTCCATTCACCAACATTGAGCCGGTCGCCGGTGGCTGGGGTGCCAGGCCCAACGGCGATGGCCCCAGTGCCACATTCACGATTGGCCATGGCGACACCTTCAACATTCCAATCGAAGTTTTGGAAACCCGCTATCCATTGATGATTGTTCAATATGGCCTAAGGCGGGACTCGGGTGGACCCGGCAAGTTCAGAGGTGGGCTGGGCATGGAGCGGGTCTACCTCGTGCTCGACAACGGTGTGTTCAATGGTCTGAGTGAACGCTCAAAATGTCCACCTTGGGGTTTGAAGGGGGGCAAGAGTGCCTACAGCGGCGAGATATCCATCAAACGTGCCAAGACAAACAAGATCGAAACCTACAGCAAAGTCACGGGCTTGAAACTGAACAAGGACGATCTGCTCTTCTTCAGAACAGGGGGCGGTGGCGGCTTTGGGGATCCATTGCAAAGGCCTGCTGACAAGGTGGCCGAGGACGTTCAACTGGGTTTTATTTCGGTAGATTCCGCCAAAAAGAATTACGGTGTGGATGTGAATGCCAAGACCCTGCGTGTCAATGCATCCACAACCTTGGCATTGCGCCAAAAAATGAAAAGCAAATCCAAAGGGAAATGAACATGAAAACAAGAACGCTCGGTGCCCAATTGCTTGTGCCTGAAGTGGGTTACGGCTGCATGGGTTTAAGTGGCATTTATGGTCCGGTCGATGACGAAGCCTCGATTCGACTGATCCACGAAGTCGTCGACCTGGGCGTTACCTTGCTGGATTCGTCCGATGCCTATGGCAATGGTCACAACGAAACCGTAGTGGGTCGCGCGCTGTCTGGCATCCGAGACCGCGTGACCCTGGTCACCAAGTTCGGCCAAATCCGAAAGCCCGAGGGCACCACCATTTGCGGCACGCCTGAATACGTCAAGCAGGCCTGCGAAGCTTCACTCAAAAGGCTCAACGTCGATTGCATTGACTTGTATTTCCAACACCGTGTGGACAAAACCGTTCCAATAGAGGAGACGGTTGGCGCTATGGCCGATTTGGTCAAAGCAGGCAAGGTCCGCTACTTGGGCTTGTCAGAGGTCTCTGTCGCCAACTTGAGAAAAGCACATCGTGTGCACCCCATCACAGCAGTTCAGTCTGAGTTGTCGATTTGGAGTCGGCAAGACGAACGCGATATCTTGCCCGCATGCCATGAACTGGGCATTGGTTACTTGGCCTACAGCCCTTTGGGGCGTGGCTTTTTAACCGGAACGGTCACCACCACCGAGAACTTGGATGACAAAGACACCCGCAAAAATCATCCCAGGTTCAATGCGGAAAACATCAAGAAAAACGCCCACATCGCGCAGTCTGTACAAGCGATGGCGGCTCAAAAAGGCGTGACTGCTGCACAGTTGGCAATTGCGTGGGTCTTGAGCAAAGGCCAAGACATCGTCCCCATCCCGGGCACGAAAAGCATCCAACGCGTCAAAGAAAACATCGCGGCTGCAGACCTTGTGTTGACTTCATCTGACATCGCCGGTTTAGACAGCATCGCGCCCATCGGCGCCACCCAAGGTGAACGATATCCTGCGATGAACTTGAATCACATTGACCGCTGACGGACAGATTCCAAGGCCTCAAGCCTGCCAACCCCGACCAAGCTGCTGACATGACGACCTGGGCTCACATGCCTGAGCTGCGGGCAATGCCTGCGCCCAGGAGTCCAACGGGCTCACCCCATGAGACTTTCATGACTTAGAGCCTTTGGCACTGAACCTCAGGAGGTGTCTATGAAATTGCTAGACAAAGGTGATCACGACCTGCTGGCCCCAGAGGGTTGACAAATGCTGCGCGACCGGGCGGCCTAAGATGTCTGGGCCGCTGCCAGGGGCTAGGCTAGCTTCATGCGGCCTACAGCGAGGAGAAAGCGAAGACGGCTGTTAGTCGTGATGATGGTCTCCGTGTTCGTGATCATGCGAGTGACCGTCGTA
>Ga0114963_10003278_pt1 | contig 11029 bp, 13 predicted proteins | sample C_131016_EF_Meta_FD_87019 | JGI IMG/M metagenome (GOLD analysis project Ga0114963, IMG submission 87019) | Freshwater microbial communities from Lake Croche, Canada to study carbon cycling - C_131016_EF_MetaG | ecosystem: Environmental > Aquatic > Freshwater > Lake | place: Lake Croche, Canada...
AAGTCGGCCGGCGGCATTGAGCTGATGGGGAAAAGCGCGGTGCAAGAAGACCCACAAGCGCAGCTGGTCTCGAGCTACCGGCGTAAGCTGAGCATGATGCTGAATTGAGTCCGTGGGCTGCTTAACGCGGGTTTTTACGCGGTTCATGAATGGGGCAAGCACACGATACTTACATGCACCACTTGTGCGTCATGCGCAAGCCCCTGCCAGGATAGACGATGACCGCTAACACCAGCCCACCCCATTTCAATTACATCTGCGCCAACGACATGCGGGCGGAGAATCCGCTGAACATTCGCTTGGGTCAAATGTGGAAGGCCGTGGAGGAGGAAACGAATGGGCAACTGCATGTCGAGTTGATGCCCTGGGGAACAGCCGGCTCTTCCAAGATCGCGCTGGGAAAATTGTTGAACAACGAGATTGCGTTTCACCCCGTTTCTGGGATGCCGCTGTCAACTCGTATTCCTATCGCCGCGATGGAGGGCCTGCCCTTCGCCTTTCGCGATGAGGCAGAAGCCTTTAGAGTGCTGGACGGTGAGTTCGGAAACATGCTGCGTCGAGAGATCAGCTCCCTGGGGCTGTTCGTATTCCCATTGATCTGGCACCAGGGCTTTAATCAAATATCGACCAATACGGGGCCTATTCGCAACGTCGATGATTTGACTGGTTTCAAATTGCGTATCGCTCAGGTGCCTTACAAAATGGATTTGTTCAAGGCCTTGGGGTGCGATCCTCAGCCCATCCACTATCAAGGTGTGCTGGATGGCCTCAAAAGTGGCCAGGCGAATGGGCAGGAAACGCCATATCTTTATACCGAGATGGATGGGTTTGCCGATGTGCAAGACCATCTGTCCATTACCAATCACCGCTTCGCCACATTTTGGATGTGCGCACACCCTGATAGCTGGAAGGCCCTGCCCTCAGAAGTTCAGCGTGTCGTAGAGCGCAACATGACGAAATACGCGTTGCTGTTTCGTGATGACATGTTGCGTGAAAATATTGCCGCAGGTAAGCGCTTAGAACCACGCTTGAAGTTCAACACCACGGATGTCAGCACTTTCGTTCAAAAGCTCAGAGATAACGGCTTTTACAAGCGTTGGCGATCTGAGTTTGGCACTAAGGCCTGGGACCTTTTGGAATCGCAACGTGGACCTCTAGGGTAATCCAAGCAGGAAAGGGACTGGATGCGAAGACGAGACCTACTTTCACATATTCCTATTGGCGCTGCAGCGCTTTCATGGGGTGTCATCACGCCCGCTGTTCGCGCTCAACAATCCCCCTCAAACAAACCGGTATTGATTACGCTGGGGTTGCAAGCCGGTACAGGCTCCGACATAGCAACACGAACCGTAGCCGAACGCATGGCCGCACTTTTGGGTATCTCGGTTGTGATTGAAAACGTTCCGGGTGCAGGCGGCCTGCTGGCCGCTGCCAAAGTTGCAAGCTCACCGGCCGATGGCACCGCACTTTTTGCGCTCAGCAATGGCACCTTGACGGTCGCGCCCAATCTGCAAAAAGTGCAATACGACCCCTTCAGGGACTTGGTACCTGTGGGCTACATATCGGGATTTCCGAGCGTGCTGATCGTCAACAAAGACTTCCCAGCCAAAACACTTCGCGAGTTCATCGCGGTAGCCAAACAGCGTACAGGCAAGATCACTTACGGCTCCGGCGGCGTGGGCAGCGTACAACATCTGGCGACCGAGTCCTTCAAAGCCAGCGCGGGCATTGACCTGCTGCATGTCCCCTACAAAGGAAGTTTGCAGGCTACGGTAGATATCGCTGGGGGACAGATCGACTGCATGTTCAATGGCATAAGCACCGTTCTTCCCTACATTCAATCTGGGCAGGTAAGAGCCATCGCAACGAGCGGCGATGCGCGAATGGCGCTCAACCCAGACATCCCGACTGTCGCAGAATCCGGCGTGCCTGGGTTCTCCTATGAGCCTTGGACCGGCCTTTACGCTCCGCCCAACACGCCCCCCGCTGTGATCGCGCGGCTGAATGAGGCCATTCGCAAGGCGACCAACACCCCTGAACTGAAGAGCCGCTGGGCTTCGTTGGGTATTATCGGAAAGGACATGACCCCAGAGCAGATGGCGAGACTCATCCGCGCCGAAGATGCTGTGAACAAGAAGGTGATTGCCGACAAAGGCATCAAATTAGATTGAGCGCAATGTGCTGAGGCAAATCACTCCGCCTTGATCCCTGCGTCCTTGATGATCTTCTTCACCGCCGCATTACCTTCAGCCGTCATTTTTGCAAGCTGTGCAGGCGTGGTTGAGGCAGGCTCCAGACCCAGGGAAAGCAGTTTTTCTCTCACTGATTGATCTTCCAATGCCTTGCGCACTTCAGCATTCAAGCGGTTAACGATCAAGGCCGGCGTTCCTTTGGGAGCGTACATGGCCACCCAAGTCGAAAAGTTAAATCCAGCGACGCCACCTTCAGCAAAAGTCGGGACATCGGGCAAAAGCGGTGAGCGTTTTTCATTGGGCACACCCAGCGCAATGAGTTTGCCTTGCTTTATGAAAGGCAGCGCTACCGAAGTGGCCGAAAACATGATGGGCACTTGCCCTGAAACAACGTCGACCAAGCTTTGAGACGCCCCCTTGTAGGGAATGTGCTTCATCGTTACCCTCTGCGGACGGATCAGCATTTCCATGGCGATATGGTGCGGGCTACCCGTGCCGGCCGATGCATAGTCAAGCATTCCGGGCTTGGCGCGTGCCTGGGCCAACAAATCGCCAATGGACTTTGCTCCTAAAGCAGGGTTGGCGACCAAGACCCAGTTGACATTGGCTACTAAAGAGATGGGCTCGAAACCGGCGACAGGATCGAAATTGACTTTTTCTACCAGGTTGGCTGCAAAATTTAGAACACTGTCACTGATACCGCCAATGAAATAGCCGTCTGGAGCTGCACGGGATACGCGCTCTGCCCCTAAAAGGCCTGAAACGCCTGCTTGGTTCTCCACAACGATAGCTTGCTTCAGGTTGTCAGCCATTTTCTGCGCCACCACGCGCAGCACGGTGTCCCCGGCACTACCGGCTTGCAACGGTACGAGCAAGGTAATCGTCTTTTCAGGATAACCTTGCGCTTGTGCTGGGCTAAGCGAAAAGAGAAATAGACTGAAGAGGGTTAGCACAGAGCGGCCCGGGAGTTGACGCCAGTTGAATTGAAACCCAATCATTTTGTGTCTCTCCATGTCAAGGTTGCAAATGGCTGAAAATACTTTCGCTCTGGTGCTCGCCTGGCAGAACCAGAGCATTTACGGGACTGGTGGCCAGATGCGTTCACCCACCACTGGAGAACCCGGCGTATGCAATGTGGAGCGTACGACTTTACCAACCCAGGCCTTGGGATCTACGATGCGTGACTCGTGCGGCACTTCAAAATTCTGAGTACGAGCCTGCAACGACTCAAACTCGTAAAGAATCCCATGTTTTGCCCAACCCAACATAGAGACGAGTTTGCGGGTGAGCACGCTCCCCGGCATGCGACCCATCAAAGGAAAGCGCTCGTGTGCGTACCACATGTTCAAGCTCAACTCTTCCTCGAACGAGCGTATGCGATAGGTACCGAACTGAATTGCCGGGGACGGTGTAGAGCCGGGCAATCGACCTTCACTGGCTGGGCCATTGACACGGGCTTCCTCTGCAAAGATCACGTGGCGCAAGTTCATACGCTTGGCCAACATGGGGGCAAAATTAAGGGGCATCGCCAGTTCAGTGAACACCGGCTTGAGAAAAGTATGGGTTGAAGCTGCACCGACAAGGATGACATATTGGCTCCCCGTCTCCACACCCTCGGAGTCGGGCGTATGCCCGGCAAAGTCATGGTATGAAGCTAGCGCAGGCCCCGGACCCACATTGCGGTAATGCGCAGCCCAAGCGTATCCGGGCTGCTGGGTCAGAAACGGCAAGTAATGCGCATGCAGCCAAGCCAGGTTTGCCTCGCGGCCTTCGTCAGGCAAATCGTACCAAGTGGCCCATATGGCTTCATTCATAGTTCATCACAAGTTGTTGAGTGCAAACTGAGGACTGTTCTTTTGAACAACAAATTAATTGAATTCAATTTATGCTAGCAGCTTTGGATATTCTAGGTTTTGGCAAGTGGCCCAACATGCAGTTTGCGACAAAAATTCAAGCAAATTATTATTTCTTTTTTTGCTTGCCCGGTGCCTTCTTGGCCTTTTCAAAAGCTTCTTTGCGCACCGCCCGTTCGGCGTCGGCCTGCTCGCCCAGGGCCAGCCAGGCGGCGAATTCGTTGGGGGTTTCCAGTGTGATGCGGCCCAGCGCGGCTGAGCGAAAGTCATGGATCACGATGTCGGCGGCTTTGGTGGTGTTGACGCGGCCGCCGCTTTGGATGGCACCGCGCTGGCGGCCAATCGCGTCCAACACCTCTTCGTCGGTGTTGCCCGCCACCTCCTGGATTTTGTAGCGCGCGCGCAAGGCCTCAGGGTAGTTGGGAATCAGGTAGTTGAGCAGTTCCAGCGCCACTTCTTCGTCGTCAAACGCATTGATGCCGATCGCGCCGCTGGCCGCCAGGTTGTAGCCGCTTTGCGCCACGATGATGCGCGGCCACAGCACGCCAGGCGTGTCGTACAAATAAAAGTCGTCGGCCAGGGTGATGCGCTGCTCCATCTTGGTCACGCCGGCCTCGTCGCCGGTTTTGGTGGCACGTTTGCCCTTGAGGGTATTGATCAGGGTGGACTTGCCCACGTTGGGGATGCCACAAATCAGCACCCGCATGGGTTTGACCATGCCGCCGCGCAGCGGAGCCAGTTGCTGGCAGGCCTCGATCAGGGCTTTGGCCGGCGAGCTCATGCTGGTGTCCAGGCCGATGGCGCGCACGCCGGGCATGGCGTTGTAATGGTCCAGCCACAGCGCGGTGCGCGCCGGGTCGGCCAGGTCTTGCTTGCTCAGCACTTTGAGCCCGGGCTTGGTCTTGATCAGCTCGGCCAGCATCGGGTTGGCGCTGGAGCCGGGCAAGCGCGCGTCGAGCATTTCAATGACCACGTCAATGTCTTTGATGCGCTCCCCGATCGCTTTGCGCGTGAGGTGCATGTGCCCGGGAAACCATTGAATCGCCATGAAAATCTCTACCGACCGAATATGTCAAAGAGACTGATTGTCGGGCACTTCAGCGCGGGCGATACATCTTGAACAACTGCGCAGGGCCCAGAGTGAAATAGTCGGCGGGGCCGCCGCCGCGCAAGATGTGGTCGGCGCCGGCGGTGTTGTACACACCTTCGACCAGCAAGTCGGCGCGAATGTGCACGCCCACCACCTCGCCCAGAACCAGCCAGGTATCGACCTTCACACCGTCCACGCCTTGCAGTTGCAGCACCTGGGTGAGCTTGCATTCAAAGGACACGGGGCTTTCCTGCACGCGCGGGGGTTTGATCAGGCGCGAAGCGACTGGCGTCAAGCCCGCCAGGTCGAACTCGCTGACCTCGGGGCCGACGGCGGCGCAGCTTTGGTTCATGGCTTCGGCCAAGGGGCGGGTCACCAGGTTCCAGGCGAACTCGCCGGTCTCTTCGATGTTGCGCACCGAGTCTTTGTAGCCCACGCTGGAAAAGCCCACGATGGGCGGCACATAGTTGAAGGCGTTGAAAAAACTGTAAGGCGCCAAATTGGTGACCCCGCTCGCACTGCAGGTCGACACCCAGCCAATGGGGCGGGGGCCGACGATGGCATTGAACGGATCGTGCGGCAAACGGTGTCCGTCTTTGGGTTCGTAAAAGTGAACAGGTTCAGTCATGGCTTTTAAGAATATAAAATTGAATTAACGGGTGGATCCGGCCAACCGGTGGATATCGTGATGCATGCGGCGCAGCAGGCCCAGCGCCATCAGCACTTCGCCGACCACGAACATCGGCCCCACCATGAGACCCACCACGTCGTCGACAAAAGCGGGTTTGCGGCCCTCAAACCAGTGGCCGATGAATTGGATCACCCAGCCGATGAAAAACACCGCCAAACCCAGCAACCACACCGGTTGATCTTGCAGCACCGGCCAACCAAGCCAAGTCGTCCATACCGGCGTGCGGTAGGCAGCCCACATCAAGGCGCCGTTCACGGTCACCGTGGCCACGCCGAGCAGCCAAGCACCACGGCTGAGGTACCACAGGCTGGAGACAAACCACATCACGCCCGCAGGCGTGAACCAATAGTCGCCCAAAGAGAACACCGGATTCACCAGCAGCATGCCCACGGCCATGACGATCAAGGGGATGCCGATCAGGTGGGTGAAGATGTTGCGACGGTCGCGGTGGTAATGGGCGTACTGCACCATCAAGGAGGTGGCCGGGCGAAACAAAGTGAACATGGACTTGCTTTCAACAGGCACCCATGACCACCAGGTCAAGGGCCAAGGTGTGCAGCGGAACTCTGCACGGCGGCGGTCAGGTCGTCAAGCGGTGCAAGGCTTCCTGGTATTTGGCGGCGGTTTTTTCAATCACGTCACGCGGCAAATGCGGCGCAGGCGCGGTTTTATCCCACAGCTTGCCGTTGTGCGGCTCTTCCAGCCAGTCACGCAAAAACTGCTTGTCGTAACTCGGCGGGTTGATGCCTGCTTGGTAGCTTTCAGCGGGCCAGTAGCGCGATGAATCGGGGGTGAGCACCTCGTCCATCAACACCAAGGTGCCTTGATCGTCCAGGCCGAACTCGAATTTGGTGTCGGCGATGATGATGCCTTTTTCTGCAGCGATGAGGCTGGCGGCTTTGTAAATGGCGATGCTGATGTCGCGGATGCGGGTGGCCAAGTCTGCGCCAATCATCGTCACCGTCTGCTCAAAAGTGATGTTCTCGTCGTGCTCGCCCACCGCCGCTTTGGCGGCGGGGGTGTAAATCGGTGCGGGCAATGGGCTGGCGTTTTTCAGGCCCGCCGGCAGTGGCACGCCGCACACGGCTTGGTGGTCTTGGTATTCCTTCCAGCCACTGCCGGCCAGGTAGCCACGCACCACGGCTTCGACCGGGATGGGCTTCAAGCGCTTGACCAGCATCGAGCGACCCTGCACCTGGGGCACCTCGTCGGCGCTGACCACACTCTCAGGCACTTCGCCGGTGAGGTGGATCGGGCACAGGTTCAAACCTTGGGGGCCGAGCTTGTCGAACCAAAACAGCGCCATTTGCGTGAGCAAAACGCCTTTGCCGGGAATCGGCTCGCCCATGATCACGTCAAACGCGCTGATGCGGTCCGAGGCGACCATGAGGATGCGGTCGGTGCCGACCGCATAGTTGTCGCGCACCTTGCCGCGTGTCAGGAGGGTCAGGGAGTTCAGGGCCGAGGTGTGCAGGGAATGGGTCATTGAATCAGTGAACTTGAGGAGCCAATTTGCCTTGGGCATATTGGAGAGCGATCGCCTGCAGCGTTTCGCCTTTGATTTTGCTGGCCTGGCCTTCGCAGCCGAATTCCAGGTAGCGTTGTTTGCAAATTTGTTTGGCGGCTTCGCGCGCGGGTTTGAGCCATTCGCGGGCGTCGAATTTGTCCGGATTTTCAAACATGAATTTGCGCACCGCAGCGGTCATGGCCAGGCGGATGTCGGTGTCGATGTTGATTTTGCGCACGCCAAATTTAATGGCTTCTTGGATTTCTTCCACCGGCACGCCGTAGGTTTCTTTCATTTTGCCGCCGTACTGATTGATCAAGGCCAGCAGGTCTTGCGGCACGCTCGAAGACCCGTGCATCACCAAATGGGTGTTGGGGATGCGGGCATGGATTTCTTTGACGCGGCTGATGGCCAAAATATCGCCTGTGGGCTTGCGGCTGAACTTGTAGGCGCCGTGGCTGGTGCCAATGGCGATGGCCAGCGCGTCCAGACCGGTGGCTTTGACGAACTGCGCGGCTTCTTCCGGGTCGGTGAGCATTTGGCTGTGGTCCAGCTTGCCTTCGGCGCCGATGCCGTCTTCCTCACCGGCTTCGCCGGTTTCCAGGTTGCCCAGGCAACCGAGTTCGCCTTCGACGGACACGCCAAAATGGTGAGCCATGTCCACCACGCGGCGGGTCACGTCGACGTTGTAGCCAAAGTCGGCGGGGGTTTTGCCGTCTTCCAGCAGCGAGCCGTCCATCATCACCGAGGAAAAGCCCAGGTCGATCGCGCCTTGGCAAATGGCCGGGCTTTGGCCGTGGTCTTGGTGCATCACCAAAGGAATGTGCGGCCATTGCTCGGTGGCGGCCAAAATCAGGTGCTTGATAAAGGGCTCGCCCGCGTATTTGCGGGCGCCGGCGCTGGCTTGCAAGATGACAGGCGCACCGACTTCGTCGGCAGCGGTCATCACCGCTTGCACCTGCTCCAGGTTGTTGACGTTGAAAGCCGGAATGCCATAGCCGTGGGTGGCGGCATGGTCGAGCAGTTCACGCATTGAGACGAGGGCCATGATGAGATTCCCGGAAGTTGAAAAACCAAAACAGCGTCAGGGGGCTTTGAGTCCACCCGTAACCGCGCTGTAACTGATCTGGATTTTATAGTCTTCAAGACCGTGTATGACGCATTTTTGCGCAGATCCAGCACCAGTGGTCTTAGCTGACCCGGCAAATCTTGAGCATATTCGTGCCGCCCGGGGCGCCCATCGGTTCGCCGCAGGTGATGGCGTAGACATCCCCCGTTTCCACGATCTTGCGCTTTTTAAGATGGCCTTCCGCCTGCGCCAAGGCGGTGTCGCGGTCCGCACTGGTGGCCATCAACAAGGGACGCACGTTACGAAACAGCGCCATCTTGCGCTGCGAGCTGACTTTGGTGGTCAGCGCGTAGATCGGGATCTGTACCCGGTGCCGGCTCATCCACAAGACAGTAGAGCCCGATTCGGTGAGGGCCACAATGGCTTTGGCGCCCAGGTGGTGGGCGGTGAACAAAGCGCCCATGGCGATCGACTGGTCGATGCGGGTGAAGGTTTGTCCACTGAAGTCAGCGTCCAATTCCACATGCTCGGCGCTTTCTGCGGCCAAGCAAATTTTGGCCATTTCGAGCACGGTTTCCAGCGGGTATTTGCCAGCCGCCGTCTCGGCACTCAGCATCACCGCGTCGGTACCGTCGAGCACGGCATTGGCCACGTCACTGACTTCGGCGCGGGTGGGCACCGGGTTGGTGATCATGCTTTCCATCATTTGGGTCGCGGTGATGACCACTTTGTCGTGCAGGCGCGCCAGTTTGATCATGCGCTTTTGCAAGGCCGGCACCACGGCGTTACCGACTTCCACCGCCAAGTCGCCACGCGCCACCATGATGCCGTCACTGGCCATGAGGATTTCTTCCAGTCGCGGAATCGCCTCGGCGCGCTCGATTTTGGCGATCAGGCCGGGCTTGTGGCCGTATTCAGCGCCAGCCACATTGGCCAGTTGACGCGCCATTTCCATGTCGGTGGCGTTTTTCGGAAAACTCACCGCCAGGTAGTCGGCTTGGAAGCTCATGGCCGTCTTGATGTCGTCCATGTCTTTGCCGGTCAAGGCCGGCGCGGTCAAGCCGCCGCCTTGCTTGTTGATGCCTTTGTTGTTGGACAGCTCGCCGCCCAGTTTGACGGTGGTAAGCACCTGCTCACCTTTGACGGCATCGACGGTCAAGACGATCAAGCCGTCGTTGAGCAACAGCAAGTCGCCGGCTTTGACGTCGCGCGGCAACTCCTTGTAGTCCAAACCCACGCCATGGACATCGCCCATTTCGGTGCGAGAAGCATCGAGCACGAAAGGCGCTCCGTTCTCCAGCATGACTTTGCCTTCGGCAAATTTGCCGACGCGGATCTTGGGGCCTTGCAAGTCGGCCATGATGGCGACTTCGCGGCCGGCACGGGCCGCTGCTTCGCGCACCAGGCGGGCGCGGTCAATGTGGTCTTGCGCCTTGCCGTGGCTGAAGTTCAAGCGCACCACGTTCACGCCAGCGCGGATCATGGCTTCGAGCAATGCCGGATCGCTGGAAGCGGGGCCTAAAGTGGCAACAATTTTGGTGGCGCGGGCCATAGGTTCAGAGCTCCATGTAATTTGGTTTCAATTTTCACACGAAACCAGTTACATCACGACAACAAATTCAGCCCGAACGCCCCATTGACCCGCTTTTATTCCATCGGCTTGGCGTCGCTGCGCAAGGGGCATGTGTTCAGACCCAACACCGCATACAGACCGCAAAAACTGAGCACGCCGGTGGCCATGACCACCGCGCCCGCGATCCAGCCCCACAGGCCGACTTGATGGGTGGCGGCCAATGCTATCAGTGCGATACCGGCCACAATGCGGGCCACGCGGTCGATACCGCCTACGTTGTGATTCATGAATATCTCCAGTGAGTCCAGAAAACACGATCAACTGACCGTGGCCGTAAAAGCTGCTCTCTCAGCAACTAATTTTTCGTAGCGCTTGGCAATGCTGCCGCACACCAAGTCACACAGTCCATAAATGGACTCATCTGCCATCCGGTAATACACGCTGGTGCCACGGCTGTCCCGGGTCACGATGTTGTGCTTGGCCATGAGCGCCAAATGGCGCGAGACATTGGCCTGCGAATAACCGGTTTGCTGGGCCAACTCCCCCACGCTGCTTTCCTTGTCACGCAGCAGGTTGAGAATTTTCAGCCGCGTGGGCTCTGACAGCACTTGAAAATAGGCCGCAATTTCTTGCAGGGCTTGCTCGGGCAGGTCTTTCATGGTCTTGGGCTTTGCAGGGGGCAGAAAAAAAGAGATTGTGCTGGGCATTTGTTTTATTGTATCATTGCGTACATACGCAAATAAACAAACAAACACATGTGGTCGTCAACCTCTTTTCGCACCTCCCGCGCCTTGCTGTCACTGGCCATTTCAGGTGCGCTGTTCGGCAGCGTGTTGACGCCGACCGAAAACTGACCATCGGGGATGCTGCTGGATACTCCGGCTAAAACAGATGACGAGCCGCAGTGCTTGATGATTGGGCTCGTGGATGGGAAGCAATGGTCGGCAGTCATCACCTACCGTGGATCCCATATCCGATTGATATCAGTGCGCCGCGCACGCACAGAATGGGTGGCACTTTATGAAAGCTAAAAAGTTCGATCAGCAGTTCGAGG
>Ga0114963_10003282_pt1 | contig 11026 bp, 19 predicted proteins | sample C_131016_EF_Meta_FD_87019 | JGI IMG/M metagenome (GOLD analysis project Ga0114963, IMG submission 87019) | Freshwater microbial communities from Lake Croche, Canada to study carbon cycling - C_131016_EF_MetaG | ecosystem: Environmental > Aquatic > Freshwater > Lake | place: Lake Croche, Canada...
CTGCTTCGTACATAAATAAATCATGAAATTTGAATGCACCAAGAACAACTTTACATAGTTATCTTTTTTCTGGTGTAGGTAGTCATTTTTTCAAAGTCCCAGAAAGTGAATGGAGAGAAGTATCTTTACTTCCAACCGAAAGATTTGTTGATAAACGAGGACAACCAGTATTCAAATCCAGAGTTTGGGATTATCCAGATAACCAATCGGCACCATAAATATGGCTACACCTCCAACTCTTCCGCCAGGATGGAAGCAAATTCCACCACAAACAAATTCTAAAGTAGGAATAGCATATACAACTACTGTACCAGATCCAAATAATCCTGGAAAAAATTTAATATTATACGCAGTAACAGATAAACAGGGAAATATCACAGAATATACTTATTACGATTCAAACAAACAACCATTATTCAACAAAACTAAAAATGGAGATCCACTCCCAGCACCTGGATCTAATCTATCAGCACAAGCTCAAACAAACTTAATAACTTTATCTACCACACAAACTACAGCACTAGCGACAAGTTTAGGAGGAACTCCAAATACAAAAACTATTCCAGGTTATCCTGGACCTACTGCTAATACAGGAATTTTCAATTTAGATCCAGACAAATTAAAAGATTATTTTAAATTTGGTTCCATAGATAAGAATTTAAAAGGAACAAATCTACAATACCCAAAAGATGCCCTCTATGACAAAACCCAAGACCACTTACAAATAGGACAATATCATTACCGACCACCAAAATCAGACCAATTATTCAGTAAAGCTGGAACAAACCAAATATTAACATCTGGTTTACAGAAAACTTCCGCATTAGCAGAATTTTTAGGAATTGTCAAATTACCTATGCCAAATAATATTTCAGATTCCAATAATGTTGCCTGGGGTGATGATAGTATGAATAATCTTTCTGCTGCTGCCACTGCTGATGTTATTCAAAATCTTGACACGTATTTAGTTGCTGCCGCCGGAGGGGGATTGGCGGGAGCATTTGCTGGAAATACAGGAAAAGGAATGGCATTAGGTGCTCAAGGAGCATTATTATATAAATTATTAACTGGTGGAGCTGCAAATTCACAAGCAGCACAAGCACTATTAAAAACTGCTGGTGCATCTAGAGTTCTTTCAATGGCTGGATTTTCAGTATCCCCAGAAAGTATTTTAGCAAGAGGATTTGGAGTTGTTCCAAATAGCAATCTTGAACTTCTCTTTAATTCACCAACACTAAGAGAATTTTCATTTCAATATAGAATGAGTCCAAGAAGCAAACAAGAAGCAACAGAGATTAATAAAATTATAAGATTTTTTAAACAAGGAATGGCAGCAAAAAAACAAGATGCAATATCAGGAAACCCACAATACGGATCTGCAGGAGCAGCATCATATTTCTTGGGAACACCAAATGTTTTTCAGTTGCAATATAAGACTACTGGGGGGAAAACAATCAAAGGCGTAAATCGTATCAAAACTTGCGCCCTAACTGGTTTTGCTATGAATTATGCTGCCGATGGAAACTGGGCGGCATATGATGATGGACAACCAGTATCTGTGATTATGAATATGTCATTCAAAGAACTTGAACCAATTTATGATACTGATTACCAAGAGACTATTTTTGACGGAAGAACATTTGTAGATAATACTAACAATTCTGGTGATCTTTACCCAATCACACCAGACGAGGTAGGATACTAAAATGGGTTATTTCAAAGAACTTCCAAATCTTCAATACTTATCACAACTGCCCGATGCAAGTTCAAACGAACAATATATTACAGTAAAAAATCTATTCAGAAGAGCAAAAATAAGAACTGACATAATCAATATCATTACTGCTTTTGATTATTATCAAATTCAAGATAACCAAAGACCAGAAATAGTTGCTTCAAAACTTTATGGTGATCCAGAACTTGATTGGGTAGTTCTAACCACAAACAATATTACAAACATAAGAGAACAGTGGCCATTAAGTAATGCTGACTTGCATAGTTATATGCTTGATAAATATGGATCCGAAGAAGCATTATCATCAGTTCATCACTACGAAACCACAGAAGTTAAAGATGAATACAATCGACTTGTAATGCCTTCTGGACTTAAAGTAGATGAAGATTTTACTATTTCATATTCAAAACTTATCAATGTATTTGTTACAGTTTCACCAGTAAAGCAAGTTACGAATTACGAATATGAAATTGATATTAATGAAAATAAGAGAAAAATTAGAATACTAAAACCACAATATCTATCAGTAGTTGTTACAGATTTAAGAAATATAATGAAATATGGTTATTCATCTGATTATATTAGTCAAACAAATAAATCAACATATAACCCAAGAATTACTGGGGTATAAAAACCCTACAGACAAAAAAATCTCCGATCAAAATGGCAAGTTTAAATTTTTTTGGTAAGGTAATTAAAAGTCGATTTTGAAAATCAACTTTCAGCTAACTTTTGAAAATAAGAAAGAGCATCATCGTCTTCATCTTCGTCAACAGAAGAACTAGATTTTGAGGACGAAGTAAACGTAGGCTCACTCTTTGTTAATGTCTCTATTTCTTCTTCCTCATCAAGTGTTTCTGGATCTTGACGCTTAGACGCACTCTTATTTCCAAGAACATATCCCAAACGCTTCTTCAAATCTTCATAAGATTTGAAGTTCTTTTCATCTGTAAATTCATTCAAATCGTGAATGGACTTATAGATTTCCTCAAGAGCATCATCATCATTCAAGAGAGGACCAGGTTCAGAAAACTCTGACTTATCATAATTCCAGTATCCTTCTACCTTACGAAGCTTCAACTTAAAGTTTGCACCTTCCCAGAAATCAAAAGCATTAATGGGTTTTTCATCATCAAACTCTGGTTGCATCGCAGCCATAATCTTATCAAATACTTTCTTACCAAACTTATAAAGAAATACCTTACCTTCATTTTCAGGAGCAGCAGGATCTTTCACTACATAAATGTTTGCGTAATAAGAAAGTTTACGCTTACGATCACGAACAATATTCTGATTATCTTTACTTCCAGTATTCCAAAGTTCACGATTTGCTTCACAAATCGGACATTGACCCTTATTAGTAGTTAGGCAGTTATCAATCAACCAACCACCAGGTCCTTGGAAGGCGTGAGACCAGACCTGTGCCCAAGGTAGATCACAACCAGCAGCAGCAGGAAGAAACCGGATTACAGCAGAACCAGTTCCACCTTTATCCATAGCAGGTTTCCAAAAACGATCATCATCCTTGGAACTAGTTTCGTTGAGTTTCTCAACTTGTTTAATGAGTTTCTCGGTCAAAGAACCCATCTTTGATTGCTTCTTTAAATCAGCAAATGACATTTGTATTCTCCGTATTAATTGTATTGGGATGTGTTTGACGTATCAAGTATAACACGCATAAGGTCAGTCGTCAAGGGTATTTTCAAGTCCTTTAATAGTTCCTTCGAGCATTTTGAAAAAAGCATCAAAACCTTGACTTTTATCAAATCCAAGAAGTTCAGCAGAATCAAGCATACGCTCTTTCATATCTACTGCTTCTGGGTCATCAGAAAGTGAAAGCCTAAAAATAAAAACTTTTTGTTTTTCTAGAAATTCTTTCATTAAATTCAAATGTCCCTTTCTTTGTTCTTTATCATAAAAAGGGACATACATCATTTCTTTAAAAAGTCTTTTCTGCATTTCTTCAAGTTCTTCCAAATTTGCTCTAACTACTTCTGATTGAAAAAACTTGCTCATAATACAATCTCCTTAAGTACATTTTTATACTTTTCTACATCAATATTTAGGAATGGTCTATATTTTCGAATTCTTAAACTTACAAAATTCCAAATCGGATCCGTAAGTTTTTTATCAAAATTCTTTACATATTCCAATATCATATCAAGAATGGTAATTGTTTCCAACGTAATACCCTTTTGTAAATACTTTTTCAATATTTCTGGATGATTACCTGTTTTGCAATCAAATAATTCTTCAAAGTTTTTTTTATGAATAAAAACTTCTGCTTCTGTTTTGAACAAATATGATAGGCTTTGGGTCTTCTTTAACCATTCCTTATACACATCTTCACCTTCACGAATAATATCACCAATCCATAATCGTTCTGGATCGCTACATTCTACAAAATTTGCAACAAAATATGCTTTGATTTCTTCGTCATTTTTTTGTCTCGATAATCTTTCAAAAAAGTACCTATCAGTCCTTTTATAAAAACTATCTTTAGACGCACGACTTCTTCCACAATACTTGTGGTAATCATAAGTTTCTTTTGTAAAATGATTTTTGAATGCTAAGTAAGTTTTATATGTTTCAAAATCAGTCACAGAGGCAATTTTGCTTTTGTGGTTTTCTTTAAGAAATTAAGTTGAGTTGCGTCATTCTTCAACTTTTCTTTTAGTGGTTTCGAAACTAATTTAGATATTGTATCAATCTCAATGCTATTATTTTCGCAATATAATACAATTGCGTCAATATAATTAACACTTGAATTTTTTACAATACCTTCAATTTCTTGTGCAAACTTTTGTGGGCACAGAAATTTATTACTTAATTCTTCTTTAATTTCTTCATTCATAGGATTGAAGTTTATCTCTAACAAATTCTCTAATATATTCGGTGAGTAACTTAATGTACTTTCCTTTGTCGTATTCTTCATAAATTTCACATTCTCCGTTTTCACAGGCCATTATGATTACAAATTTCTTTACCATTATACCAGTAATTTCATATAACATGCAAGCATAAGCAGCGCATTGTACAAAATAATGTTCGATCCACTCTCTTGGTTTAGGTTTCTTCGAAGTTTTGAAATCAATAATTGCTAATTCTTCATTGTATTCAGCAATACAATCAACAGTTCCAGCAATTCCGAGCACTTTACTATACAAAGATCGTTCAAGTGCGTGAATATTATTTATCTTATTCAAATAAGGTTTCGCAATTCCAAATAACATCTGCGAAATTGGAAGAACTTCAGAAGTAAATTCCTCATTCTTCAAATAATTTTCACTCAAAGTATGCATATCAGTTCCACGACTGGTTGCTTGCTTTGTGATTTTATTTGCTTTTTCTTCTCCTACTTTCTTTCTCCAATCAGCAAAGAACTGCCGATTTTTATGACTGGTTACAGAAGTAATGGAGACAAGTCGTAATAACTCATCTCCCTCTGGTACTTTATAATATCTTACACCATCAATTGTCTCCCTTTCAAGTTCAGGAAGATTTATATCAACATGAGTGAAGTTCACATTCCAGCTTCCATTTTTGCAAGAATATATTCCTTTACCATTCCTGAACGAACAATATCATTCACACCAAACTCAACAATATCAAAGGACGGCATTTTTTTCAATATATTCATAAAATCAACAATACCATTTCGTTCATTTGCTTTTAACAAATCACTTTGAGTTGCATCACCACAGAACATAATCTTTGTATTTTCTCCAACTCTTGTAATGATGGAGTCCATTTCATGAAACGAAAGATTGGAAAACTCATCAACTATAATAATACAGTTATCTAAAGTTGTACCACGAATGAAAGAAGTACTCCAAAAACTAATAGTTTCCTGTGACTTCAAATTACCATAAAGCATTTCAAAATCAGTATCAGATGGCATCTGAAACATATACTTTACCATATTCTTATAAGGAATTTGATAAAGTGATGCCTTATCGTCGTGACTACCTGGAAGAAATCCAATCTCTCTGGTAGGCACAAGAGACCTTACTAGATAGATTTTTTCGTAAGGTGTAACTTCAGAAAGAACATCTTTCAGAGCATTATATAAAACACAAAATGTTTTTCCTGTTCCAGCAGTACCATAAGCAACTAAATGCTTACCCTCTGCATAAGAAGTAAATAATCGTTTTTGATTTTCTGTGAGTGGTTCAATACTTAAAAGAAGATCTGTACCAATTGGTTTTCTTCTCTTAACTTGCTTCATTGCATTATCAATCCCGATGGATTGATTATCGTTGCTTCTTCTTTTTCTAGCCATTTATGAGATAGGTTTTACGTTTGATCCAGGCATTTTTCCCGCACGTTCCAAAACTGTGTTCCATGAGGGATTTCTACGAATAAGTTTATCTTTCCATTCTCCAACTTCTCCTACACCAGCAACACCAGCAGACCAGTCCTTGTCCCATTCGGGATTTTGTTCCTTCCACTTTACATATTCTAGCATCGTCATGGAGAGTTCTTTCTTTTCACCAGTTTCTTTATGAATTAATGGATATGTCGGCATTTGTTAGAATAATATACAAAAATATTTAGAATAGAAGTGAAGGTGGGTCATTACATACCCAATCAAGTGCCGAAGCAATCATAGGAAATTTATTTACAAAAATACACTTACAATTTTCAGCAATCTCCATATGCTCTTTTTGCGTCCCGTGAGCACTACGAAGGTCAATATAATGTATCCAGGATCTAATACTCCCAGACATATAGAGGCGCGTCTGAGTCGCTTGCGGAAGCACGAATCGAGCACATTCCTTCGCAACACCCTGAGCAAGAAGAAGATTGTAAATATTCAAACTTTCTTCAAAATGCTTTTTGATCATCAAACTCATAGTTTCTTTTAGATCACTTCCAAGATCATCTGTACTATTTTGTCTATTTTTTGTATCTTGTCTCCGCAGATCAGGTACAGGAATTTCAAGTTGAAGTTCTGTACTGTCTGCATACCTCTGACTGAATTGTTGAAAAGTAAAACTCCGATGACGGAGGATTTGCGTAGCAATCGCAAGCGAGGTATTAATCTCAACTGTAAGGAATGCATGTTCAAAAATGCTCCAATGTTGATTCTTAATACAATATCTAAGCAATCCTTCAAAAGAATTATTCTCTTGATTTTTTGGATTGCTTACACGAGCACAATAAGCAATATGTTTTTCTGCATCAGGAGTTGCTTGTATCAGTTTGACTGCTGGGGTCTTCATAATTTCCAAAACCTTTTTTCTTTTTGTTATATTTTTTTTGAGCAAGAGCAATCAAAGCACTATCAAGTGCTTTTTTCATATAAAGAATTTCTTCTTCAGAATATAGATGAGGTGTTTTAAGTGCCTTTTTAATCAACCGAATAGTTTCTTTATATCTCATCAATCGTCATCTTCGAATACTTCATCATAATCACGAATATCTCCAATATGTGGAGCAATATTTTCATAAGAATATGATTTTGTGTCTGAATAAACTTCTGCTTTTAGTGATTGAACAAGAAGTTCCATATTCTTAATTAGAATTTTAAGTTTGTCTTTGTTCATACTTTTTTAGAATATCTCGAAATAATTATACACAAAAAAAGAAAGGATGTCAATACTTAATAATTTCAAATATTCCATCTTTCTCTACAATCGCAGAACAAGTATCCGTCCAATCCCCACAACACATATACATTGTACCATTCTGTTCACGAATATTTGCGTGATGAATATGTCCTACAATCACTCCATCATAAGAAGCAAACTTTCTCACATAACGAATCAAATCCATTTCATAATTATCAATAAATCTCTTTCCTCTTGGAAGAGCTTTCAGAAAGTTTACCAAAGAAAATCGAATAGTTTTATTCAAAAAGTTATTCAATGGAGTGATTGTCTCATACCCCTTATTCATAAAGTATTGCTTCCAAGAACCAGAAGAGAACTCAGAATACATATCACCGTGAATACATAGAAACTTTTTATTTTTCTTACTGGTATGAATATACTCATCACAGATAACAAGATTATCAAACTTAAAAGATTTATTGTTTACATATTTTCTTGCCACTGCATCGTGATTACCAAGAACATAAATTACTTCTGTTCCTTTTCTACAAATATCAAGTATTTTTTCTATTGCCTTTGTATGCCTTGCTCTCCAATGCGTATTGTACTTTTCCATACAATGCACATCAAGAATATCGCCAACCATTACAAGTTTCTTAGTATCAAGTTCATTTAGAAACTTGAGAAACTTTTCAATATTACATCTGTCTGTTCCTAAATGAACATCAGAGATAAAGACCGTATCGTACATTATGGTTTCTTTTTCTTTTCTGGTTTAGTGTATCCGTACATCTTTGGACTAATTTTACCATCAGTCCATTGAATTGAAATAACATTCTTATACAAATCATGATAATAATCAAATACTTCTACTAAAGTAGAAGCTTGAACAATATCATGTTTTTCTTCATTTTTTGAAAAATAAGTCACAAGATAAGAATTTACTGGAAGACTTTTATTCCTAGAAAGAGATTTTTCGCAATCTTGATGAATAATTTTCACATTAATCTCCTTCTAGTTTTTAACTACGTCCACCCCAGGAAATATCTGGATATGCTTGTGTTACAATTTCTTTTGTGATTTTATATTTTGTTTGAAGTTTTTTGTCTTTTACAAGACAAAGAATTTCTGCTTCCAGTGGATGAAGCCCTTCAAGCATTTGAATGAACATTGTTTCTCTACGAAGAGAAGCAAGTGAATCATTTCCACCTTTAATAAAATTATAAAATCTCTTGAATTCTTTACGAATTGTGGTATGCCCTTGAGTCAAATCAGAAGCATTTCCAAGAGAAGTAGTTTCATTATATCCCATCGTATCTACTAAATTCTCAACTTTATCGGTCAAAGTTCCTCTGAACTTTTGTTCAGATTTCAAATTTGAATAAGGAACTTCTCCAGGAGGAAGAATTGTAACTACACTATCATCAAAGTTCCAGATAAAAAGTGCTTTTAAAGAAGGATGTTCATACTTTCGTAGAACATCCACTTTTTTTTCTTCTGTTTTTTGCTTATTTAAAAGATCAAAAACTTCAAATGCAAATGGGTTGGCAGGAAGATCAATTGTCACTTCCTTTGTTCTTGGTCTTGTGACTTTTTTTGTTACTGATGTAATGGTCATTTTTTTTATAAATCCAGTGATAATTTATATACTATCTATCAATCTTCAATATCTTCATCATCTTCATCGTCACTATCAAAAAATCCTTCTTGAAATTTTACTGAGATTACTTCATCGGGAATTACATTTCCATCAGAGTCAAAAAACTCAGGATGTAACCAACCACTATTTCTTGTCTCCATTTCAAAAGAGTGATTTTTTGCTAACCAACCGATAACTCCACCAACACATAAAAATAAAAAACTAACTAAACAAAAAAGGGTGAGTTCTGGTGCGGTCATTTTTTTCTCCGAGAAATTTACGTTTTATCAGTTACAGAAAGTTCAAAACTAAATCGTATTTCCCTTTGAAAGAAGGAAAAAACTTTACCAAATATGAACTTTCTTCCTTGAAGTTCTTCTGGAACCGTTTTCTCCCTCCTGCGAAGCATTAACTCAAAACCACGATTTATATTGTGGTTTCCTGATTTATTTATAGAAGACATCAAAGCATATTGTGTTCTTGTAGATATTTGATAGTATCTGAACATCCGCCAATATGTTTGTCTTGATATACTACTTGCGGAAAAGTAGAACCTTCTCCAAATTCAGCATAGAAATCATCTCTATTAAAATGAGTATCCAATTCATAAATGACTACTGGATATGCTTTTATGACTGATATATGTTCTAATACTTGTTTAATTTTGTCGCAATAAGGACAAAGCCTTTTCGAATAAACTGTAAATGTCATAAGATAAACAAAATAGGTATAATTATAGTTAAGTTTGCGATAATGAACCCCCCTAGATTTACTAGGGGCATTCTACTTTCAGATTCCATTAAGATGCATTATTTCTTCTTGGTCTGTACTTATATAGATTTTCATTAGTTTGAGGTTTCATCCAATTCACTATAGCAGTCATTCGTTCTTCTGTAAAGAAGTATTGATTATAATACCAGGTTTCCCAGTCCGAATGTGCTTTAGAGCGATTACATTCCTCACAACAGCATACTACGTTTGTAAGAAAATCACTACCACCTTTACATTGTGGTACTACATGATCAATCGTGAGTTTATTTGTGCCTCCACAGTAAGCACATTTATTATTCCATTTTTCTCGAATTGACTTTCTCCACATTCGTTTTGCTTCTGCTGATGAACTCGTATGTAAATGATACAAATAATCTGAAGAAGAATTATAGAGTTCCATGTAGGAAAGCATCTATGAGTATTTATTTGTCTTTTGTTGGTTTATAATCTGATGGTGGTTTGAAATCTGCTGGTGGTCTATAAAGGTTGGGCCAAGTATCTCTGATAATCTCTGCGAGTTTATTTGATGTGGTGGAGGTTATCATTTGTGTTTTTTTAAGTATGATGTAAGTTTTTCTAAATGATTTGCATCATCATCAACTTGACCCAAAATCATATTACAGTTTCTACATAACATTCATAGAAGTAATTATTACTATTTACGATAATTCCTTACAAGTAAAAGCAAACCAAACATCTAATTTTGTTGAGTTATCAACTCTTCTCATACAAAGTGTAAGCATATTTGGAGATGCTCCACCATGCATAGTTGATGGTCCTTCATCACCTGAAGTATTTTTTCCAATAATAACTCCACTATGTCTCATAACAGAACTATTTTGTGTGAAGGTATTTCCCGCATTACTACTATACTTATCTTGATATACTCTATATTGTAATTTTGTTCCTAATGAATTCCAAGCAGGAATTGCTGCTCCAGCAATATTAATATCACCCTCATACCACTCATAGATGATAGTGCTTTGATTGGCATTATTATTTCCAATTTCATATTCTGTAATTTCTGCCAAATCTGATATAGTAGTTCCAGAACTATTTACTCTAATACTCATTACGGGTCTCATTGTATCATCCATAGTCCAACCACGATTTGTATTTGTTGCGTGATTGTTAAATGAATATAAACTGCCTTCAGGTTGTTTGACAACTATAATATTATTAAAAGTTGATATACCTACTGGAAGGTATGGTGTTGTTAGAATTCCTGATGTTCCAACTTCTGTAAGATGTACATGATTTGGATTTTGTGGAGAACTTGTGACTGATACTGTGGTTCCAACATTTACATTACCAGTAATCGTAATA
>Ga0114963_10003285_pt1 | contig 11023 bp, 12 predicted proteins | sample C_131016_EF_Meta_FD_87019 | JGI IMG/M metagenome (GOLD analysis project Ga0114963, IMG submission 87019) | Freshwater microbial communities from Lake Croche, Canada to study carbon cycling - C_131016_EF_MetaG | ecosystem: Environmental > Aquatic > Freshwater > Lake | place: Lake Croche, Canada...
ACCACTGGCGCTTAATGTTCTCTTTAAGTTCGACTCCGAGTGGGCCGTAATCCCACGCTGAGCGACTTCCACCGTAGATTTCGCCGGCCTGAAACACGAATCCACGCCGTTTCGCGAGCGAAATGACGGAATCCAGTCGATTGTTCTGAGCCACGGGTCTCCTCTAAGAACGGCGTCCCGCCAGTTTATCGGGGCGCAGGGCTATCGACCGCACCACCGAAGCGCCGATCACGGCGGGCATAGTCTTCAATCGCCCGCCAGAGCTGCACGCGCGAGAAGTCCGGCCACAGGGTGTCAAGAAACACCATCTCGGAATAAGCGCTTTGCCAGAGCAGAAAGTTCGATGTCCGCTGTTCTCCGGACGATCGAATAAATAGGTCGACGTCGGGAAGTGCCGGCTCATAGAGATGCGCCTGAATGGTCTTTTCCGAGATTCTGGACGGATTTATCGAGCCGTTGGCCACGCCCTCGGCGATGTCCCGAATGGCGTCCACCAATTCCAACCGGCCGCCATAATTCACGCACATCTGGAGGGTCATGACCTCGTTCTTTTTCGTCATTTCTTCGGCCTCGCGCAGTTCCGAAATGACGCTGGACCACAGTTTCGGTGCGCGACCGACCCAACGGACGCGAACTCCCCACTCGTTGAGCTGGTCGCGCCGACGCCGCAGAACTTCACGATTGAACCCCATGAGAAACTTGACCTCTTCAGGGCTGCGCCGCCAGTTCTCGGTCGAAAAGGCGTACACCGACAGGTGTTTCACGCCGACCTCGATGGCCCCAGCGACCACATCTAAGAGCGCGGCCTCGCCCGCTCGGTGTCCCTCGACCCGCGGAAGTCCGCGGGCGTTCGCCCATCGACCATTGCCGTCCATCACGATGGCGACGTGTTCGGGGACGAGGTCCCGTTGAACAACCGGCGGTGTTAGCCCCGTGTAGTTCAAGGGAAGAAAGTCGACCATCATTCCGTCCGATCGATGTGTCCGAGCGATCGAATCGACCGTTCGAGGTGGAACTGAGCGTACGCGGCGACGATACCACGGGCCTCGATTCGAGCACCGTCCGGCGAGGAGTCGGCAACCACCCAGTCGCCCCTTAACAATGCCGAGAGTAGGGTGATGGTCTCTGACCGAAGGTGTGGAGTCCCGGGTGGAGCGACGGCGTCAGACACGACTCCGCCCGCCGAGATGACGAATGCAGTGTGCGGGCCGTCCTCGCCCGTGATGACACACGCGTCGAGCTCTGGGGTCCAACCTGCGATGGCAAGAGCGCGCAGAATGTAGGAATCGAGGATGAGCGACGGGTCGTGTGCCCTTTTCGCCAACGCCGTCAGGCCTCCGAGCAACAGGGCGTAATGACCGTTGGTGTGACCATGGTCAGTCAGTTTGTCCGCAGTTTCAACCATTGCCGACGCCGTCGTGTACATCGGATAATCGGCCACAATCGTTGCGGTTAGTGACGTGATGGTTTCCACCTGTTGTACCGTGTCAAGGTTTCGTCCCTCGTAGAACTGAACATCAGCAATCATGAAGGGTTCGAGGCGTGAACCAATGCGACTGCCCGTTTTCCGAACACCTTTGGCCACCGCTCGAATCTTGCCCCGGGACTTCCCCAGCATTGTGATGATGCGATCGGCCTCGCCCAATTTGTGCGTTCGAAGCACGATGACGTTGTCACGATAGGTGGGCACTTCTCTATTGTTGCGGGGGCGCACGTTGGTTTCGTCACGACACGAGAGAATAGAGTCATGAACTCATTGTTCGCCGTTCCCGCCTGGCTCGATTTGGTCGCGGTCGGAATCGGCGCAGCGCAGGGGGCGATGTTCTCGTCGCGCTATCGCGGCGCTGAATTAGATCTATTGGGTGTCGCCATCATCGGGATTGTCAGCGGATTCGGCGGCTCTATCGTGCGCGACATTTTCCTTTCGACCGACATCGCCGCCTTCCATTCGAATTGGTACCTTGTCACAGCGGTTCTCTGCGCGCTCGGCGGAATGCTCGTGTCCTCACTTCTCCATCGAATGGAAATGGTCATCAACGTGCTGGATGCACTGACAATCGGAATCTTCGGCGTGATCGGCACGACCAAGGCTCTCGCGTTCGGGCTCCCCGTCGTTCCCGCTCTGTTCATCGGTGTTGCGGCCGCTGTGGGCGGTTCAATCCTGCGCGACATGCTTTTGGCACTGCCGATGCAACTCATGCAGGTCGGTTCGCTCTATGCCGTCGCCGCTGGACTGGGCGGTGTCACCGTGATCGTCCTCCTGTCGAGCGGCCAAACCGTCACCGTTGCCGGAATCGCCGGGGTCGCGGTCACGACGGCAATTCGCATGCTGTCGGTAATTCTCGGCTGGAGGTTGCCCGCACAGCGCGGAGTGCCAACGGTAACTTCGGTGATTCGGACGATTCGCGGTAAGCGATAAAGATCGCAATGGTAGACAGCCCGGCGAGAGTGACCGAAATCCGGACGGACACAGAAGACGACATTTTCGCTGGACTGATCGGGGACCACCCGTGTGATTACGAATTGTGTGAAACCGTTGCAACGCACATGGGACTCTGCCCAAGGTGCTCGTCGTTTGAATACTTTTGCTCAACCCATGTTGAGATTCTTCGAAATTCCCCGCCTAACGCAACCGGCAGCTTCACCAATTCGTGCGGACATCACGTTCGAAATCGTGACATAGTTTTCGTGCCGATTCACTAAGCCGATCTACCTGAGCGATGAATTTGTCGCCAAGTGTTCGCCAAAGAATTTCTCAATCCGCGACCATGCATCCGCGGCGGCTTCGGGGTTCGGCTTGGCCCCGCTAATACGCAACAGGGTGCCGAACACGGGGCCGCCCGCCTGATGCGGATTCATGAAGGCGTGACCAGTGTCGGGGTATTCCTTGACATCGTTGTCAATCTTCTTCGTCGTAAGCGCCAGGCGCAGTTTGTCCGCCGCTCCGGTTAGTTGCCTGTCTTTCGCCCCGAAACTTCCAACAATCGGGCACGCGCCTTCCAGCGCAGCATCAAGATTCTTTGGCATCATGCCGTAATTCACGGCCGACGCGTCATATCCGCGACTGGCCAGCAACAGCGCGAAGCCGCCACCCATGCAAAAACCAATCACTCCGACCTTGTCGGTGGTGTCGGGGCGAGCGAGCAGATTGGCCTTTGCCGATTCGACGTCGTCAAACGCCTGACCCGTGCCGGTGGTGAGAGCCTTGAACGTTGCTGTGAGACACTTTCGGGCACCACCGCGGCTAAAGAGGTCGGGCATGAGAACGACGTAACCCGCCTGCGCGAGCCTCGTCAACTGAGCGCGCATTGCTTCGTCGATGCCAAAGACCTCGTGCACCATAACAACGGCTGGCCACGGGCCGGTACCCGCCGGGACAGCAATCACGCCTCCGAGTTCCGGCGTGATGCGAACGTCTCGAAGCGTCACTGGCGGATGGGTCGAGTTGGGCATGCGCCTAGCGCTCGGCGCGTTTCGGCAGAACGCTCGCCACAATGACGAACAATACGACGAGTGCCAATTGAACGAGGAGTGCATTTCGGAAACCCACGTCCGCTTGTCCCTGGAGCGCGTAGTTGAAGAAGACGGTTCCAAAAATCGCGACACCGACCGACGAGAACACCGATTGCACCGCCGAGAGGACTCCACTGGCGGAACCACTCTGCGGTGCTTCGACCGTTGAGAGGATCGTGTCAAAAATGGGAGCGGCGATCAGACCAGTTCCGATTCCCGAAACGACGAGCGCGGGGACCAGCTGCCAGATCGAGAAGTTTTCCAGTCCCGGCAGCGCGAACCAGAGCAACGCAATTCCGATCAGCTGCACGGCGGCACCGATTTGGAGTGTGTAACGACCGCCGATTTTCTCCGACAGCCACGCGCCACTGATGGTTCCACCAATCGCGGATCCCAGAGCGATGGGAATGTTCCCCACCCCGGCTTCTGCCGAGGTGAATCCCTCACCGAACTGAAGGAACAAGGTCAAAATCAGGTAGACCCCGGTGAAACCGGCGAAATAGAGTCCCAGACCGACCAATCCAAAGTTATAAGCAGGCTTGTTGAAAATTGTGGGGTCAATCAACGACGTTTTGCCCTTATTCCTCGCCGCAAATTCGAGGCGTGCAAAAAGGACGAACCCGGCCACGGACCCGATCAACATGAGGAAGGTCCACGCAGGCCAGCCGGCCTCTTGTCCTTTGATCAGCGGATACACGAGAAGCCCCGACGAGATGATGACCAGAAGTGCACCGAATACATCAATCTTGATGGTGGGGTCAGCATCCGTCTTTTGAAGGTAGCGATACGAGATGACAGTCGCAATGATTCCGATGGGCACGTTGACCAAGAACACGGACCTCCAACCCAGATCGAAAATGTTCGCCTCAATCAGGAATCCACCGATGATGGGTCCGAGAATTCCGCCCAAACCGAACGCGGGACCGTAGGCGGCAAATGCCTTTCCGAAATCCTCCGGCGGGAACGCGTCGCGAATCAGCCCAAAGCCTTGCGGCAACAGCATTGCCCCCAAGAAACCTTGAATGAAGCGCAAAATGATGAGCGCTAGAACCGTTGGCGCAAGGGCACAGGCCAGCGAAGCAAGCGTGAAACCGATGAGGCCGAAGAGGAACATATTCCGACGACCAAATCGGTCGCCAAGCCGTCCACCGAGAATTAGTCCCGATCCGAGGGCGAGCGCATAACCGCCAATCACCCACTGAAGGTCCGTCGGCGTCGCGTTGAGTTTTTCGGCCAGTGCCGGGCCACCGACATTCACAATGGTGGCGTCAAGCAGATCCATCATTTCGGCAATCAGGACGACGATAAGAACCAACCAGCGGTGTTTGTAACCCGTTACTTTAGTGCTCGACAACGTTGTAGCCTCTCAATTCATAGTTGTGGTCAGACTATCGGAAATACAGTAGACGAACCAAAGGTGCATGAACCCTTTTCCGATCACTCCTCCGAGATCGATGACTGACTCGATTTTGCCGCTTGCATACAGGGTGGCTAAAACCATCAGCGGGGCGAGAAACGCCAACACCAGGCCCAATCGCATTACTCGATTTCGAATGAAGCCAACTAATCCGCGTTTTTCAATCAGCAAACACGCGAAATGCCCGGCAAGAACGAAGAATGCCGGTAGCCGAAAAGTATGAAAAATGTAGTACAAACCTGAAAACACGTATTCCTCGACAACGGACGTATCCACGATGACTCTTTGTGAAAAGAGCAAAACATGCAAAAACACCCCCAGGATCATTATTGATGCTCGAGCCGCATCGAGTGCATATGACCGAGGCTTTGGTTCAATCTTTGCCATGACGTGGATGACCTTACTGAACCCGCGCGTGGGCAATTGATTTGAGCGACAGCGCGGGTCGTTCGACCAGGTTCCAGCTCAGCCAGGCCATGCCGAACGCGAGCCCGATACAGATGACGGTCCACGGAACAATGCCAAGGAGGTGAAGCCCGAAATACGCCGTCGTTTGTTGAATAAGGAATCCGTAGAGGTAAATGCCGTAGGAATAATCGTTCTTTCGGCCTATCGATTGGAACCTCGCCGGCAACGCGGCTGCGACCCATAACAGGAAATAGGGCAACGCGGCGAACCCAACGACTTTCCATCCGACCCCGACTAACGAAACCAGAACGACAATCCCGCACGCGATGCCAACCCATTTGTTGAGCGGAATGGTGTCGGCGTAAGCCGCGAGTGACGCCCCAACGAAAAATACAAATCCAAAGCACGCGAATGGTTGGTCGACGATAAGCCCAAATGCCGAGACGGCCAATTGCTGGTCGAAAAAGTACAGTGCGTTGATGAACCCGAATATCCCCGCAACGATCACGACCGTCGCGCGGCTGAACCTCAACAAACCCAGTCCAAGAAGTGCGCCGACGATGAGATAACTTGACCACTCATACGTCAGTGTCCACATAGACCCGTTTAGTTCGCCGACTCCCGTTGCAACTCCGTAGGGTGTAGACGTCGTGAAGATGTCCCAAACGTCATGTGCACCAATGCTGAGATCGAAATTCGCCGCGAGGTAGTGGTATACGCTCTTGTCTCCCGGCAGAAAGTACGCTTCGAGACTGCCACCTTCGAGCAACCACACAACCGGACCAACCGCCAAGACCCCCACGAGTAGTGCGACCCAGTATCCCGGAAAAATTCGAAGTGCACGCTTCCAGATGAATTGGAAAAAACCACCCGCGAGGGCACTGCGGAGCACCAGATAGCCACTGATTGCGAAAAACCCGGCTACCGCGGCTCCACCCAGAGTCTCTTGCAACCCCGTGACTCCAAACCGAGGTTGTCCGGGGACCCCCCCGAGCAGAAAGGCATGGTCAACAATGACAACCAGAGCGAAAACGAGGCGGAGCAACCCGAGCGAATTGTTGTGCCCATCCATACTGTGGAGAATGGTCGGATCGGGTTGTCCCGGTCGGGGATTTCCAATCGGGGTCTGGGTAACCATGCTCTCCTCGCTCAGTGGAACCAATCTGGGTCACAAACGAATCCAGTTGGATTAAACCTAGGGGTTGATTGCCCACGTGTCGGTTCCATTGGTCGGTCGTCGGCCGTCGATCGTCGTGAGGAATTTACGAGTCCGATTCACAGGCAATTAGTCAATGCAAAAATGCCAATAATTCGTGTGTACGGGTCTTCAATCCCTTTTTCGTCAAACAACGTGGAAATCTCATCGCGCGATTTCAATGCCGCTCCCGCAGCACACGACCCCTCTCGGAGTTCCAGATACCAAACGTATTGCGGAGAGTGGGCCAGTGATAGGGGCCAGATTCCAAAGGTGCTGAACTCTCCGATTTTCGGTTTCCACGCATCAGTAGGAGCGTACAACGAGAAAACTACAATCGAGGATGCTGCAAAGAGCCTAATAGGTAACGCAGATTTCTCTTTTTTCTCCCGGGGAATGGCTTCCGGCTCAACTGCGAACAAGAGAACGACAAGCATTGTTAGCGCGCCAACATATGTATAAGAAAAACGTGACTCTTGCCATTGGTAGAGGAAAGTGAGAAATAGCAAACCCATCCCTAGTGCCAGTGCGAATTGAATCGACGGTCGTGACAGCGGTTTGCGTGCGACTATCGAACTCCGGTACCGAGGCCTTGAGAGAGTAACAAACACAGTGAGCAACAAAGGGGTTAGTAAGAATGGCCACAAATTAGAGTAAAAAACAACCATGTCGAGCGAAAGCTTCAGCAGTTCCGCTTGTGAAGGCACTGAATCATGAGGGATAAGAGTAAGCCATGCGGATCTCGCAACGAAAAACACTGACAAACATCCGATTACAAGGGACGCGACGTAGACGTTCACTCGCGGTGATTGTGGGACCCTTATCGCCCTCAACGTGTGCACCGCGGCAAATACGAGAATCGTTGAGAGTCCGTAAGTTTGGAACAGCCCTGAGATCAATGACAGTGCCGCCCCGGCGAACGCAAAGTGCAACCTCGAAGATTCAAAATATTTGACAAAAAATCCAGCCGATAGCATCAACGTACCTACGGCAATCGTTTCAGCAAGCACGTAGAGCGACAAAAAGTGCAATGGCATGAGGTAATAGCCAAGAATTACGAAGAAAGATACTTTATGGCCGTGGCGAGCAACTCCCAGGGTAAAAAATATGGCGAGACCTTGCAGGAAAAGCCCTAAAGAGTTTGCGGCGGCAAATACGATTCCCGTCTGCCCCAGCACTGAATCGAGGGCCGACAGCAAGACGAAATTGGTATTGCGAAGAACGGGCCACGTGTCACTAACGCCGGTTAGAAGCGCTCTGCCTTCCATAATCCAATCGAAACCGTCTGGCGATATCTTGAGAGACGAGGCCAAAACGTCACCTATAGGCAACACCGGAATCAGGGGCAAGGATGAGGCAACCGCAAGTAAAGACAGTACTGCCCAGTACCAGCGGCCTCTAACCTTCACCCTTGTTTTGTCCAAAAAAACCACACCTTTGGTTTGAGTCGAGAAAGCGGTTTGCCGCATTGCACCCTAAATCTTTGACCAGGTGTTGTATTTGATGATCGCGTATATTGCCCTAAATCCATCTCTCCACCCAATTTTCTTGCCCTCGCCGTACGTGCGACCAGAGTAAGAGATTCCCACCTCATAAATTCGACAGTTTGCCCTGGAAATCTTTGCCGTGACCTCAGGCTCAAATCCGAACCTATTTTCCTTGATCACAATGGCTTGAATCAGCTCTCGTCTAAAGACCTTGTAGCACGTTTCCATGTCCGTCAAGTTTAGATTTGTGAACATGTTTGACAGCTGGGTAAGAAAGGCATTCCCCAAGGAGTGCCAGTAGTAAAGAACCCTATGAGGTTCTCCTCCTGCAAAGCGACTTCCGAAAACAACGTCTGCCCTATCCTCAACGATTGGTTTGAGTAGTTTCGGGTACTCCTTCGGGTCATACTCTAGATCTGCATCCTGGATAATCACCACGTCGCCGGTAGCAGCCGCGATGCCGGATCTCAATGCTGCGCCTTTGCCTTGGTTTCTCTCATGAAGGATAAGGTGATCGACGCGTGATTTCAGTGCTCCGCTCAATAGTTCTCGACTTCCATCTGTCGAAAAATCGTCGACCACAATAATTTCAATGTTCGGGTATCCCGATTTGCGTACCGACTCCAACAAATTCTGAATCGTGTTCACTTCATTGAAACAGGGCACTACAACGCTAGGTTTCATTACTCCCTCACTAAATCATTCCAGTTGAGCGCCTCACGTGGAATAGCCTAGCGCTATGAGTTTTTTTAGCCGAGAGGTAAACCGCGAGGCCGTGAAGTACACGATTGTCGGAGCAGGCGGTTTTGTCATAGACGTCGGTTTGTTTAACTTGCTTTCGATTGCGCGGGCTCGAGGACAACTTGACTTAGACCCGCTAGTGATTAAGACAATTTCGTTCATCCTGGCGGTTAGCTTCACCTACGTCTTTAACGGTCGCTGGACGTTTCGCTAAAGAGATTCTCGACCAGAGGGAGTTTCCCGGATACTGCGTTACTCCTTGGTGAATGTATTCGGTCTCGTGATTACGCTGACTCCCCTATATATTTCGCGAAACATTCTTGGCCTGACGAACCTGGTCGCCGACAACATCAGCGCTAACCTCATCGGAGTAGGCATGGCACTCCTGTTTAGATTTACCGCCAGTCGGCTCTGGGTTTTTCAGAAATCTTAATTTTGGAAACATGATTTAGGACTGGGGTGCGGCCGTGGGCTGATCCTGGGGTTGCTCGTCAGTGCCGTGGAAGGCCCCGATTTTTTTTCGGAGACCCCCGGCTATAAGCACGCCGACCAGCGGGAGAACCAGGAGCCCGAACCGACCGGTTCACCGCCGACACGATCGCCTTGAGCGATGCGGTCGAAATATCACCGTCGATGCCGACACCCCACAGGGTTTGGCCGTCCACCTCGAGCTCGACATAGGCGGCCGCGAGCGCGTCACCCGATGCGCTGAGTGCGTGCTCGACGTAATCGAAGAGGCGAATCTCGTGGCCCTGGCCAGCCATGACCGAGAGGAATGCGGCCACGGGACCGTTTCCGATTGCTTGAAGGGATTCGGTCGATTCACCGACGCGCAAATTCACGTCGAGCGTTACCTCGCCCGACATATCGGACGCGGTGCGTGTGCCCATCAGTTCGTAGCGCCCCCACTTGTCGTCCGCGGTGGCGGACGGCAGGTATTCGTCCATGAAGATGGCCCAGATCTCGTCACTCGAGACCTCGCCGCCCTCGGTGTCTGTCTTTCCTTGAACCACACCAGAAAACTCAATCTGCAGTTTGCGCGGAAGGTCGAGGTTATGGTCGGCCTTCAACAAATACGCGACACCGCCCTTGCCCGACTGCGAGTTCACCCGGATGACCGCCTCGTATGAACGACCGACGTCCTTGGGGTCAATCGGCAGGTACGGAACACCCCACTCGACGTCCTTGACGCTCTTGCCTTCGGCGATCGCCTGAGCGTCCATCGCCTCGAATCCCTTTTTGATGGCGTCTTGGTGTGAGCCAGAGAACGCCGTGTACACCAAATCGCCCGCCCAGGGGCTGCGCTCGTGGACTTTCAACTGGTTGCAATACTCGGCGGTGCGACGGATTTCGTCGAGGTTCGAAAAATCAATCTGCGGGTCAATTCCCTGCGTGAACAGGTTGAGCCCCAACGCGACGAGATCGACGTTTCCGGTGCGCTCGCCGTTTCCGAACAGGCACCCTTCGATTCGGTCGGCGCCGGCCATGTACCCGAGTTCGGCGGCCGCAATAGCTGTGCCGCGGTCGTTGTGCGGGTGCAGAGACAGGATGACGTTTTCGCGGTGATTGAGGTGACGACTCATCCACTCGATTGAATCGGCATAGACATTGGGAGTTGCCATTTCGACAGTCGCTGGCAAGTTGATGATGACCTTACGGTCAGGCGTCGGCTCGAACACCTCGAGCACCTGGTTGCAGACGTCGACGGCGAATTCAAGTTCGGTGCCGGTGTACGACTCGGGCGAGTATTCGTAGAACACGTTAGTTTCGGGAACCTCGGACTCGAGCGAACGACAGATGCGAGCACCCTCGAGTGCGATGTCGATGATGCCTTGTTTGTCGGTCTTGAACACGACATCGCGTTGCAGGACACTCGTCGAGTTGTACAAGTGAACGATCGCGTTCTTCGCACCGCGGATCGATTCGTATGTGCGACGAATGAGGTGCTCGCGAGATTGGGTCAACACCTGAATGGTCACGTCGTCGGGGATGAGCCCCTCCTCGATGATTGTGCGAACGAAATCAAAGTCGGTTTGCGATGCCGACGGGAAGCCAACCTCGATTTCCTTGTAACCCATCGACACGAGCCGGTCGAACATCACGCGTTTGCGCTCGGGGCTCATCGGGTCAATCAGTGCTTGGTTGCCGTCGCGCAGGTCAACGGCACACCAGCGCGGTGCGGTCGTGATGCGTTTAGTCGGCCACGTGCGGTCCGGCAGGTCCACGGCGAAAACCTCGTGGTACGGGCGGTAACGATGCACG
>Ga0114963_10003286_pt1 | contig 11022 bp, 9 predicted proteins | sample C_131016_EF_Meta_FD_87019 | JGI IMG/M metagenome (GOLD analysis project Ga0114963, IMG submission 87019) | Freshwater microbial communities from Lake Croche, Canada to study carbon cycling - C_131016_EF_MetaG | ecosystem: Environmental > Aquatic > Freshwater > Lake | place: Lake Croche, Canada...
TAATAAATATTATTCTATTATTATACATTTAATAATTTTTAAAAAAGTAATAAATATATTATAAATTCATTATAAGTAATAAGATAAATATAATTTAAAAAAGTAATAAGCTTCTATTAAACAACACTTTAATAAAAAATATAACACACATAATTGTTTTTATTTTCCTTGTATATAAAAAATAAATAGATTTATAACCTTTTTTATATTGTATCAAACATAAAAAATTAAATTGATTTAAAAGTTATAAATTGAACTAAAAAATGTGGATGACCAGAAAAATCTAATAAGAAATAATAAAACCAAAAGTTGAGTAGAGATTGAACTCTAATATATATTGAAAAATAAAAAGAAATATTAAAAAACAATGCGTAAATATGGTAAATATTTAATTTAAATTCTTTAAATATTTTTAATAATAAAAAAAGGATCAAAGAATCTAAATTAAATATTTATTATATAAAAATATTGAAATATAATTATAAAGGATTTAAATATTTGTTAGATAATATATAAATCATCATGCAATTTTGTCCTAAATGTGATAATATTTTAAATATCAATAGAACTGCCCCAAAAATAGCTATAGATTTAGCTAATACTCCATCAAATATAAGTGATTCCGCAGAACAACATAATGATGGACTGAAAATAGAAAAAATTATAAATTTACTTACAAAAACAGAATTAAGTGAAGAACTTTATACTGCTACATTTGATGTAAATGAAATAACAAAACATAAAAATTATATAAATTTAAATGAAAAGGAAAAAGAATTAGTATTAAAAAATATAGAAAAAATTACTAATATTGATCAAATGTCCGCTTATAAAATATGTAAAAATTGTTTGTATTATGAAAAAATATCAGGAAGAACTTTAATCGCAAGCAAAATATCAAAGGATACTACTACTGTTTATGATGATACAGCAAAATATAAATATATGATATATGATTCTACTGTACCTCATACAAGAAATTATATTTGCATAAATAAAAATTGTGACAGTCATAAAGATCCTAAAAAACGTGATGCTATATGGTTTAGACCGATAGTTGATAAATATCAAACATATTATGTATGTTGTGAATGTAAAACTTATTGGCAAACATCTTAAAGTTCCACTCCTAGAATTTATAATAATATAAATAGTTATTATATTAATATGTCAAAAAATATTGAATTTAATAATACTAATAATCCTTATATAAACGAAAATAATATATTAACAATGTCTGCAACTATTAAAGATGAAAAATCTATCCAATTTCAACAAGCTTTAATTAATAATTTGAAAATAGATAATAATACAATTATAGAAAAAAATACATTATTGTCAAAAGATATTAAATTACCTGAAAAATCAGGTAAAAATAGATGTGAACATTGTAGTATAAAAATATCAATTGTTACTCAATTTACTTGCAGATGTAGTAAAAAATTCTGTGGTAAACATAGACATGCTGATGAACATAATTGTACATTTGATTATGTAAAACACGATAGAGATATATTAGAAAAAGCTAATACAAAGGTTATAGGTGATAAACTTGAAAGAATTTAATTTATTAATTTATTAATTTATTATTTTCCTATTTAATTCAAATACCAAATCTCTTTCAATCAATTTGATAATATCTTAATTATTCTAATATTTTTAATTCAGATATTAACCAAATCTCTTTCAATCCATTTGGTAACTCTCTTTCTATTTTCAAAGGCATAATACCTTTTTCTAATTCTAATCTTGCAACTTCTTTAGGATTCATTGATTCTGCTCCAATTAACATTGGTTTTGCACCTAATGATATTTGTCTAGATCTAACACTAAGTAATCTAACCTTCTCATATTTATTTAATATATTTTTTGTCTGTCTATTTTCTGGAGAAACATATTTATTATCTATCTTGTTTTCATTTTCTTCATCATCAAAATTATCTTCTTCTTCAATATTATCTATATCATCTATAACATTGGATTTTGCAAATTTATACATACATTCATCATTTCCTGTTGATTGTACATCATCATTATCATCATCTACTTGACTTTCAGATTCTTCGGATTTTGTATCTTTATCTTCATCATCAATTTCTGCATCTCCATCTAATATTTCTTCATTTTCTACTTCATCCATATTTTCTTCAATATCATCTACTTTATCAGATGCTTTACTTTCTTCAGAACCTGTTAAATATGTATCATCTGAATCAACCGAGTTTGTATCAGGTTCATCTCCTAAATATCCGGCTTTTTGTTTATCTTTTGTATTTTTTTTAACACTTTTTTTATTTGTTACATTTTTTTTACCTATAGTTTTAACAATTTTTTTTGGTGGCATTATTATATTATATATATATTATTTCTTTATATTGTTATGTGATTATGAATCAATTTTTTTTAATTATTTATACGTTTAAAACTATAAATAAATATAATATTTATATATTATAATGAATTTTCTAAATTTTCATCAAAAATTTACCCAAAATAATGAACAAAAAAATATTTTAGACAAACCTGTTAAACATAGTGACTGTTTCAAAATAGTTGTTATTCTTGATGAATCAGGTAGTATGGAACCAATAAGAGATAAAATGATAAACTCATTAAATGATTTAATTATGGAACAAAAACAAATAAAAAATAGGCCATGTAATTTTACTTTTGTAAAGTTTAATAATATTGTTAATAGAGTAATTGAAAATAAAAATATTAATGAAATATTACCTCTCTCTAAAAATAACTATATACCATCCGGTTCAACTGCTTTATATGATGCTATTGGTAATACTATTAACTGGTTTAGATATGAAAGAGATGTTTTAATGGTTATAATAACAGATGGACAGGAAAATGCAAGTACAAAATTTAAAAAGTCACAAATCAATAATATGTTAGATGAAAAACAAAAATATTGTGGTTGGTCATATGTTTATTTATGCAATGATTTATCAACATCAACTCAAGGAAATGATATAGGATTTTCTAAATCAAATTTTGCTTCAAATTGTGTTGTTCATCAATCAAATTATGATAATTTCCTAAAAAATGATCTAAATATAGCAATAAAAAATTTTCGTAATGATGGTGTTTCTGTTCAAAAACAATTAAATAAAAAATTTTAATTATGTTTTATTATATTATAAAAATGTATATATTTTATATTATAATATTTATATTTCTATTTGCTATCATATATCTAAATTTATATAATTATAAATATAATAATACTATTTATAATGATATTTATAATGATATAAATAAACCATATTTATGGCAATATTGGGATAATATAGATGGTAATAATACCCCTGCATATATCTCTTTATGTTTAAAAACAGTAGATATTAATTGTTCTGATAACTTTAATATAATAAGATTAAATAAAAATAATATTTTTAGATATTTACCTGAATTAAAACCATTAAAAAATATATTAAATAATTTAATAATACAACACAAAGTTGATATATATAGAATTATTCTATTATATAAATTTGGTGGTTTATATTTAGATGCTGATACTATATGTTTAAGAGATCCTATAGAAGTTATTTATAAACTAAATAATTATGATTTTGTTGGTTTTGGATGTACTGGAGCAAAATGTACAGATGGTTATGGTAAACCATCCAATTGGATTATGGCAGCAAGACAAAATTCTATATTAATGAATAGATGTACAAAATCATTATTAGAAAAAATAGTATCGGGAAAAAAATTCGAATATCATGAATTAGGCAAACAGGTATTATGGGAACAAATAAATTATTTAATAAAATCTGAAAATTATAAATATTATCAATATAAAAATAAAATAGATGGCTCTAGAGATAGAAATGGTAATTGGATAACTAATGAAATAGTATTTTCTAATACTAAAATAGATTATAATGATGAAAATAATATGTTATTCTATGTATTTTATAATAATAGTCTTCCAAATAATAATATAAAAAAAATGAATAAATCTGAATTATTAAGTAAAAATTGGAATTATACAAAATATATAAAAAAAGGATTAAAAATAAAATAGAATTTTTATATATTAATAATATATAAAATGAGAAATAATCTTCCATATGAAGTATTAATAATAGGTGTTTTAACTATAATAGCAACATTTGCTATATATTATCTATTAAATGGTCAATTTCCTAGCTATTCAGAAGATCATGCAAAATTCTATAAAATGTTATTAGGATCATTCTTAGTTGGTTCATCTCTACATTTAACATTAGAATTGGTAGGTCTAAATGAAAAATGGTGTAAAAATGAATTTGTAAATTAATATTAAATATTTTTTATTATTTATAAAATCTATTTTTTTGTTTTTGGTTTTCTTTTTATACCTGTTTCTCCTTTAACAGTTGTAGTATTCTCTGTTTTTTTGTTAAATCTTCCCTTAGAAAATCTATTTTTCATATTATTATCAACAATTTCTTTAGCTTTTTCTACTGTTAATGTTTTAGGATCAATATCATCTGGTAATGGAGCATTTCTTTTTTTTGTTGGTTTTTTTGATTCATCTGTTTCTGCTATAAAATATTTTGTTCCTGTTTCAAATTTACTTTTTAAAACAACATAACTTACTTTTCCATTTTGACCTTGCCATACAAATTTTTCATTGTTTTCTTTTATTTTTTGTTCAATAATTTCTATTACCTTTTCTATAGTCAAATCAGATTCCTTTTTATAGTCAACGTCTTTAAAACTTATATTTTCATCTCCATATGATGCATATAATCCGTATTTTCCTCTTTTTAACCAAACTTCTTTTCTACCATATTTTCCTAATAATTTTGGATATGATAATAGTTCTAGTGCTTCTTCCAATGTTATTGAGTTTGCAGTTAATGGTAACTTAATTGGTGCAGTATTAATTATCTTTTCTTTATTATCTTCTAAATCTTCAACTTCCATTACTACATCACCATATTTTTTTAATGTTGCAATAATTTTATTTTTTGTTTTCGGATTTTTTCCTAATACTCTAGCATCTTTATCAGTATATTTAATTTTTGTTTCTCCTAATTTCTCAACTATCTTATGAAAATCTTTATAAAATCCTTCTAATACTTTATACCATTTTTTTTCACCTTCCGCAATTTTATCCAAATCCTTCTCCATATCAGCTGTAAATTTGTAATCCATAATATCTTTAAAATATTCTACTAAAAAATTTGTTACTACTTTTCCCATCGATGTTGGAACAAATTTATTTATTTCTTTTCCAAGATAAATTTTCTTATTTTCCTCTTTAATTTTTGAATCTCCCCTATTCCAACATAATTTTAAACTATCTTTTTCAACACCTTCAATATCTCCTTTTTTTACATATTCACGTTGTTGTATTTTATTTATTATGGATGCTGTTGTTGATGGTCTTCCAATATTTAAATGATCAGGATCTATTTTTTTATTAAGTGTTCCTTCATTATATCTTAATGGAGGTTTTTTATAATCTTCATTTCCTTCTAAACATGAACATTCTATAGTTGATCCTATTTTAGGCATTTCTAACATAATATCACTACCTGTATTATCATCTCCTCCTATATTATAAACTAGTAGATAACCTGGGAATATTAATTCTTCTGTTTTTGCTTGGAAATAATATGTTAATATTTCTTTCGTTTTTGTTGGTGATATTTGTACACTTCTAACTTTAAATTTAGCAGGCACCATTTGTGATGCAACTGATCTTTTCCAAATTAAATTATATAATCTTACTTCATCATTCCCAATTTTCCCTTCCATATTAAGCCCTTTTATTTCTATATGTGTTGGTCTTATAGCTTCATGTGCTTCCTGTGTATTATTACTTTTTGATTTGTAATTTATTTTCCTATGATATTCTTTGCCATATTCATCTGTTACATATTTTTCAATGTCTTTTAATGCTTCTGCTGATAATTCAACAGAATCTGTTCTCATATAAGTAATATGACCTTCTTCATATAATTTTTGAGCTGCATCCATAGTCCTTTTTGTTGTAAATCCTAATTTTCTAATTGCCTCCTGTTGCATTGATGCTGTTGTAAATGGAGCACTCGGATTTCTTATACTATCTTTATCAATTGAACCTGAAAATATAAATGTTTCTTTATTTAATAATTTCATTAAATTTTTAGCACTATTTGCATCTTTTAATAAAGCTACATTCCCCTTCTTTAATACTCCTATTTCTTCCTCTTTCTCAATTTCTTTTTTCTTTTTTTTATCTTTTTTATCATCTTCTTCATTATCATTATTTTTATCTTCTTTTTCTAAATCTTCTGGTTCGTCTTCTAATGTTTTTTGATTTGTATTAAAAAGATTCGCACTAAATTGATTTTTCTTTTTATCAAAAAACTTTCCAAAAAATTTAAAATATGATCCCTCATTTTTTTTGAAAAATTCTGTTATTTCATTCTCTTTGTCAACTATTAATCTTACTACTACTGATTGTACTCTACCAGCTGACATAGCGCCTTTTCCAATATTTTTCCATAACATTGGTGATATTTCATAACCAATTAATCTATCTAATATTCTTCTAGCTTTCTGTGAATCTACATAATTTTGATTTATTCCAATAGGATTTTCCATTGCCTTTTTTATTGTTTCTTTTGTTGTATTATTGAATACAATTCTTTTATAATTCTTTAATTTCAATATATATGCTAAACTCCATGCAATCATTTCCCCTTCTCTATCTAAATCTGATGCTAATATTACTTCAGATGATATCTTTTCTGCCTTTTTTAAATCCATAATTACTTTTTCTTTTCCTTTCATTGGAGCATATTCGGGTTCAAAATTATTTTTTACATCAACTGCAAGTTTTTCTTCAGGTAAATCTATAACATGTCCAACAGATGCCATAACAATATAATTTGGTCCAAGTGCTTCCTGTAATTTTTTAATTTTACCAGGACTTTCTACTATAATTAATATTTTATCTCCCCCACCCTTCGATTTTATAATAGCCGTTTTTTTTACCATATATATAATTTATATATACACTATATATATTTAAATATCTTCTGTTTATTTTTCAACATTTTATAAATAAAAATTCCCTATATATCATTTATATATTCATAACGCAAATAATCATCTTTATAATTCAAAAATAATATATTTTGAATTATCTCTAATTTTTTTATTTCTTCAAGCATTACAAATTCTATATTCATATAATAATTTAACATTAAATTGCAAAATATTTTATGATATTCATCTTTAATAAATATTATATAATCATATGCATTTAAACTATCATAATTCCAATCAAGTTTTTCCAATATTAAACATTCTAAATTGATTATATTTTGTTCTTCTAATTTTTTTGCATATATATTTTTTGACTCAATCCAATTTATTATAATATCAATATTAAATTTGTAATCTGTTATTAATTTAATAGATATCATATGCATTATTATTGTATTTACTGGAGTTTTATACATATCTAAATTTAATAAATTATTTATTGTCAAAAATATTGTTTCATTTGGTAAATTATATTGATTATTAAATTTTATTAATTCATTAATTATTCTATTATAATTATTAATTTTTTTATTCACATATTTATTATTTTTTAAAAAATTAAAATAATAATTATAACTTGGGTTTTCTAATATTTTTCTCATATCAATATTCAAGTTCAATAATTCTTTTATAATCTTTGTATGCTTACTTCTATTTTTTTTTAATATTAATGATATTTTTTTAAATGATGATAAATTATCTATTTCTATTAATTGTTCATGATTATTTTGTGCTGTAGATATCAATGTTCCAGTATTTATATAATACAACATATTAGCAAGCCCCCATAAATCATATTTTATAAATTCAATATGTTTTATATTAAAATTATTTTCTTTTTTAATATTCATTACTGCTATTTCATATGGAATTATATAAGATGTTGGATTATATCTAATAAAAGTTCTATGTATTTTATTAGATCTTGAATAATCTACTAAATTTACTTCATGATCATTATTAATTATAATATTTCCCATTGATATATCTCCATGATAATATAATTTCTTATGTATATCTTTTATATTATTAATTAATAAATTAGATATTTCTTCACTATAATGAAAAAGTTCATTGATATCAGTATCAATTAATGATTTTCCTAAATCTTTTAAAAATAAATGAAGTAAATTTTTATTAATTTTAATTCCTAATATATTTTTTCTTATATTTAATTTCATATATGCTATCTCTCTAAGAGAATTATGTGGTATACCCTCTTTTATATCAAATGTTTTTACATAACATTTAATATCATTAAAAATTGCAATTGATATTACACCATCTCCGCCTTTTTGTATTATATCTAATATTTTATAATTTTTATATTTATTTGTACTTTCAAATTCACATTTATTATCTTCAATATATTCTTCAATATATTCTTCTTTTTTATTATCTTCTTCTTTTTTATTATCTTCTTCTTTTTTATTATCTTCTTCTTTTTTATTATCTTCTTCTTTTTTATTATCTTCTAAAGAATGTTCTATTAATATATCAAAATGCTTATAATCATCATTAATTATATTTTTTATTACAATTGTCATAAAATTATTAATATAAATATATAAATATATATCAATAAATCACTATTTCAATTTTTTTTGTTTTTTTTTAATATTTCATTCTTTTCTCTTTCCATTTTTGCTTTTACTCTAGGATCATTTAAAAATTCTTCTGTATCCTCTGATGATTCTATATATTTTTTTGAATCTTCTATCTTCTTCTGTTTTATTTTATCAAATATTGTATTATTTTCAATCACTGGTGGTTCATATTTAATTTCATTATGTTTCTTAATATCTTCTAATTTCTTTTGTATTTTTGTTTTATCCTTTTCTATATCTCTATCTAAAAAAAACATTGGAGCTAATACTCTTATTATCTGATTTTTTATTGATAATCTATTTCGAAAATCTTTTATTAAATTCTCCGCAACTTTTAATATAGGTATTTTACTCATATAATAATCACTTTCTTGTTTTATTGTACTATGTAAATATTTATCTTCCATATATTTTTTGTATTTTGTTATTATATCATAAACCTCATTTAATAATGGATCAATTATTGATTCTTTAATTATTAATCCCTTCTTATCATAAACCCATTCATCCTTCTGATTGAGTGTACTTCTAACTATATAAATTAATCTAGAAACATCTGAGGCCCAGAATGTTTGTTCTGCTGGATCATCCTTTCTATAGGCTTTAAAAACAATACTACAAATATAATTAGCAAAATCTTTTCTTTCATATATGTATAATAATCTTTCGGCTATATATTCATCAGCAACTTCAGGCCTTTTATCTATCCAATATTTTATTTCTTTATCACTCTTGACATCAGATACAACATATTTTGCATTTTTTTCTAAAGATGGCATTTTAGGTGTTTTATTAAAACGAACAGTAACAAAAGTCATAGCATTCATTTTACCTTCAGAATATGCTTGTTTAATCGATTCTAAATTATTCTTTTGTATTAAATCAATCTGTTCATCCTTTGTTTTAAGAAGTTGTTTATTATTTTCTTTAATAAGTTTGGTTTTTTCTTTTGATTGTTTTTGTAACATTTTATTCTCTGTTTTTTCCTTAATTAATTTAGATTCAAATTTAGATTCTATCTCAGATTTAATTAGTTTAGATTCCAATTCCTTTTTTTCTTCAAGAATTTCTGTTTTTTCTTTAAGAAATTCTATTTGTTGTTTTAATAATAATACTTCTATTTTTGAATCATCAATAATTTCATGTTTTATATTAATATTATTGATATGAATTTTTGTTTTAAGATGATTTGTATAATTAGTTTTATTATTTGATATAAAATTACAAACATCACATTTATAAATTTTCATATTTTCTATATACTAAATTTATATATTTTTTTAATATTTTCAAACACATTAAATTCTTGTCTAATGTTACACTTTTATATATTAGTATATATATGTACAAGAATATTTTATAAAAAATATATTGTCATATTATATACCAAATATTTTTTTGTATATATATAAATGACAAGATTTTTTCTTAAAAAAATGTTGTTATATGATATACCAAATTATATCAAATAATTACATAAAAATATTTTTTGTATATATATATACAACAATATTTTTCTTGTAAAAAATGTTGCTGGTTCATATACTTTGTATTTTTTTTGTATATATATAAACGACAAGATTTTTCTTGCAAAAACTGCCGTTATATGATATACTTTATTTTATTTAGTATAATATATAACTTTTTATATTTGTTATTATATATACTTTTAAATAATATGAAATTAAATTACATATCATGTGACAACAGTTTTTTTCAAAAAAAAATATTTTCTTTCTTATTATATCATTTTGTTTTAAAAAAGAACACCATTAGACAAGAATATATTTTCATTATAGTTAATTATATATATAATTCTTGTCTAATGGTGTTCTTTTTAATATCTAAATAATGAAAATAAAGAATATGATTAGACAAGAATTTGTATTTTTTCAAAAACATACAAAAATTCAATCATGTCTAATGGTATTCTTTTTAAATAGAAATGTAATAAGCTTTACAATATATTATTCTTATAACTTTTTATTTTTATAATTTTGTAAAATCTTAAATTTTTCTATCTAATTTTTGTAATCAAAAGTTAATATATATCCTAATTAAAGTGATCATAAAAATTAACAAAAAAAAAGTTTCTAATATTTCTAAAAATCGACACACAAATTTCTGTGTGTTTCTTTCACGAATTTTCTGGACTTTTTTATTATCACTATTTTTGTGATCACTTTAATATTACTTATTTTTATATTTATTATTACTTTTATTATATAAATTATAATAAACTTTAATTATCTCTATTAAAACTTAAACATTAATTATCTCTATTAAAAACTACAAATATATTATAAAACTCTAATTATCTCTATTAAAAACTACAAATATATTATAAAACTCTAATTATCTCTATTAAAAA
>Ga0114963_10003289_pt1 | contig 11018 bp, 9 predicted proteins | sample C_131016_EF_Meta_FD_87019 | JGI IMG/M metagenome (GOLD analysis project Ga0114963, IMG submission 87019) | Freshwater microbial communities from Lake Croche, Canada to study carbon cycling - C_131016_EF_MetaG | ecosystem: Environmental > Aquatic > Freshwater > Lake | place: Lake Croche, Canada...
AGCCCCGGTTCTAAGGATTCATGGGGTCCTCGTCTATGGAAAGTGCTTCACAATATTGCATGGTTAAGTGACCGTACCGATGTAGTTTACATCTGGAAGAACGTTATGAAGTCCCTTTCGGATGTAATGCCGTGCCCTATTTGCCGCGCGCATCTGGCAGAATATATGAATAGTCGTGTAATGTTTGCTACAAAAAATGCGCATTTGGTGAAAAGTGCCGAGTTTAAAGAGCGTATTGTCTACAATATATGGTTGCTCCATAATATTGTGAATGCGCAAACTGGAAAGGGAGAGTATCCTATGGATTTGTTAACTATAAAATATGCGGATAAATCTCGTTCGGATATTATTCATGAAACGAACCAGCTTTTAAAAGAAATTTATGCCGAATGGGAGCCTATTGTAATGAAGCAGATTACCTTGGGTGCCTTTCGTGAGTTACGCTCAAATATGACGTTACTTATTGGTTTGATCTCAGGCGGACCAAATTAAGCAGAGCATACAACTGGTACTGTATCATGACCGGGCGGTGCCATAGAATTTACAACCTGTAAAACATCTGGTATCATTCCCGCGCCACAGACATCTAATAGATGCCAGTAGCCGATAGCAAGACCGGCGCCGATAAGAAGACTGAGAGCGCCGCCGAAATACGATTCGCAGCCGCTGAATCCGCGTCCCATGATGAGTAGTAAGAAGACCGCGCCAATAACGATTGTGGTCAGTGTAAACGCCTGGCGAATATCTGCCTTGTCTGGATTGGCGCCCTTTACAACGGGCATTATAGCAACGCGTACAGAATTGTAGATTGTGAAGGTGGCAAAGAAGATGGCGGACGACAGCCAGTAGCTGGGCGCAACAATATTGGTACCGGTCGCATCGCCAAACTTGCCACGAGGTAGAATCTCGCAGGCGGGGTGCCCCTTTTCTAAGAAAATCTGCTTTCCAAATGAGCCGAGTGGATTGAAGATTATTTCAAATAAGCCTTGCACAATAGAAACCGATAGACCGTTAAATATGAGACCAACAGATACCCATACTAACGGTAAATATCCTGTAATAGAGCCAAGTACAAGGGAACCCATAAAGAGCACATTCGGGAGGTCATGATATAGACCCAGCAAGAACTGGCGCATTCTTAACATACTCATCCTCCTTGATGTCTATTTCTATTTTATGCTTGCCGTCCCGCCTTTTGAATTTGTGTAAATTGGTCTAGTGTGAGTCCAAGTATTGTAAGGAGTTGATTCTGTGCGTTGCCATCTAATCTACCCGTTGTAGGATCTACATTGTTTGCATAGAAGGTGGCAAAGGCGTCTAGTTTATCTGAGGATATGGGTATACCGGTACGCTGGCTGCCGCGCACAAGCATTTCACGGAACGCTTTTAGATTGTTTGCGTCGCCCTGAGTCACAACACGCGCACACGCGGGTGCGGGCTTCTTTATCGCCTTTTCGCAGACGTAAATGGGCTTACCGTCTGCAGCGCGATTGCGGATAAGCGGGAATGCCAGGATATTTGTCAGGCGGCGCTCGGAGATGAATGATAAGAATAATACGCACATGAGACCGAAAAGTCCTCCGCCAAGTACGCCAATCCCTAGGCTGAGCGGGGTTTCGCACGTGCTGAAGATACGGTAAAGCGCACAGATGACAACAACTAAGCTGAGAACTACTAAGCCGTAGGTTGTAGACGCCTTTCTTTTAGGCGAGTATTCAATCTCCTTGCTGTAGATGATAGGTAATGCACCGACATAGGCGGTAATAAACCCTAAGAATAGGGCGTAATAACTGGGAAATCCGTTGTGGTCCAGATCGCTAAACATCTTCGTATCGGTAAGTTGTAGGATACGCTCAAAAGATACGCCGGGAAAATGACCAGAGCATCGGCTGTCGGATTCACGATTGACAATCGCAGAATCACCGACGAAACTGGATAGAAATTTCGTCAACATAGGAGCGATCATGTTGAGCGCTAATATACTGCCGGTAAGCGCACCGAGCGGCGGAGACTGAAATAGGATTGTAAATAGGAATGCCGCTGCTGTCATAGTATCAGGGAAAGTTTGTAGGTTATATTTAAACCCATCATTAGCAAAACTAATAAAGGACTTCACCCTACGAAGTATTTGATCAGCCATGGGTATTCCCTCCTTCTATAAACACATAATACAAACTATTGCGGGCGTGACCACCCCCACCACCCAAGCCCCGCCGGAGTTTTTTGGATTGGATCTCAACTGTGCAATTTATTACTGCGTGCGAAAGGTACAACAAAAGACCCCTTACACCGACACAATTAAGGCAAAATGGGAGGCGGATCTTATTGTAGAGGTGATTGCCTATATTAAGCAGATGACTGCTATTGTGACCCCAACAAATATGCTATATATTGCGGTAGACGGGGTAGCGCCGATGGCGAAGATTAAGCAGCAGCGTCTGCGGCGTTTTCGGTCTGCGGTTCAGGCGGAAGAGGAAGCCCGTATTAGGGCGGAAGCGAAAGGTGTCCGTTATGAAAAGAAGCCGCGCTGGGATACAAATGCGATTACGCCAGGAACGCAGTTTATGAAAAACTTATCGTTTGCCTTGCGTCAGTTTGCCAAGACCCACACAACCCCAACCACAGTAGTAAGTCCAGCGGACATGCCTGGAGAGGGTGAGCAAAAGATTATGGAGTACATCCGCGCGCACACGCCAAAAACTGCTGTAATTTACGGTTTGGATGCCGACTTGATTGTCTTATCGCTATGGGCAAATGCGACTCTTGGTACCACCCTAAGCCTTTTTCGCGAGGAAATGGAGTTTAATGGATCGGTCAAAACGGATGCCTTGGGTGGTGAGAAGTTTCTTTATCTACTGACGGACCAACTTGCCGATGCGCTGTATAGCAAGTACCAGAAGTCCGCAGCCCAGCCAAAAGCGGAATTTTTGCGGGATTTTGTGGGACTGATGAGTCTGCTGGGCAATGACTTTGTGCCGCATGGCATGGTACTTAAGATTAAGGACGACGGAATTGAAGCGCTTCTTCGTACCTACCGTGATCATCTTCCAACTCCATTTGTTGAGCAAACCGATACTCAATGGCAGTACAATCTTGCCGCCCTTAAGGATTTATTCCAACGGGTTGCCGCAACGGAGGAGCAGCAGATTCTTAAGTCAACGGCGAAGAAACTCAACGCGCGCCCAGGTATGACGGCGTCAAAGGAGCCAGAGGATCAGGCATTAGCCCGTTACAACGACCAACCGATCATGTGGGGAGCAGAGAAGGTGTTTGCTACGCAGATTCAGCTAGAGGATCGTGAGAAGCCAAGTTGGGTACTCAAGCAGGACTGGCGCCAAATTTACGACCAAGAAGCCCTTTTGGGTGCCGATCCCCTAAACGCCACGAAGGAATACCTTAATTCGCTTGCATGGACCCTTGCGTACTATTCTGGCGCACCCGTGGACCTATATTGGTACTATCCGTGGTATTTGCCGCCGCGGATAGAGACGGTCGCTGCCTACCTTACCGCCACACCAACACCATTGTGTTTGGAAACCCCAGCCACACCACGGACCCCATTGAAGCCAGAGGAGCAGTTGGCAATGGTGTTACCGCAGACCTCGTTCCATCTGCTACCTAAGGAGTTTCAGGTATTGCCAACACTGTATCCGCACGCTTTTCCTATCCAATGGACACTATTCTCATTGGGTAGAAAGATTTTGTGGGAGTGTGAGCCGCTGATTCCACTTATCCAGCCGACGCAGATTACAACGTGGATTGAGACTATGTACGACGCCTAGTGTGGCGCCGACCCTTACGTTTTTTGAGTGTTTTGTGCTGTCTGTGACGGTAGAAACCACCATTTTTTTTATTTGGAACTACAATAACATTACTATTAGGTGAAGGATTATAACCTTGTGATAAGGAACTTATTGCCCCTTGAGGACTTGTTGATTCTATAGGACTTAATAAGGCTAAATTACGAGTTTTATCTGGTGGCATATCTGGCAAATTAATTCTTAAATCTATAGGATTTACAGGAGCAGCCGCAGGCGCAGGAGCTCCAAACGCAGATCTAGAAGAAGGTGCGAACGCAAATTGGGAAGCATATGGTGGGGATGAAGGTGCAAGGGGTGATAAGAATCGTCCACTTCTACGCGTACCTTCTGCTCTAGTAAGTCGTGCTGTTGCCGCTGCTCTCATAGCCGATTGTCGTGCTGTTTCTCGTGGACTAGAGTATATTATTGATTTTGGTCCTAATCTAGGACGACCGCGCTTACTTGAGAGTTTTTTGGTGAGTTTTTTTGGTGGCGGTGGTAATGGTGATGGTAATGGTAATTGTGGTATTTTAAATCTTCTATAGTCTCGTAAAATTAAAAATTCTTTATTTTTCTTATTACTACTTTGTTGTATAGTAATAAGATTCCAACCACTGTCTAATGCATATAATCCTGCCAAGGCTAAAAAGATTCGGTCAATTGAAGTTAACCAAAGTGTTTTTTCTGCGTTTTTAGGATCATTCATAATTGAATCCAATTCTTTCAACTGAAAACTATCACCGTACGATTTCAAATGTAGTACAGTTCTCATTGTAATTTGAAGCGCTGATTCTGGATTCTTTTTGTATAATTCTTCATAAATATTTACGGCAAGGGTAACTAATTTCACAAAATTTTTAATGTTTTTTGTACTTTTTTCGTACACTTTTTTCACTTGAGGTAAAACATTTTCTCTAAATTTTACTTCATCATCGTTTGCATTATATTCAAATATAGATTCATTTTCATTCATTCGTGATAATACAGATGGAGATACGTGTCTTCTAGAACGTAAGCCTTCACTTATAACTGGCGACGGTCCACTATAGGATTGTTTATACTTAGTTACATTTTCAGGTGAAGGTAATGGTCCTAAATTTCTGCGAACATTCATATTCTCACCCAAACCTTTTACTTCTTTTTTTAATTGACTTTCATTCACTGAATTTGAGGTTGAGCTAGCAGTATTTGATTCATTTTCAAATCGGTATGCTCCACTTTCAGCTAAATCGGCTATTTGTATAAGATGATTTGCCCCTTTTAGAATTAAATCGTGTAATAATGATTTTAATGTACGATGTGGTAAGTTTAAATTTGAGTTTATTGATGTATTTGATTTTCGACTATCTATATTGGATTCAATCTCCTCTTGGGAATCAATTAAATATTGAACCGCTTCAATTACCTGTTTTTGCGTTTGAGTTTTATCCACCTCTTTCATGCGCTCATTATGATATTCACTCAAAATGTCGGCAACCAATCCAGCCGCTGCCGCTGTAGGAAACGCTAACAAAGGAAAGTCACTAAATTTTTCTATAACTACACTAGTCACATTTTTATCGTCTCCTTCCTCGTCATTTGTTGAGCTTGTGGATGTATTTGTATTGCTTGATTCTGGCGGATTTACACTACACTTTATATTCCCTAAAAGTTCTACCAAATCATCACTGTATCCGGTAAAGGAAAGTGTACTGAAAGTTTTTTTAGTTGAGGCAGGGTCCACATATCGCGTGGCAATTTCTAAGGGTTCAATACGCTTTTCTTTAACATACTTTGTCACTGCACCGATTCCAGTCGCTTCGGAGTAAAAAAAATCAGTATCTTTCCAACCTTGAAATAAAAATTTTACGTCGCTCTTTGAATAGCTTACTGTACGATCCGTTTTCTTACGTTTCTGGAATGAATTTGCGTAAAGATCTATTTTATGAATATTTTTAGTAAAAACTGTTGGATAAGTACGAAACAAAAATTCTCCAACTAAAATTTGTATAGCAACCTCTGTACCTATAGTTTCGTATGGATTTTTGGACTCTAAGAGCGCATCGGCACGCTGACGTAATATTAAATCCAAATCTGTCAGTTTATGTTTATCATCTGGATATGCATTGTCATTCATTTTACTTGTTTCAGCAATGTTTACAGGTTCAATGTCTCTTAAAATATTCCAATTAATTATACTCTGTATTCTATTGATGACACATACGTGGGAAGCTAGACGTGCCTCTGTACAATCGTGAAATGGTTCTAATTCCTCCATAAGTTCAAGAAACCATGTAGGACGGTGGGCTGGGTGCCAACGATCCGCCGAGACTGGTGCCGCTACAGGTGCCGCTGCTACCGGTGCCGCTGCTACCGGTGCCGCTGCTACTACTGATGCCGCTGCCGGTGCGGCGCGTACTGCCGCCCTTAGTTCAGATGGTGTCATCTTTGCTGATGACATTCTTACTGATTCTTACGAAAAAAATGAACACCCATTACACCCCAAGAAAAATCGCAAAATGCCCAACTACGAACTAGAATATATTGGCGCAACATGGTGCGCCCCCTGTAAGATCGTCAAGCCAAAGGTTCTAATGCAAGCGGCAAAGTACGCCATTCCCATCAAGACCTACGATATTGACGAAGATGTTGAGAAGATTGATGTAGATGCTGTAAAGAAGCTACCAACGCTTCGGGTGCTACAAGATGGCAATATGGTAGCCGAGTTCACCACCAAACATAATGACCAACTCGAGGAATTCCTTTCTAAAACCATCAAGCCGGTGACAACCGATACGGACTTTTAGACCAACGGGTATTTTAGACCGGCAAACATTTAAAATGGGCGCCTACGGCGCCCATTTTATATGATTTGCCGTGCCCTGACCTACGAATCAAATGAAACGGGCAATAAGTATTTATTTATATCTTCTAGATCTCTTTTTCTTTGTATCACGATTCTTTCTCTTTTTTCTAGTACCACCGGATATTGGTTTATATTCCTGTTGAAATGGTCCAAAATCAGCAATACATCTATTATATTTTTCCTTTCGTGCGGTATCCGCCGCCTGCGCCGCCTCCGCCGCCGCACGCGCTTCCCTTTCCGCTTGATACGCATTCAACTCTCTTTTACGCTTAGCCACAGCCTCGGGGCTGCGCGCCGCCGCCCGCGCCGCTGCCTCTTCCATTTGCCATGCGGTTCTAGCAGCTACTGCTTCTGGTGTAAGATCAGGACGAGGCGGTCTTCCTCCTGGAGGTTCAGGTCCTTCCCATATATAAATGGTTGTAGAGATAGTATCATACTCTTGCATTGAAGTCTGAATAGTCTTAGTTCCACTATAAGTCACCCAACTACCATAAGATTCAGGAGCACCCTCACCAATCCATGTCCATCCACCAAAAAGACCCTTTTTCCATTTACGCATATTTGGCTTTAATTTCTCATTATCTATAGCCTGGGCATTCCACTTTTTTAATGCCTTTTTCATATCATTATCTGAGTATGTATGGCTCATCTAATTATAGTTTTTCTTTTAAAACAAGCCGCCGCGTTCGCCCCCCAATAAAACCTTCAGCACCCTAAGTAATGGGCGCCGCTCAATCATCTGTAGACCCACGGCATATTCGTATATGGCAAAATCTGACGGCGATGGATTCAGTCCCAGCCCGGATACAGATGATTGAGACATTGTTTGAAGGACAGGAATACGTAAATACAGCGAAGCGTATGGGTCTGTACGGAGCCCTTCTGGGTTGGGTGGCAGCGCAACGGCGAGGGGAGTTTTATCCTTGGCCATATCCCCAGGCTCCGCAGCAACAACAGCAGCAGCAAGCGCCACCGCTTCGTCAGATTCAAGCACAGCCACAGATTCAGCAGCATGCCACACCGGTAATGCGTATCAATGACTCGTCGCCGAATACAACCACGTTGGCAAAAGCCCCTCCGCCACGACGAGCAATGGACTACTTACACGAGGCGTACCAACTTCTTGGTATTGATGACTCCAAGCCCCTTACGCATGAAGCGCTCAAGTCCGCATATAAGCGTGCAGCGGTGAAGACGCATCCTGATAAGGGTGGGTCGCCTGAGAAGTTTGATGCCGTTACGCGTGCTTTCCTTTACATTCAAGAAATCTTGGAGAAACTTATACCGAAAACGGGTAAGGATGGCAAGGATGTGCGTTTTTCTATACCGGTGACACCTGAGGAAGCATTAAAGGCACGCGGTATTAATCAAACGGCGGCTGCGCCAAAAAATGCTATGAAGTTGGAGGATGCTCCGCCTATTGCGCTCAATCCCAAGAAACTTGATATGAATGTGTTCAATAAGTTGTTTGAGGAGAACAAACTACCGGATCCCGATAAGGATGACGGATACGGCGATTGGCTCAAGAGTCAGGATAATACGCGCGGAACACAATCGGCGATGAAGGGTAAGTACAATGCCGATGTGTTCAATAGGACATTTGAGGAGGAGGCAAAACGCGCAGCAGCAGCACCAAAGGACCAGATGTCCAAGTACAGACCGCCATCGGAGATGATTTTGGCTCCTGGCTTGGGTACTGAGTTAGGTGTAGGACGACCTGAACAGTATACAAAGGCGAACACCGCAATTACAGGTAGTGCGGGTGGTATTGGATATACCGATTTGAAGTATGCGTACAGTGACGGATCTACGTTTAGTCAAGAGATCGCGGGTGTGTCGCTGGATGGACGACCGAAAACAATGGCAGAAGCGGAAAGGGAGTATGGATCGGCGCCACGAGCACTGACAGAGGAAGAGACTAGAGCGGTCTCTATTTTCCAGCAGGCAAAGGAGGCGGCGGAGGTACAGCGTCAGCAACGGTTGGCGGCACGCGATGTGGATCATTCAGTAGCCCATGCCAGACTCAAAAATCGTTTAATGATTGCAGAACGATAAAACCAATTTATAATGTAAGGATGGCAGATAAGTTTGACGCTGCCATATTTTTTGACAATGATCAAGGATATCTTGACACTGTCAAAGAAAAGTGTCCTGGCATAACACTTGTAAAGGTGAACGAAACGTATCCGTTAAAGAAAAGTTCGTTGAACAGTGGACCGTTTAAGGAATTTATAGATACATTGGGAAAAAATTCGTATGTAGAGTTTTTGAAGCATTACAAAGATTTTATTCCGTCTTATGATCCCGATTCTGGTATTCAAAAGGCGGATATTGATAAATATTACGATTGGGAAAAAAACACTACCGGCAATCGTATACTTTTACTGGATTGGGACCTGACAATGATTATGTTTGAAGGCATGGAACTTCCTTATCTCATAAATGATAAAAACTATAATTTTTTCCATCAATCATTTATTAAACTGAAAGATGTGGCGATTGTATATTTTGGCGGCGAAGAACGTTTTTACATGATTCAAAATTGGTTAAAGGATGTTGCAAAAAGTGGAATTCATATTGGAATTCTTACAAATAATGGCGCATGTAAAGAAAAGCTTTTTCATAAGATTGTTGCTGAAATTATGCCAAAAGGTTCTAACTATGAAATGATGTGCTCCAGATTTGCTCCCTACAACGGAAATAAAGGTAGATTTTTATTTGACGATCCGCGATTTGATAGATTTTGTACTAAACATATAGGCGGTAAACGAAAAACTAGGCGCCGGCGTAGGCAATCTCGTAAAAATCGGTTAAGATAAAAACATCTAGATAGATTAGAATGAACGCGAGCGCTTACTTTCGGAGAAAGGTAGCCATGGCAGAGCATTTCCGTGACCATTACGGTGGTTCGCGCCCGTATAATCTTCATGAGGTCGCCGCCCAGAACCATTTGTTAGAAGAGAAGTTAAAGGCGGAGGCAAGGGAAGCAGCAGTAAAGGCAGAAGCCGCCAGAGCAGAGGCAAATTTAAGAGCTGAGATAGAGGCAAAAGAGAAGGCGGAGGCGGAAGCGGCGGCAGCAGCAGCGGCGGCGGCTGAGGCACAGGCGGCAAAGGAATTAAAGGAGGCTGAGGATGCAGCAGCGGCACTCAAGGCGGCAGAGGATGCTGAGGCTGCTGCAAAGGCGGCTGGAGATGCCGAGGCGTTAGCAAAGGCGATCGCAGAGGAGGACGCCGCACGCGCTGCCGCAGCAAAGGAGGCTGAAGAGGCGGTCGCAGCAGCGGCGGCAGCAGCAGAAGCGGAGGCAAAGGCGGCAAAGGAGGCGCAGGAGGCAGTAGATGCGGCAGCTGCAGCGGCAGTAGCGAAGGAAGCTGCAGAAAAAGCGGAGGCAGAGGCGGCAGAAGCAGCCGCAAAGGCAGCAGAAGCGGAGACAAAGGCGGCGGAGGCAGACGCCGCTGCTGCAGCAGCGGACGCACAGGCAGCCGAAGCACCACCAGCCGAAGCACCATCAGCTTAAGCTTCGTATTCTACCTTTTCATCAATCAACCCGATAAGATTTGTAGTCCGTTCAGTCGGCATTTCTCGCCACTGACTACGAATACTAGTGTTTTCAAGACCAATAGTTACGGTCTTCTTTCCACGACTTGCTGCCGTATAGATAAGATTGCGATTGATAAACCCTGGAATGGGCTTATTCATCAGAATCAGTACGTGCTCATATTCAGAGCCTTGGGCTTTATGGGTTGTAAACACATAGGCAAATGCAAGTTCATCATAACCTTCATCAAGGGTATAGTAGTAGTCATTCTCGCGTCCATGAAACCGTACATGTAGTATCTTTATCGGAACTTCAACTTTCTTGCCATCCGCTTGTGTAATAGTGTTTATAGAGTCAATTACATCTACAATATGTCCACATGTGCCGTTGAAGACGGCACGACCGTAGTTATTCTTAATCTGCATTACTTTATCTCCCTTACGAAACTTGTATTCGCGTGGACCAAGCATGATAGGAGGATTTTTGCTAACCGGATTGAGGTGTTCGCGCACAATAGGAGTTATTGTAGTGACCAAAGTGTTAGTAGGAACAATAATGGCATTTTGGTCACCAGGATGCGTATCAATCCACTTGAGCACTATGGTCTTGAGGTTTTTCTCGTCAATAGGAATAATTTGGAACGTCTCATCCGTTGAAGTAAACTTTCTGCATTCGCGTATGGCAGTTACCGCTTCCAGCAGCACAGATTCTCCAATCTGGCGGTGAATCTTTTCAAGACGGTGTATCGGAACAACGCCTGACTTGATAATGTCTATGATAGGATTTCCGCATCCAACCGGTTGAAGCTGAGCATCGTCGCCAATAAATACGATGTGCG
>Ga0114963_10003291_pt1 | contig 11016 bp, 11 predicted proteins | sample C_131016_EF_Meta_FD_87019 | JGI IMG/M metagenome (GOLD analysis project Ga0114963, IMG submission 87019) | Freshwater microbial communities from Lake Croche, Canada to study carbon cycling - C_131016_EF_MetaG | ecosystem: Environmental > Aquatic > Freshwater > Lake | place: Lake Croche, Canada...
ATAGCCGTCATGAAGACCTTTTCTGCAAAAGCCGAGACCGTACAACACGATTGGTATGTGGTTGATGCCACAGACCGCGTATTAGGCCGTCTCGCCAGCCAAATCGCGCTGCGCTTGCGTGGCAAGCATAAAGCCATCTACACCCCTCACGTCGATACCGGTGATTTCATTATCGTGCTCAACGCTGAGAAAATCCGCGTCACAGGTAACAAAGCCGAAGACAAAATGTACTATCGCCACACAGGTTACCCCGGCGGTATTTACGAAACCAATTTCCGTAAGCTACAAGCTCGCTTCCCAGATCGCGTGCTCGAGAAGGCTGTCAAGGGCATGTTGCCTAAAGGCCCTCTTGGTTATGCAATGATCAAGAAGATGAAAGTGTATGCGGGTGATGTTCATCCCCATGCTGCTCAACAGCCTAAGCCGCTAGATTTCTGAGGTCAGTCATGATTGGTTCTTATTATTACGGCACAGGCCGTCGCAAAAGTGCTGTAGCCCGAGTATTTATTAAGCCGGGTTCAGGCAATATTGTCGTGAACGACAAGCCCATTGAGCAATATTTTTCACGTGAAACCGGCCGCATGGTGGTACGTCAGCCTCTGGAGCTCACCAACAACGGGACAACATTTGATGTGTTGGTGAATGTGATGGGTGGCGGTGAGTCTGGTCAAGCCGGTGCAGTGCGTCATGGCATTACCCGTGCATTGATTGATTTTAATGCTGAACTTAAGCCCACTTTAAGTGCTGCTGGTTTTGTAACCCGTGATGCACGTGAAGTTGAACGTAAGAAAGTGGGTCTGCATAAAGCGCGCCGTCGTAAACAGTTCTCCAAGCGTTAAACCAAACATCGTTTTGGGGGTATGGGTTGCCTCGAGTGCCCTCCCCACTAGAAGGCCATCAACCTCACTGGGCCAACCAGTTGAATGGGGTAGATGGCCTTTTTAGTTTTTAGCTATCATCCTCTTTCGCTAAAAGGAATGAAGCATGATTAAAGTTGGTATTGTTGGCGGTACGGGATATACCGGGGTGGAATTGCTGCGCTTATTGGCGCGCCATCCTGAAGTCACTCTCCATGCAATTACTTCACGTAAAGAGGCTGGGCAAGCTGTTGCTGACCTGTTCCCTAGTTTGCGCGGCCATGTGGATTTGGCATTCGCTGATCCTGCTCAGGCTGGATTAGAAAACTGCGACTTAGTGTTTTTTGCTACACCCAACGGTATCGCCATGGAGCAAGCAAGGTCCTTGGTGGATGCGGGTGTGCGCATCATAGACTTAGCAGCTGATTTTCGTATTAAGGACGTAGCTGAATGGGAGCGCTGGTATCGCATGACCCATGTCTGCCCAGAGTTAGTTGCTGAAGCCGTTTACGGTTTACCTGAGGTGAATCGTGAAGCCATTCGCAAAGCTCGAGTTCTGGCTAACCCGGGGTGCTACCCTACAGCAGTTCAATTGGGCTTCCTGCCGCTCATAGAGGCAGGCATTGTAGATAGCGATCATCTGATTGCTGATGCTAAATCGGGAGTGTCTGGAGCGGGTCGAAAAGCCGAAGTCGGGGCTTTATTTGCTGAAGTTTCTGATAATTTTAAGGCCTACGGTGTGCCGGGCCATCGCCATCTGCCAGAAATTTCACAGGGGCTCAGCCTTGCCGCAGAGAAAAAAGTAGGGTTGACCTTCGTGCCCCATCTTACCCCTATGATTCGGGGTATTCATGCCACCCTGTATGCCCGTTTAACGCATCCTGAAACCGAATTCGATCTTCAAGCGCTCTACGAAAAACGCTATAAGGACGAACCGTTTGTGGATGTCTTACCATTGGGTAGTCACCCAGAAACACGTTCAGTCAGAGCATCCAACGTCTGCAGGATTGCGATACATAGGCCGCAAGGGCAAGATACCGTGGTTGTACTCTCAGTGATTGATAACCTAGTCAAAGGTGCGGCCGGCCAAGCCATACATAACTTGAATCTGATGTTTGGCTGCGATGAAACCCTTGGTTTGGAGGGCCTACCCGTTTTGCCGTAATGGCGAACGGATAGAACTATGTTGCCGAAGATTAAACGCTCACTTCGTTCTAACTTGGGTAATCATCAGGTTAGAATGTCTTTGCAGCCAGATAGGCCTTGGTGGCTTCGCTTAGGGACCACTCTTATTCTCAATATTGCCCTGTTGGGGGCAGTTGCCATTGCCTCCCACATTTTGGGCTGGCCCTTGCTCGGCCCTTACCATATGAACATTGATACTCGGGCTCTCGAAGCGGAGCACCGCGTGGTAGAGCAACAGATTGCTGAGGCCAACGAGACCAAGGTGGTGCAGGAGCGCTTGGCAAACGAAGAAAAGGCAGCACGCGAAAACTTAGCCCAAGAGCTTGCCGCCTTGCGTGAAGAAAACCTGCATCTTAAGGAAGACTTGGCCTCGCTGCGCAATATCAAAAACCCCGCCACCTCTGGTGGAGGCTCTGTAACACCAACAGAAGCTTTGAAACTCACTGGCTTTAAAGTCCAAGCTGGGGCCGTACCCAATGAATATCGTTGGCATTTACTGGTGGCAAATGCAGTGAATCAAGCGCGCCCTTTTCAAGGAAAAGTCATATTAAAGTTGCAATATACAAGTGGTGAGAGAGTTGAAGTACAGCCTATCTCAACAAAACCAAACGACAGCGCGCAGCTTCTCAGTTTCAAGTATTATCAAGAAGTAGAAGGATCTTTTCGTGGGGCTTTAGCAAAGCCAGCAACCATGGTTTATGCTGAAGTTTGGCGAAATGGAGATTCAAATCCAACCGCTGTTGTATCCCTGCCCATGCCCTAACAAGGAAACGTGTTATGTTCGGTAATCGAAGCAAAGCAGCTCCCATAGATAGCTTAATAGGTGCAGGCACTACGATCGTGGGTGATTTGACTTTCAAAGGCGGAATGCGCATTGATGGCTTTGTCAAAGGCACCATTTTGAGCGAAGGACAAACAGGTTCGACTTTGATTGTGAGCGAGTCTGGGCGGGTGGAAGGTGAAATACGTGCCCCCCGTGTGGTGATTAATGGTGAAATTCTAGGCCCAGTATATGCAACCGAATCTGCTGAATTAATGCCTAAAGCGCGGGTTGCTGGCGATTTGCATTATCGTAAGATTGAGATTCATATGGGGGCTCAACTAACGGGCAAATTGATCCATGATGAGCCGGATTCTGGCAACATTGTCGACTTGAAATCGCATCAACAAGCAACTTAAGGTAAGTCAGATCCAAAAAAGCTTTAAAGGAGAAGAACACGATGAACGCAGTTACCGATATGCCTACCGCCATTATTTTCACCGACAGCGCTGCCGCTAAGGTCAAAACTCTTTTGGATGAAGAAGGCAATGATGCGCTGAAATTACGTGTATTTGTGTCTGGAGGCGGTTGCTCTGGTTTTCAGTATGGTTTTACCTTTGATGATGTCTTGAATGAAGACGATACCGTGATGGAAAAAAACGGCGTGCATCTGTTAGTCGATGCGATGAGCTACCAATATCTCGTTGGCGCTGAAATCGATTACACCGAAGGATTGGAAGGGGCCCAGTTCGTGATTCGCAATCCTAACGCCTCCTCTACATGCGGCTGTGGTTCATCGTTCTCGGTTTAAGCTAAATAGATTGCCCCGAGTAATCGGGGCCCTTTTGCACCTGTTACGCTACTTAAATTTCCTGCCTCTCCCCGAAAGGTGCGTCTAGCCAACCAGGCAAATGCTAACGCTTCAACCTGATCCTCCTTGATCCCCATTTCTCCTGTTAGTCTTACCGGGCGAGGGGCCAGTAATTCCTGAAGCCTGTGCACCAAGGTGCGATTCAGGGCCCCACCTCCGCAGAGAAAGACTTCATCAAGATCGGGAGCAAAATGTTTAACTGCATCTGCAATCGCTCGGGCAGATAACTCTAATAAAGTTCGTTGAATATCTTTGGCAGGAATGGCTTCTGTATGGGTTTGCACTAGGATTTTTTGTAGCCAATCTAAATGAAAGGAGTCGCGCCCAGTACTGCGGGGTGGCGCCAGCTTGAAGAAAGGATGCTCAAGTAAGCCTTCCAGCAGATCTTCATGGATAGCACCAGTGCGAGCCCAATCGCCATTTCGATCGAAGGATTGTCCTTGTTGAAGATGTATCCAGGCATCCATGAGCGCATTTCCTGGACCGCAATCAAAACCGATCGGATCTTGATCTGGCCGCAGAGCGGACAGATTGGAGAAGCCGCCAATGTTGATTACAGCTCGGGTGTGGTCCTGCACCCCAAATAGAGACTGATGAAACGCGGGCACCAAGGGAGCACCCTGACCACCGGCGGCAATATCACGTGATCGAAAATCCACAATTGCTGTGATACCGGTTAGTTCAGCCAATAAAGCGCCGTTTACCAATTGCAGGGTGTAGCCCTCACTAGGCTGATGTCGAACCGTTTGACCATGACATCCGATTGCAGCGACTTCGCTAGCGGAACATTCGGCTTTCAGTAAAAGCTGATTTACAACCTCTGCATAGAGTTTGGATAAGGCGATACCGGCAAGAGCGGAACGATGTAATTCATTGCTACCCATTTGATTTAAAGCCAGGCATTCCGAACGCAGTAATTCGGGCATAGCAAGATGTGCGCTTGCTAAGACGCGAACTATATTTGCATCAAAATATGCAAGCACTCCATCCACACCATCCATGCTGGTTCCTGACATCAGGCCAATGAACGGCTTTTGCGCTAAAGTATTGGGCGAAATAAGAGCGGTCATGATGAATAGATACTCTGAGATTAATGCACTGTGAAGACAAAGATGCAGCTTACAATGGCTGATGCGATGAGATGTAAAAGATGAATGATCAAAATTTAGCTGAAATTAAACGCGGTTGCGAAGAGCTTCTGCCCGAACAAGAATTTGTTGCGCGACTCAAAGAAGGAAAGCCGCTCCGCGTCAAAGCGGGATTTGACCCCACCGCGCCTGATTTGCACTTGGGGCATACGGTTCTGATCAATAAATTACGCACCTTGCAGCAACTTGGGCATGAGGTCATTTTTTTGATTGGGGATTTTACTGGCTTAATCGGCGATCCTACAGGCCGTAACGATACTCGCCCACCGCTCACCCCCGAACAGATTGCTGAAAATGCGGCGACTTATCGTACGCAAGTGTTTCGTATTCTTGATCCCGAGCGCACCCAAGTGGCATTTAACTCTGAGTGGATGGGAAAGATGAGCTCAGCCGATATGATTCGTTTGGCGGCCTCTCATACTGTGGCACGGATGCTAGAGCGGGATGATTTTGCAAAACGCTATAAGGCCGAGCAACCCATTGCTATTCACGAGTTTCTTTATCCTCTTGTTCAGGGATATGACTCTGTTGCTTTGAAAGCGGATCTTGAGTTAGGTGGAACCGATCAGAAGTTCAACTTGTTGATGGGCCGCGAATTGCAAAAACAGGCAGGTCAGCGGCCACAAAGTATTCTCACTATGCCTCTGCTAGAAGGTTTAGATGGCGTGAATAAAATGAGTAAATCAAAGGGTAATTACATTGGCATCATGGAGCCCCCACGAGACATGTTTGGTAAGTTAATGTCAGTCTCCGATACGCTGATGTGGCGGTACTTGGAGTTACTGTCTTTCGAGTCGCTTCCTACCATTGCAGCTTGGCGCAAAGAGGTGGATGAAGGCCGAAATCCGCGTGATATCAAAGTCAAACTAGGTCAAGAAATGGTGGCGCGTTTTCATGGCGCAGATCAGGCTAAATGGGCGCTGGAAGATTTTGAGGCGCGCTTTAGGAGCAATGCGATTCCGGATGATATCCCTGAAGTCACTTTAGAAGCTCCTGCAGATGGCCTGCCGATAGCACAAGCATTGCAGCGCTCTGGTTTGACTGCGAGCACTTCAGAAGCACTGCGTATGATTCAGGCGGGCGGTATTCGTTTAGATGGCGAAAAAATTGAGAACAAAGCATTGATGTTATTGATTGGCACCACAGTTGTTCTGCAAAGAGGCAAGAAGGACTATCGCAAAGTCACCGTATGCGCTGCCTCTTAAAATGAGTCAGGGTGCGGACGCAGAGGGAAGTCAGTTCGACTTATTGCGTTCACGCTATTTTTTGCCTTACTTCATAACCCAGTTTCTTGGTGCGTTGAATGACAACGTTTTCAAGAATGCCATGGTGATTGTGTTGGCTTATCGTGGTGGGAGCGTGATGGGCCTATCCGGGCCTATTCTTGTAAATCTTGCTGCTGCGCTATTTATTGTGCCCTATGTTTTTTTGTCGGCTAACGCGGGTCAATGGGCCGATAAGTTTGAAAAAACAGCGCTCATGCGTTGGGTAAAGCTGGCTGAAATTGGCATCATGATTTTAGGCGCGCTGGGATTTCTCAATCATCGCCCAGAACTTTTGCTCATGGCATTATTTTTAATGGGATGTCATAGCACTATTTTTGGCCCTGCTAAATATGCCTTATTACCCCAACACCTGAAGTCTACTCAATTAGTGGGCGGAAACGGTTTAGTGGAGATGGGTACTTTTTTGGCAATTTTGTTAGGGACAATTTTAGGGGGAGGCTTGGTAGCTTCTCACGAAATTGGCTTGTTGCCGATTTGTATTGTTACGCTATTGCTAGCACTCGCCGGCTACTTTAGTTGTAGATGGATTCCACTTGCGCCCTCATCAGATCCAGACCTCAAACTCAATTTCAATCTATTCAGTGAGACATGGCGCAATATTCGCGTGGCACAGCGCGACCGTACTATTTGGATGGCGCTGCTCGCAAATTCATGGTTCTGGTTTTATGGCGCCACTTTTTTAACTCAATTTCCATCCTATGCCAAGGAGGTTTTGCATGGAGATGAGACAGTTACAGTATTGCTACTTGCAGCCTTGTCGGCAGGTATTGGTGTTGGGTCATTGCTGTGTGAACGCTTTTCTAAAAACGGTTTAAATCTGGGTTTAGTGATGATTGGCTTGATTGGGATGACATTATTTGCAGGTTTCTTACCCATCATGTCTAGTGCCAGTGAACTGAGTGCTCATGGATCTTTGCCCTCTTTGGTTGCGATGGTATTTTTATTTTCCCCTCAGGGTGCAGTCATTATTTTGATACTCATCGGGATGGGATTAAGTGCGGGGCTTTACATCGTGCCGCTGTATGCTTTGATTCAATCACGCTCAGACCCTAAACACGTGTCACGCATGATTGCGGCGAATAATGTGATGAATGCATTTGCGATGATTTTTTCATCTGTCATGGCGATCTTTTTGTTTTCTTGGGGCGCTAGCATTCTCAACGTATTTCAAATTTGCGCTTTGGCCACGGCAATCTTTTCTGTAGTGTTATGGTTTGCTGCTCCTGAATACGCGCGTGCATTGCGCGCTTGGGTTTCAGGAAAATTCACAGCATGAAACCCACTACATACCTAGTACCTGCTGTGCGTTGGGATAGCGCTGGCCAGCGGCATGTTGATCTTGGCGCAGTGCTCAATCTTGCATGGCCGATGTTTCTCAATAGCGCCTTACAAGCGGTTCTGAATCTCACTGATACTTGGTTTGTGTCCCGTATTTCAACCGAAGCAACAGCGGCGGTGGGGGCGATATTTTTTTTGGTGATGATGTGTCTTTTTGTTGTCGGGGGCGTGGGACTAGGGATTCAAACTTTAGTGGCGCAAGCCTATGGAGCAGGTCAGCGGGGGCATGCAGCACGCTTAACTTGGGCGGCCTTATGGTTGTCGCTCGCTATTACGCCTGCGTGCGGACTATTCGCAGTAATGGCTTTTCCTATTCTGCATCCTTTTGGTCTTGCCCCAGGAATTGAAACCCAAGCACTGGCTTTTTGGGCGCCCCGTTTATGGGGTGGCCCCTTTTCTGTCGCCCTCTGGGCCTTAACCGGCTTTTTTAATGGCATCAGTCAGCCTCGTATTACGTTGCTTATCATGGCGATTACCGCAGTCGGAAACGGTTTTTTTAATGCGCTGTGTATCAATGTTTTGGGATTTGGTGTTGCAGGGGCGGCCTATGGAACCACACTGGCTCAAGCTTTAGGGGTGATCGTGGGTTTAGTCATTTTTTTAGGACCCCGTTTTCAGCAATCATTTGAAACACGCCTTCATTGGCGCAGCAAGGTCCAAGATTTTTTAAAAGTGATTTACATTGGTGTACCCACAGGTTTGTTCCCGGCCGTTGATGTGATTGGGTTTGCGCTGTTTCAGATGATGATGTCTCGTCTCGGTGCAATTGATGGCGCAGCAACCCAGCTAGTCATGATGCTCACCTCGATCGGCTATCTACCTTCAATTGGAATTGGTATGGCAGGTACGACCTTGGTGGGGCAATCAATCGGAGCCGGCGATCGAGAATGGGCAATGAAGCTAGGGAATCAAACTGTGTTGATTGCAATGTGCTACATGGGTGGATTGGGTTTACTGTTTGCTGGGTTGGGGCCCTCCATGCTTGCAGGATTTATTGATCCTCTCGATCCTCATGGTCCGGCAACTTTAGATTTGGCTTGCAGCCTACTTTGGGTTGCTGCTGGCTATCAGTTGTTTGATGCAGTGAACGTGGTGAGTGCCTTTTGCTTGCGTGGAGCGGGAGATGTTAGGGTACCTACGGTTTGGTTGTTGATAGCCAGTTGGTTATTTTTTCTACCGCTCACGCACGCACTTTCATTTCCATCAGGGCAAGGGTACGTGCATTTTCTTCCGCAATATGGATTGGGTGCTTTGGGCGGCTGGATCGCCGCCCTGATCTACATCCTGCTCCTCGCTGTGATGTTATTTGGCCGTTGGCACTCAGGTGCGTGGAAGCGTATTGCTGTATAGCAGATCAATCCATCTCGTATTCAGTTTTGATTCATGCGCACTTTAGCCAGAAATCGCTTTTTCGATGCGCGCTTTGAGCGTACTGTCAATTTGATCGGCGATGTCAATGGCTTTCATATTCTCGATGACTTGCTCCGGACGGCTAGCGCCTGTGATCACGGTGCTGACGCGAGGGTTAATTAAACACCAAGCAATTGAAAGTTGCGCCAGCGAACAACCTAGTTCTTCTGCGATGGGTCGCAGACGCTCAGCTGCTGCGCGTTTTCCTTCATCGGTTAATTCATTTTGGAGCCACTCATATCCCTTTAAAGTGCCTCGGCTTCCAGCTGGAATGCCGTCACGATATTTTCCGGTGAGTACACCTGAAGCCAAGGGGCTCCAGGTTGTTAACCCTAAACCACAATGTTCATACAATCGCGCATATTCAACTTCTACGCGATCGCGGTGAAGCAGATTGTACTGAGGTTGTTCCATGACTGGTTTGCGTAGATGATGCTTGTCAGCAATTTCCCATGCGGAAAGAAAGTCTTGAGCGGACCACTCTGATGTTCCCCAGTACAAAGCCAAGCCGCGATCGATCATGTCATGCATGGCCCAAACCGTTTCTTCAAGGGGCGTCTCTGGATCAGGGCGATGACAAAATACCAGATCGAGATAATCTAAATCGAAACGATCGAGTGAAGCTTCAATAGCATTCAATAAATATTTGCGATTGAGCGTATTCCGCCGGTTTGCACCATCGTTGAGGCCCCAGAAGAATTTGCTGGAGACAATATAAGAATCGCGATCCCAATCTAGTTTTCGAAAGGCTTCGCCCATGACTTCCTCGGCTTCGCCCTTGGCATACACTTCGGCATTATCGAAGAAATTCACGCCCGCCTCATAAGCGGCTGACATACATTCAGCCGCAAGACCAACATCCATTTGGTTGCCGTAGGTGACCCAAGAACCTAAAGAGAGTTCGCTAACTTTCAGGCCGGAATGGCCTAGACGACGGTACTTCATGAGCTTCTCCTTGAGTATTTCGCTGTGCGCGAGGGTGCGCTTTGTCATAAGCATGCGCAAGCGACTGAAAATCGAGATGCGTATAAATTTGTGTAGAGGCAATACTGGCATGCCCCAGGAGTTCCTGAACTGCTCTTAGGTCTGCACTAGATTGTAGTACATGTGAGGCGCAGGAATGTCTGAGCATATGCGGATGAATGCGTTGAGGTAAACCCAAACGTTGGCCATGACGCGCGAGTCTTTCTTGAACTGTCCTAGAAGAAATACGATGGCCCCGCGCACCGATGAAAACAGCATTTTCATCCGTTCCAATACGTTTTTGGGCGCGCACAGAAAGCCATTTTTCAAGTGCCTCTAGCGCAGCACTGCCCACTGGTACTGTGCGGGTCCGGCTGCCTTTTCCCACCACGGTGACGAGCCCCTGTTGGCTATCGAGTCGATCTAAATCCAACCCCACACACTCAGCCAGTCTAAGGCCGGATGAGTACAGCAATTCAAATAAGGCTCTATCTTGAATCACGAGCCATGAAGAGGATTGAGACTGATCGTGATCAGAAGCGGGTGTACAGGTGTTCATTAAGCTTGCTGCCGCATCGACCCCTATTGCAGAGGGTAGGCGTTTATCGGAACGCGGTGCACGGATGCCGCGTGCTGGATTAGGTTTGTTTTGACTGTGCTCAAACCAATCAAAAAAACTACGCCAAGCTGAAAGCCTTCTTGCCAAGCTTCGCCCAGATAAACCAGCGGCATGCGCGCGCGCAAGTTCTCGTCTGAGAATTGAGGAATCTACCTCTTGTGGTGAAATATCTGTAAGTAAACCTGCAAGCCCTTCAAGATCACGTCGATAGGCGTTAACGGTATGAGGGGAGAGGCGACGCGTGCTAGCAAGCTCTGCCAAGAAGGCGTTGACTGGATCAGACCAAGCTCCCGTCATGTATTGTTAAGCCTCTGGGTAAATCGTTGCGCCACAGCTTTCAATTGCTGCGGTTGCCAGAGCCGCAAGCCTGCCCAGAAACAGGGTCCCCATTTCAGGATAAAAGCGATCGGCTTCTTCTGAAGCGAGAACAAGTAGGCCAAAGGCTGGGTGTCCTAAGGGCGCCAATGCAAAGGATTTAAGTCGTGGCGCATCTTCGCCAAACCATCGATTCACCTCATAAATGGGATGGTGACCGCAGACAGGGTGACTCATTCCCACTGCAAAGGTTTGTAGCTCAGC
>Ga0114963_10003292_pt1 | contig 11015 bp, 9 predicted proteins | sample C_131016_EF_Meta_FD_87019 | JGI IMG/M metagenome (GOLD analysis project Ga0114963, IMG submission 87019) | Freshwater microbial communities from Lake Croche, Canada to study carbon cycling - C_131016_EF_MetaG | ecosystem: Environmental > Aquatic > Freshwater > Lake | place: Lake Croche, Canada...
CAGCCCTGTTGATACTCGTGGTTTCGCGACGCGACGCGCATCTACTAGCGGTTCACCGACTATGGCCGATGCGCCTCATTGGTGTCGCCTTTTTGTTGTTTTGGATCAGCGTGTGTTGGAGTACCGGCGCCACTGCCGAAATCGTTGAATCGGTATCGCAGCATGGGTACCTGTTGCTCATTCCCATCCTTTTTTACTTGGTTCGTAGTCGCAAGGAGGCAGGCATCGCGCTGAGCATCTACGGCGCAGGGCAGTTATTCGCGACGCTCAGTACTTACGCCCTGTACCTACACATCCCGTTGCCTTGGAAGCTGACCGACGCCGGTCAACCCTACTCCGCATTTTCAGGCTACTTAGATCAACCCATCATGGCGGCAGTTTTTGCCGCGGTAAGCTGGCATCTGCGTGAACTGTTTCCGCAACGCGGGCGGAGTTTGTACGCCGGATTCTCCGTCTTGCTTTCATTAGGAGTGGTATTTTTTATTTTTATCGGCCGCACAGGCCACCTGGTCGCGCTTAGCCTGTTGTCGCTGGCCGTATTGTGGGCTATTCCCCGTCGGTTCCGGCCTGCGATCGTGCTATTTCCCATCATGCTGTCTGTGCTGGCGTTTAGTTTTTCGCCCGCAGTCAAAGACCGCTTTCTCACTGCGAAAACTGAAATTCAGGCTGCCGTGGAAAGGGGCAATGTAACCACCGACGCAACGTCCACCGGATTGCGTCTAAATTTTTGGGCTAATTCAATCCGCGCCATCAAGGAAAGCCCATGGTCCGGCCATGGTGCTGGCAGTTGGAACAACCAATACAACAGCATTCAAAAAAGAATGGCCGGGGACGCCTTTGTCGAGATGTCCGCGAACGCCCACCAAGAATATTTGTTCTGGGGTGTCGAACTGGGCTTGCCGGGCGTAGCGCTGTTGCTTGCAATACTTTTTTCGATTTACCGCTTGTCTAAGACCATGCCAGACTCTGGCCGCCGCGCCACACAATCCGTGTTGGCAGCAATTGCTGCCGCCTGCCTGTTCAACTGCGCGCTCTACGATGCTTATATTGGCGATTACCTGTGCGTTGTACTTGCCTTGGTGCTTTGCTACGGCCTTAAACCGGCCTCGGCGCACGCCGACCGACCTTCTGAACAAGCAGCCCCTAAATGACTTCACAGGACTTAAGTGCATCGCAGACGATCACACATCGCCTGCTGCAAATTTGGCCCTATTTCAAAACTCCGGCTTACGCTTGGGTACTTGCGGCACTTGGCGCTGTGGTCATTGCTGGAACCGAGGTGCTGATTCCGGCGCTAATGCAGCCGCTACTGGACAGCGGCTTCAAAAAAGGAGCATTGGCGCTTTGGGCGGTGCCGGTATGTATTATTTTGATTTTCGCAGTGCGTGGACTGGCCAATTTCGCCGCGCAAATGGCCTTAGCGAAAATAGCCAACCTTGGCCTGCTCAGGATACGCTTGGCCATGTTTTCCAAATTGCTGGCTGCGGATTTTTCATTATTCAAACAGCAATCTTCTAGCAGCCTCTCCAATACGATGGTATTTGAAGTGCACGCAGGCTCTGTGCTATTGGTGCAAGCCCTAATGACAGCGGTCCGAGACTCCTTAACGCTGGCAGCTTTACTTTGTTACCTGATGTACCTGAACTGGAAGCTCACTTGCATCGTGGGACTGCTTTTCCCCGCGGTCGCCTGGGTAATGCAGACCTTGACCAAGCGCCTTTACAGCATTACCAAATCAGGCCAGGAGGCTACAGATCAGTTGGCCTATGTCATTGAGGAAAACGTGCTCGCTCAAAAGGATATACGCCTGTATGCGGCGCAGTCTGCGCAAGAGCAGCGATTTGAAAAATTGAGCAGGACCTTAAATCGTCTGTTTATGAAATCTACGGCCGCCGCAGCGGCCATGACCCCTCTCACCCAGCTCGTTTCCGCGGTTGCATTGTCCGCTGTCATCACGGTGGCCTTGCTTCAAAGCCAGTCTGACAACAACACCGTTGGCGGGTTTGCTTCCTTTGTGATGGCCATGCTGATGCTCATCGCGCCGGTAAAGCATTTATCAGAGGTGGCCAGCCCCCTTACCCGGGGCCTAGCAGCCGTAGAAAAAGGAATCCTTCTGTTAACACAGACACCTAATCAGGCAAGCGGCCGATACCGCAAGCAAAGGGCCAGCGGTGCTATTTCATTCTCGGATGTCAGTGTTGTGTATGAGCCGGGTAAGCCCATGGCGCTGGACCATTTTTCGCTGGAGGTTTCGCCGGGCGAAACCTTGGCCCTGGTGGGCAGTTCAGGCGCAGGCAAAACCACACTTGTGAATTTATTACCCAGGTTTATCGAGAGCACCACGGGAACGGTGCGTTTGGATGGTGTGCCCTTACCGGAATGGGACTTAGGTTCGCTGCGGGCTCAATTTGCTTTTGTCAGCCAACATGTATTGATGTTGAACGAAAGTATCGCGGCAAATGTCGCTCTGGGTGCGCAAGTCGATAGGGACAAAGTGCTTCGCTGCCTGGAAGCTGCTAATCTGGGAGATTACCTGCATACCTGCCCGCTAGGCATAGACACGGTGGTGGGACACAATGGCATGGAGTTATCTGGCGGCCAACGCCAACGCATGGCGATTGCCAGGGCGCTGTACAAAGATGCGCCCCTGTTACTGCTGGACGAGGCCACCTCGGCCCTGGACACGCAGTCCGAAAAGATGGTGCAACAGGCGCTTCAGGGTCTGATGCAAGGTCGCACGACGCTCATCATTGCGCACCGCTTATCGACGGTGCAACACGCCGACAGAATAGTCGTACTGCACGAGGGTCGCTGTGTTGAAATTGGCACACACAACGAATTACTTGCCATGGGCGGACGCTATGCGAAGCTGTACCAATCTGGCCTGCACGACGAGCAAGTGTCCCTTTGATAACTTCTGCGGTTTTTTTAGTAGGCGGTAGTGCCGCGCCGGTCTTCATACGCGCTGAAACATTTCAGTGCGAAGTGCGCCAAGCTGGTTGACCGACTGACCAGCACGCGGGGCAATAACAACAAATCTTGCGTTGGACCCGCGTGTGCCCTGCCTCTTCGGGTTGTTGTCGCGCTTTGGTAGCCGGCCTGTTTCACCACTTGTACCGTAGTGGGGTCCAATGCACCATAGGGATAGCAAAAATGGCGGACTCCATCTTGGCTCGTCAAATCGCGCTCTAAGTCAATGCGCGACTGCGTAACTTGATAATGCTGCGCACTTGCATCCAATGGTGGCAAATGCATGTGATCACAGGTATGCGAGCCCACTTCCTGCCCCGAGTCGATCCATTGACGCAGTTCTTGGGTCGTCATCAAGGGCACTTGCGGAACGCCTTGTGGGACATCCCATGCATTCGTTTGTCCTAGCATGCCGCTGACCGCGTAACAGGTGGCGCTAAAGGCGTAACGCTGCAAGACCGGCAAAGCGAATTCCAAATTATTGCGGTAGCCATCGTCGAAGGTGATTCCAAATACCTTCCCCTGCGCCTTGCCCTGAAGGTAAGGCATCAAGGCCCCCATAGATAAACCCCGGTAGCCCAGCAGGTGCATCAAAGCCATTTGCCGCCTAAAGGCGCTAGGGCGCACGACCAAACCGCGAAACGGCGCGCCGGGGCTGACTTGCTCGCAAATTTGGTGGTACATCAATATAGGAATCTTCATAGGACTGACCTGCGGCGCGCCAATTGTTCTAGATATAAAGATTTGTGTTGTTCGGCGAATCGCGATGCATTGCGGGCACTTGCAAACGTCAAAGCATTGTGCGCAAGCGTCGCAGCAAGTTGGGGCTCTTCCAAGACCCGTTGTAGCGCCCGATGCATCGCCCCTAGATCCAAAGGATCCTCCAGCATGAGTGCATCCACGCCGTCGGTCAGCTCGCTGCTGATTCCGCAGTAAGTAGGGCCACTCACCACGACTGGCAATGCAAATGCCATTGCTTCCAACACCACCATGGCGTAAGTATCCTCCAATGTGGGATGAATCAGGCAATCTGCGGCCGCGTAAACGATTTCCATGTCATGTACCGCACCCAGAAAAAAAACACGCTTATCCAGACCCTGCGCGGCGCACAGCGCGCGCATTGCGCCCATCTGCTTGGATGCGCCAGCCACCATGAGCACCACTGTCGCGGGTAATTGGCTCAGGACTTTCAATAGCTGCGGCAAGCCTTTTTTACGCATGTCGTTTCCCACGAACAGCAAGCATTTACATTGCAGAGGTAGGCCAAGCTGTTTTCGTGCAATCTGCTTTTCAGGTTCCTGGACGCTGCGTGGATCAAACACGCACACCGGCGGAATTTGAGCCAACGCATTGGGCAGTTGCGGAAAACTGGATTGAAGCGCAGCGCCCAGCCACGAGGACACCACCACACATTGGCTGTCTGCCCGGTAACGCGCCCGTTCCAACGCCAGGTAAGAAAGTAGGCGCGGGCTGCTCAGCACCTTCATACAGCGCAAGCACCATTGCCATCCGTGCTTGTTTGCAAACAAGCTATACGTCACCGGAACGACATGAATGGTGTGCACATCTCCGTGCCAGGAGTTTTCATGGGAATGCACAATATCAAAACCGGTCCGGGTTGCGCGCCAGGTCATCCATGCAAAAAACAAGTAATTCAACCAGCGCGGTCGCCTTAAAGGTCGGGCAATGCGGTGGTAGGTCACACCGGGAATGGGGGGACCAAAATCTTGGGAAAAAACATGTACCTCATCGGTTTGTGCCAGGGCACGGGCCAGCGTCACCACATACCGCTCTGCGCCACCCGCAGTGTTGTCAAAGCGACATACCAATAAAGCAATACGCAGGCGCTTAACGTTCATTTGGTGTGCTCTTCCATGGCGGTTTACAGCAACACAATATCGTACTGTTCCTGCCCCATAGCCCCCTCTGATTGCAGCGACACCGGTTTGCCGATGAACTCACTCAGGCCCGCTAAATGCTGGCTTTCTTCGTCGAGCAACAGATCGATCACCTGGGGCGCCGCTACCACGCGGAACTCCCGCGGATTGAACTGGCGCGCTTCGCGCAATATTTCTCGGAAGATGTCATAGGTCACGCTGCGCGCAGTTTTGACGATGCCCTTGCCCTGGCAGGAGGGGCAGGGTTCGCACAACATATGCGCCAATGATTCACGCGTGCGCTTGCGCGTCAGCTCCACCAAACCTAATTGCGAAAATCCGCCCGTCATGGTTTTAACCCGGTCGCGCGACAGCTGCTTGCGAAATTCTGCCAACACCGCCTCACGGTGCTCCTCGCGCGCCATGTCTATAAAGTCGGCCACAATAATGCCACCCAAATTGCGCAACCGTAGCTGCCGCGCCAGCGCCTGCGCAGCTTCCAAATTGGTCTTAAAAATCGTGTCGTCAAAATTGCGTGCGCCCACATAGCCACCCGTGTTTACATCCACGGTGGTCAGCGCTTCGGTCTGGTCCACAATCAAATAGCCACCAGATTTCAAATCCACGCGCCGCCCCAGCGCCTTGGCAATTTCCTCGTCTACCGAATACAAATCAAAAATCGGTCGCTCGCCCTTGTAATGTTGCAGCCTCTTTGCCGCCTGGGGCATAAATTCGGTGCCGAAAGCAAACAAAAGTTCAAACTGCTCGCGCGAATCTACGCGTATGGTTTGGGTGGTCTCCCCCACCAAGTCGCGTAGCACACGTTGCAGCAAATTCAAGTCTTGGTGCAAGAGGCTGGGCGGTGGCAAGCGCTGTCCGGCCTCTTTGATACGCGCCCAGGCCTTGCGTAAATACGCAACATCATCGGCAATTTCGGCGTCGCTGGCGTCTTCGGCATTGGTGCGCAAAATAAAGCCACCACCTGCGTCTCCGGCGAGTTCTTGTACGCGCCTACGCAAGGCTTCGCGTTGTTCTAGCGGAATTTTTTGCGAAACGCCTATGTGGTCGTCCTGCGGCAAAAAGACCAGCATACGTCCTGCCACGCTAATTTGCGTTGACAAACGCGCACCTTTGGTGCCCATCGGGTCCTTTATCACTTGCACCATCAGTGCCTGGCCTTCAAATACCTGCCGCTCTATGGGCACCTGCGCCTGACTCGCACGCGCCGCACTCAGCGTCTCGCCTTCGGCGGGTTTGTGCCAAACATCGGCCACGTGTAAAAACGCTGCGCGCTCCAAGCCGATGTCGATAAACGCCGACTGCATGCCTGGCAGCACGCGCGAGACTTTGCCGATATACACATTACCCACCAGGCCGCGTTCCAGCGTGCGCTCCACATGCAGCTCTTGCACAGCGCCGTGCTCAATTACGGCGACCCGCGTTTCCTGCGGAGACCAGTTGACCAAAATATCCTGTTGCATCGCTTTATTCCCACGCGCCCATGGTGCGCAGCGTCTGTGCGGTTTCGAACAAGGGCAAGCCCATGATGCCAGAATAACTGCCTTCGATCTTTGCGATAAATGCTGCCGCCCTGCCTTGGACGGCATAGGCGCCAGCCTTACCCATGGGCTCACCGCTGGCTGCGTAGCGGGCAATCGCCTCGGGCTGCAAAGGTGCAAACACCACATCAGACACGCTGCATGCATGCGCTACTTTCCCTCTCCAGCCTAGGGCGATAGCGGTAAACACCTGGTGCGTGCGGCCCGACAGCAAGCCAAGCATACGCTGCGCATCCTGTGTGTCGGCGGGCTTGCCCAAAATCTCATGGCCCAGGGCTACGGTGGTGTCCGCGCACAGCACCGGCGCGTCCGCCAGGCCCAGACGATGCAAACGCGCCAGCGCCGCTTGCAGCTTCAAAGCCGTTACGCGCTGCACATAGTCGCGCGGAGCTTCGCCTGACATCATCACTTCCAAGGCCTCGCTGTCTTCATCGGCGCTGGGAAGCAGTAGTTGGTACACCACCCCCATTTGCTCCAGCAACTGGCTGCGCCGGGGACTTTGCGAGGCAAGGTAAATAAAGGACGGTTGCATAGCACGTAATGGAGGGAAAAATGCTTGGCAAGCACCTATTCTCTATGGTAGGGGTGATTGGCATTGACGGACCAGGCTCGGTACAACTGCTCTATCAACAGTACACGCGCCATGGCATGGGGCAGCGTCAGGTCAGACAAGCGTATGCGCTCATGCGCACTGGCGCGAAAGGCTGGCTCCAGTCCGTCGGGGCCACCTATCACTAAGGCCACATCGCCGCCACTGCCTTGCCAGTCGTTCAGGCGCTGCGCCAATGTCAGGGTACTCAGTGCGCTACCCCGTTCGTCCAGCACCACGATGCGCGTACCCTTGGGTATCGCCGCTTCAATGCGCGCACGTTCTGCCGCGTACAAAGTATCTAAGGTCTTAGAGCCACGCGGCTCGGTTTTGACGGCTTTGAGCTCGATCCGGATTTCATGCGGGAAGCGCTTGGCGTAATCGTCCCAGGCTATTTGCGCCCAATCGGGTACGCGCTGACCTACCGCGACGATGTACAAGCGCACCGTCGCGTCAACCCTTGCGTACGGGCTTGGCCGCTGGCCGCTTAGGCGCAGCTTTCTTAGCGGCAGGTTTGGCACGCGTGCTGCTCGCGGGTACGATGACTTTACCCACCGTGCGCACCGCTGTTTTGGCAGCGGGTTTAGGCGCTGCGCCAGTTGTTGCGCTCTTGCGCGCAGGCGACTTGACGGCAGCACTTTTCTTAGCCGCTTTGAGCGCCGCCTCTTCGTTTTTGCGCACTTGCGCTTTGGAGGGAAAGGCCTCAGCGACACCAATCTTGGCCGCATTTGATCGGCGTAAGGTGGCCGGTGCTTTGGGCTTGGCGACTTCGGTCACCGCCTTCGCAGGTGCTGCCGGTTTGGCCACGCCCAGTTTTAAACGCACCGGCTTTTCGCCCCACAACTCTTCCAGGTTGTAGTACTGGCGAAAACTCGGTTGCATGATGTGCACCACCGCCTGGCCGCAGTCCACAATAATCCATTCGCCATTACCTTCGCCTTCGATGCGCGGCTTGGAAAACCCGGCTTCACGCACCGCATCGCGCACACTGGCAGCCAGCGCCTTCGTCTGGCGGTTGGAAGTGCCCGAAGCCACAATGACGCGCTCGAACAAAGCCGAGAGATTCTCGGTATCAAACACCCGTATGTCCTGCGCCTTCACGTCCTCCAGGCCATCGACGATGGCGCGCTGTAGTTTCTGGATATCGTTTTTCTTATTGGCGGGGGAAGTGGTCATCAGGGCGTTTGGTAGAGGTGGTGGTCTGCAATATAGCGTGCAACCGGATCGCTTATCAGCGCTTGGGTGGTTTGGTGGCGGGCAATGCGCTCACGGATGTCGGTGGAACTCACGGCCTGGGCCGCCATGGGCAGGGTATGCAGTGAAAACCGGGCGCACAAACCGGGGTCCAAGGGGGCGACTTGGCCCGTCGCATCGGGGCGGACCGCGACCCAAATTATAGCTAGCCGGGCCAATTCGTCGGCCCGGTGCCACTGAGGCAAGCCCGCCGCCTGGTCCTGGCCAATCAAAAGCATAAGCCGGGCGCCAGGCCGTTGCGCATGCAAAGCTTCCAGGGTGTCCACGGTGTAGCTGGGCCCGCTACGCCGTATTTCGCTGTCATCGACCACTACGTCGGGTAAGGGTGAAAAAAGCAGACGGCACATTTGCACGCGGTGCGCCGCGTCGGAGAGATCGCGTGCTTTGTGCCACGCCTGACCGGTAGGCACAGTGCGCAATTGGGTTAAATCCAGTTGGGCCAACGCGGCCCTGGCCAGCGCAAGGTGCCCTGTATGCGGCGGATCAAACGCCCCACCGAAAACACCTATGCGCTCGGCTGCGCTCAAACCCAGTCCCGCCGCACCAAAAACTGCTGGTACAAAGCCGCTTCCGGGCTACCCGGCTCGGGCTGGTGCTGGTAGGACCAGCTGACTTGGGGGGGCATGGACAAAAGAATGGATTCGGTGCGTCCACCCGATTGCAAACCGAAATGCGTGCCCCGGTCCCACACCAGATTGAATTCCACATAGCGCCCGCGGCGGTACAGCTGAAAAGTGCGTTCACGCTCGGTATAAGCCATGTCTTTGCGCCGCTGCACAATCGGAAAATAGGCCTGTACAAAAGCATCTGCCAAGGCCCGCAGCATGGCAAAGCTGCCGTCTTGGCCCAGCTCGGAAAAATCGTCAAAAAACACGCCGCCTATGCCACGCGGTTCGTTGCGATGTTTGAGGAAAAAATACTCGTCGCACCACCTCTTAAAGCGCGGGTATTTGTCGGCGCCAAAGGGGTCTAAGGCGGTCTTGCAGCTTTGGTGGAAATGCACCGCATCCTCTTCAAACCCATAGATCGGCGTCAGATCCATGCCGCCGCCAAACCAGCACACGGGGCTGCCGTCGGGCGCTTTAGCGGCCAGCATGCGCACATTCATATGGACCGTGGGCGCATAGGGGTTGCGGGGGTGAAACACGAGCGATACGCCAATGGCCTCAAACCCCGAGCCCGCCAGCTCGGGACGGTGCTGGGTGGCGCTGGGCGGCAAACGCGGCCCGCACACATGGGAAAAGCCTACCCCAGCGCGTTCAAACACCGGGCCGCCTTCCAATATCTGCGTAATTCCGTCGCCTTGGAGCGTCTCACCGGCCGGTTTACTCCAAGGATCCACCACAAAGCTACCCCCATCCATGGCCGTTACCGCGCCAGTCAGGCGCGCTTGCAAATCTAGCAAGTAGTGGCGAACGTTGTCAGTGCTGGCGGTAAGCATGCTTGGGTTTCCTAGGTTATTTGCTGTGGCTCGCCTCAGTTACCGTTTGAGTGCCCGAAAGCCGATGTCCCTGCGGCACTGCATGCCCTCAAAATGGATGGTTCCTATGGCATCGTAAGCCCGGCTTTGGGCCGAGCGCACCGAGTCGGCTAATGCAGTAACGCATAGCACGCGGCCACCGTTGGTGCGCAATCCATCATCTTGCAAACGCGTGCCAGCGTGGAAAACCACCAGGTCAGCCGACTCGCTTGGCAAACCGGTGATAGCGTCGCCCGACCGCGGCTTTTCGGGGTAGCCTGCTGCGGCCAAGACCACGCCTAATGCAATGCGCCTGTCCCAATTTAACTGTATGTCGGCCAGCCCCTGACCGTGATCGGTAGCGGCCCACAACACGTCAACCAAATCGGTTTTCAAGCGCGCCATGATGGGCTGGGTTTCGGGGTCGCCCATGCGGCAGTTAAATTCCAGAGTTTTGACCGCGCCATCGGGGCTGACCATGAGGCCGGCATACAAAAAGCCGGTAAACGCAATACCGTCCTTTTCCATGCCGCGAACCGTAGGCCAGATGACTTCCTGCATGGCGCGGGCGTGTACCTTGGGTGTGACCACTGGCGCAGGTGAATAAGCGCCCATGCCCCCGGTATTCGGTCCTTGGTCGCCGTCTTGCAAGCGCTTGTGGTCCTGGCTGCTGGCAAGTGCCAGCACATTGCGGCCATCGCACATCACGATAAAGCTGGCTTCCTCGCCTTGCAAAAACTCTTCTATCACGACACGTGCTTGGCCGTGTTGTGCGCTTCCAAATGGATTGCCACCGAGCATGTAGTCCACTGCTTCATGCGCCTGGGCCAAGGTGCTCGCAACCACCACGCCCTTGCCCGCGGCCAGGCCGTCGGCTTTGACCACGATGGGCGCGCCTATGCGCTCCACATAAGCGTGTGCTGCCGCCGCATCTGCAAACACTTCAAACTGCGCCGTCGGGATCCCGTGACGCGCCATAAAGGACTTGGAAAAAGCTTTAGAACTTTCCAGTTGTGCTGCCGCCTGGGTAGGCCCAAAAATCCGCAGACCATGCGCGCGGAATTCATCCACCACACCGGCCGCCAATGGGCCCTCGGGACCGACTACGGTCAGTTCAATCTTGTGCTCTTGTGCCCATTGGCGCAATTGCACGATGTCGGTTATCGGCAGGTTTTTGAGGCGTATATCCGTCGCGGTACCGCCATTACCGGGGGCGACATAGACCATTTGCACTTTAGGCGACTGGGCCAGCTTCCAGGCCAAGGCATGTTCGCGGCCACCGCCGCCGATAACCAGAATATTCATAG
>Ga0114963_10003293_pt1 | contig 11013 bp, 11 predicted proteins | sample C_131016_EF_Meta_FD_87019 | JGI IMG/M metagenome (GOLD analysis project Ga0114963, IMG submission 87019) | Freshwater microbial communities from Lake Croche, Canada to study carbon cycling - C_131016_EF_MetaG | ecosystem: Environmental > Aquatic > Freshwater > Lake | place: Lake Croche, Canada...
AGCGATGAAGGCCTTTGCCACCCTGGTTGACCCAGCTCTTATGGATGACACGGCACCCTGGGTCATCCAATTCCGCACTCCCCCAATTCCCCCTGGTCAAGACCGGACCTCCGCTGCGCCGTTGATCAGCAAACAGCAGCTGGCAAGCATCTGGATATGCAGCCCAGCGATGATCAATGACGAGGAAGTGATCGAGCTCAACGATTGCCTGCACCGGTTCGGCGTAACCTCAAAGCCCAGGCTCCGCCATTTCCTCAGCCAGACCGCCCATGAATCAGGGGGCGGACGCTATAAAAAAGAGCTTGCCTCTGGCTGGGCCTATGAGGGCAGAGCTGATTTAGGGAATACCAAGCCAGGCGATGGCCCCCGCTTCAAGGGTGCCGGTTACATTCAACTGACTGGAAGGGCCAACTATCAGGATTTTGCCAATTTCATCAAGGATCCCGCCGTAATGCAGGGAGTTGACTACGTCGCCAATCATTATCCCTTTAGCTCGGCGGGATTTTGGTGGCAAAACAACCAGATGAATCAGCTTTGTGATTCAAATCCCAGCGTTAAAAATGTCACCTTGCGCGTTAATGGCGGCACCAATGGTTTGGAGGAAAGGGAAATGTATTACCAGCGCTGCGTTGCAGCCATTCCCTAGGGCGCCTCTTTAGCGCCTGCTCGGATGGGCCGCTGACCACGGGCAAGCACTGAGGGCCATTTGACGGGTATTTGACGGGTACTTGATCAAACCGATCTCAAAATCGCCTCATAGGCCGCCCTGGCCTGCTGGTCCAGCCATCCTCGCCGCGGGCACCACACCGGGTCACCAACTGGCCAATCGCGCGCGGCCTGGTTCAGTGGATCATCTTGGCTCAAGGCTTTCCTTGCCACGCTTTGCGGCAGGCCTTTGCGCTCCATCAGGGGGTAGTCAGCAGACTTGCTCCGCATGTCCCCGGGCCCACCGACCGGACGGGCCACCGCATCGGCGCCGGCGGCCGCCCGGAAATAGGCCATGGTGGCCGCCGCATGGGCCTGGAACTCGGCCTCCCAGGTTTGCTCCGGCGTTTTTGCCAGGCTGTTCTGGATCACCAGCGATTCCAAGGTGATCGGGCTCTCGCCGCAGCGGCAGTTCGGATGGATCGGGGTTTTCACCCCACCAATCCAGTAGATGCAACCGGATCGGGGCGCACAGAACTCGCAGGTGCGGTCATCAAGCGTCGCCAGGTACTGGACAAAGCCAACCCGCAGCCGGCGGTAGATCCGCTCTTGGGCCTCGCCAGATGCCATCAAGGTTTCGGTGCGGGCGATCGTTTCCGCACGGTTTTTGAAGGCCTCGTTGATGGTTGGGATCCTCTCCCGCAGCTTGGCCTTCAGCGCCCGGGGATCGGGGCCCTGGGCCATCTGGCGAGCCGTCTCAAACGACACCGACTCCCCCCATTCAGCCCACCACTTGGCGTAGTAACCCTTTGCCGCCCTGACGTGCGCATCGGATGCCGCATCACGCTCTTTGGCGTAGTTCTCGGACAAGCTCTTGAAATCGCGTTCCGCCGCGATCACCGCACCGCTGAGGTCGAAAAGCCGGCTCAGTCGTTGCCCACCCTTGTACCCCCGATCTGGCGCCGATGGAATGTCGATCGGTGCGGGGCCTTGCTGGCCGGGCAACAGCGGCGGGCCGTCACCCGGCCCCAGCCCGGGGCCCTGGCCCTGGCCTGGCAGTTGCTGGATCTGACCCTCTGGGGTGAGGGCCGCCAGGGAGGGTTCGAGTTCTGCCCCGGTGATCTGGACGGCATAGTCGCTGCCCAGTCCCTGGGCCCGATTGAACAGGGCTTTCAACTCGGTCTCAAGCCGCTCCATCCGCCGGGGGGAAAGCTGCATTGAGTCAATGATCTGGCGGAGATCTTGGAGCAGCTGCCCCTGAAGGATCAGCTGGGCTTGATTCTTCAACACTGGATCGATGGATACCTGCCCCTCGGGGGTGGATCCCAAAAACGCCCCTGGGGTGGTCTTTGGGTCATAGGCGGGTTGGGCGGCAATGCCATCAAGCAGCCCAAAGATGCGTGCGACCGTTTCCCGCAGGGCCCCCTCGAAGACGCGGCCGATCCGCCCGATCGCTCCATCCTCCAGACCCCGCAGTTCGTCGCTTAGCTGCTGCTGGAGCTCCAGCCGCCGGTCAATGCTCATGGGTCATAGCTGTCGCATCGGACCCCCATCGCCAGCAAGTCGATGCCATCAAGGCGGCGCACCCGGGCACCCGGGCCGGCGGCGGCCTCCACCATGGCCTGATCTTCCACTCCCACCACGGCGGTCCATTGGCCGGCCGGGCTGAGCACCTCCCATATCCCAGTGGAGTCAAAGCCGACTGCCGCTTCCAGAGCCAGGGCCTGTCCGTAGGGTCCGACCAGGGTGGCGCTGCCATCAATGCGAACGTCAACTGGCACGCCGGCCACCACCCGCCGACCGGTCACCCGGCTGCCGTCCGCCCGTACCCCGGACCGCCGGCCGCGGCCCTTGCGGCGCTTGTCCTGCGCGATCGCCCTGGCGATGGCCTCGGCGGCCGCTGCTTGCTGGCCCTCCAGCTGCTCATCGGCATGCTGCTGGCCATCAACGGCGCCGTCGTTGCAGGTGGCGGGCTTCCCCCTGGCGGTGGCGGCGTCGCAGGGGCTGCAGCAACCGTCGTCGCGTTCGTCCCCGCTGTCCCCCCGGGGGGCTTGTTGCTGGCCCAAGGCCAGGCCCTGGCCCTGGCCAGTGACCTCGCCGCGCAGAGTGGCCAGGTCACCACCAAAGGTGGGTGGAGGCAAGTTTTGGCGATCCTGTTTGATCGCGCCATTCTTCTCGCGGTCCAGCAGGGTGGTCTCCATCGAGAACTTGGCCCCGCCAAAACGCGCCAAGGCCACCTCGTTGGCCTGCAACACACCTGAGCTGATGTTCTGGCTGTCGGCCGTTGCCACCTTCCCCCGTAGCTCGGCCTCCTCCAGGTCGGAAAGGGTGATGGTGCTGTGAAAATCAATCTGCCAATCCTCCGGCAGTTCCATTGCTGCCTTGTTGGTGGAGCACGCGGCCAGGGTTGTGTAGTACTGGCGCAACTGCCGATCAATGTGGTCCTCCTGGAGCATGTGAACCTCCTGCGCAAAGTCCGTTTTTTCGGACTGCCCGGTGGCCCCCAACCCCGATGGAGAGCTGCCCCACAGCTTGGTATGGGGGATCCGGCTTGCACCTTGTACCTCATCCTTGAGTCTTTCAATGATTGAATCAACCCCGGCGGCCGAACGGGTCAGAAACGAGGCCTCTTCGCCATCAGCGTCCAGGGCGATGCCGCCGATCACCGAGCGCATCATTGCGTTCAGTGACAGCCGATTGCTGATCAGGTCGCCTTGATTTTTCTCCACCATGCTCCTTAAGCCCTTGATTTTCTGCACATATAGACTGAAGTCGTTGAGGATGTTGGCGGCTGAAGCTTGGCCTGTTTCATAGCGCTTAAATACACTCCAAACGGACTGCAATACGGATACGCCCCACCATCTAAAATGACTTTTGTAGCTGTACGGTGCCGAATCCCCCTCAAAACGCAGCAGCCTGGAGCGATGGATGGGCACATGCAATAATTGATCTTTCAACCCAATACGCCGCAAATCTTCATCTTGATTGATTTGCATTTGATAAAGGTCAGGTTCGCCTACACCGCTCCAGCCCGCTGCCGGCCAAATCCGTTGGCAATCCATCGCATGTAGCCCCTTGATTGCCCGTAATCGCTTGAAGTTGACAGGCTCATCAATGGGCGTGTTGTCATCAAGGATCATGATTATCGCCGCGCCGCCATGAAGGCGAGACTGCTTCATGGCTTCCTTGACATGGGTGCGGATCCCCATGTTTTCGCCCACCGCAACCAGCCGATCAAACCGCTTTTTCTCAATTTCGGTGGTTTCCGGGCCCAGGGTCAGGGCCCAGCCCGCCCTGGTGCACTCCTGCGAGATGATGTCGACGATGCGCCGGCAGAGCCAGTTGTTTATGTATAACGCATCCAGGTCAACGGGTTGCAGAATTTCCGGCGCTGCTACCCCGGTGTATCGCTCCTTGTCCTGACTGGTGCCCATTTTGGTCAGGGCGTTAACCAATGCCCCGTCAAACCGTTCATCAAAAACGATTTCGTCGGTATCCAAAATCCCTGCTCTTTTGCGAAAGGCGCTTGATCAGGTTAACGCCGCCCGTCCTTTCTCCTGAATGCCAGGGCGCTTCATCGCCAACGCTGGATGGAATGGACGATATGCTTGCGGCGACCATCGTCGATGTGCCATGGCCAACAGGTCAGGCAAGAGATCATCAATGGTCGGCGCCATGCTGGCCGATTTCGGCCGGTATCCGATCCCAAACAAGACCGAGCAGCTGCTCAGGGGCCAGCAGGTTCGAGCGTGGCTGGATTGGCCTGGCGGCCCTGACAAGGCGCCGGGGGCAATACGGCGAGCAGGCATGCGGGCACGAGACCGGTTGGTGACAGGAAACATGAGGATGTGCGTCACCGTCGCCAAAAAGTACAGCCGGATGGGCCTCCCCCTTGAGGACCTGATCCAGGAGGGGGCAATCGGCTTGCAGCGCGGGGTCGAGATGTTCGATCCAACCAAGGGTTATACCCTGGGCACTTATGCCTATTGGTGGGTGCGACAGGCGATTTATCGCGCCCTGGCGGAAACTGCGGATACGATTCGCATTCCGACCAATGTGCTGGAGGTGTTGTTCAAGGTCGAGCGACATATTGCATCCAGTCCAAATCGGCTCACAGATGCTGAACTGTTGGTGATTTCAGGGCTAAAGAGTATGAAACAGTTAGATACAATTCGAATAGGTGCTCTAGCCAAAAAATGCGGCAGCACATCAGTCCTGTTGCCAGATGAGAAGCATTGCCTAGAAGAGGTCTTGCCATGCCCTAAAAGCCGCGCCGATATTCAGGACGACCGGCTGGAAAACGCTCTTCAGCTTGAAAAGCTGGCGACAATGCTCCCGTTTCTATCAGATGAAGAAACCGAAATAATTGAGCTGTTGTATCTAAATGAATTGCCTAAAACAGAAATCGCTAGGATGCTTGATACAACTGCTGACCGGGTTTCCAACATTGTTAACAAGGCATTGGGCAAGCTGCGTCGCATGGCCTTGATTGACGATGGTGAGCAAGTCATTCAGGAATCATTATTTTAGCAATTATACGCCGATTGGTCTTATATCGCAAACAATGGCGTCATATCGTTAACCCTCTGCTGTTACCCCTGGCGCGTGTACAATTTGGGCCTTATAGCAAAGGGAAGATTCTATGATGTCGCCGGGTTTTATGGCCCCAATGACATTTTTGTCCGTGACTGTGACTGTGACTAAGAATCCTGGATCGTGCATGGCGTTCCTTTTTGAATGCGTGCCCGCGCTCGCCTTTGCAGCCGGCGTCTCTCCCCGTCATAGCGCAGGTGGCAGGGTGCGCATAGGGCCACCAGGTTCTCGGGCCGGCAGTCGTGCTCGATGTGGTTGATGTGAGCGACCGTGAGTGTCAGCCGGTGGGTGACAAACGGCTCCCCAGGCCGCCGGCACTGGGTTTTGCAGCCTTCGCAGGCCCAGTCCGATTGGCGTTTCACCTTGAGGGCGATCTCTTTCCAGTCGTCTGGATATTTGCTCCAATCCACTGGTGCCATGGCGTCCTAGCCACCTGATTGAGGTTTGGCCTTGGCCGCTGGCACCCAGCCCCACCATCCCAGCCACTGGCGCAGGGCGTCGCCATGAGGGGTGCCAGCGGCCAGCTTGGCCGTCTTGAGCACCTCGGCGGGGTCATCGACAAACCGACTGCCGCCATGATCGAGCACCACCCACTTGCCTTCAGTGGTGCGGGCCGCCATGAATGCGTCCGCACCGGAAAATGCCACAGGCCGCCCTTCGGGGGGCACTTCGATGGCCAACGCTTTGATCACTGCAGCCACCGTGGGATCAAAAGCGATGGCCGCAAACTGACGCCAGTTTGTGCTCATTTAGTATTGACGGGCAAGTTCATCTAGCTTCTCGCTGGGCAACGGTCTTAAGTATTTACACTGATCATTTATTTGCTACAAAAAGGCTCTTTTTGCTCCATACACTTTGCAACCATTTGTGAGTAAAATGTTTAGCGCTGCCCAGTGCTCGCTGTCAAAAAGGACAGCATGATCTACGATCACCGCTGAGTAATTGAATCTGCGTCCCCTCGTGTTGCGCGCTGTCAGCCATGACAATGGGCGCACCTCCAGGTCATCACGCCCCAATTTTGCTGCTAATGCCTTTGGGTAGGATAAATTGCTGTCTAGCCACACAAAAACCGCGCCGGGTTGTGCAGCTTTAATTTGTGCGGTGGTTCTGCCTGTCTGTCGGTCTGACATTTTGTTGTTTTGGCCGCAAGCTCGACAATTGCTCCCCAATCCTAACGGGCAGCCTTTGATTTAGCTGCACTTAGCCCAACCGACTTGGTTTTGTTTTCGTCAATATTGGGTAACATGACAAATACGTCTGCTTGATAAGTGGCAGGAGCAGCAGAAAAAAAACCTGCCGGAGCCAAAAAGCCCAGGAAAAAAGCAACGCGATTAGAAAAACTCTTTCGTGTGCGGGAGTTACAAACCCTTTGCATTAACGGCTATTCCGTCCTTGACCTAGAAGGCCATTGCATACAGAAATGGGGGCTGAGCCTGCCAAATGCCCGCCTTTATATCAAAGAAGCGACTGACGGCATGGCCGATTCGCTGACAGAAACCGATAGACAGAAAATAGCATTGACCATTTTCTATCGCTATGAGAATTCTTACAAGCTGGCGAGAACACTAAAAAATCCAAACGCCATGATCCATGCGTGCGACTCGATGGCTCGCTATTTCATGGAAAGGGCGCCTGATGCCGACATTCTGGCCAATCAGGCAACCAGAGAAGCTGCGGCCCATGATCCCCGCGAGGATTTTGAGTAAGTCATGGTTCAAATAATTGTAAAGCCTCCCTCAATAGTTGATTGGTATTCACCAATTCCAGTTTTGGGCACGTCTGAAAAAGCTGCCGCCCCATGGGACACGCTTCCTCCTGCCTGGCCAGATTTCGCAGAACAGACGTTAATCTCTTCAAGCGGCAAGTACATGCCATTCAGGCCTTACTTGTATCAGCGTGATCTAATCAAAGTAATTCGCAGGGTAAAGAATGTTTATGTGCTTAAAAGCCGTCAGGTAGGCGCGTCTGAAACGATTATTTCGTACAAGCTCTGTCAATCCACTCGAAAAAGGGCATGGACAGGTGTCGTTTTTTCGAAAACCGGCGAAGACGCCAGCGAGCTGGCAGCCCGAATCAAGGGCCAGGCCAGCAGCCTGCGGGAACGCTGCCCCAAGTTCACAAAGGATTCAATGCGGAAGCTGGTTTTCGCCGGCTTCGGCAGCCTGCATTTTCTGCCGCCCACCGAACGGGCTGCCCGGGGCATCCCCTCGGCGTCGATGTTGCTGTTCGATGAAGCGGCCTTCATCGAGAAGCTCAAAGGGATTGAGCAGGGCGCCCTGCCGACCACCTCCATGCTGGGTGACGCGGCGCGGCACGTGTGGGTTACTACCCCCAAGGGCCGATCAGGGGCGTTTTCTGATCACTGGCACGAAGACCACGGCGAAGTGGTTGTTGATCCCACGCCAATGGGGGCCAATGGCATCCCGCGGCTGCGAATCAGCCCGGACAACCAGTACGCCAAGATTTGCATTCATTACTCCCAGCATCCGGTCTACAACCAGGATCCAGAGTGGCCCGAAAAACATAGACGCGCGCTACAAATCACGAAGCCTCAATGGCAAAGCGAGTTTGAGCTCGATTTCACCGCCAGCGACTCTGAGGTTTACTCCCACGATCTGATCGAGCTGGCCGAGTCTCGCGGTAGCTGGGAATCGCCCTATCGGCAGAACGTCTACGTGCTGGGCATTGATCCCAACGGCGGCGGTAATGACGGCTTCTGCGGCATCGTCCTCGATGTCACCCGCAGCCCGTGGCGGGTGGTGGCCGGATTCAACGTGAGCGGCCAAAGCCGGGACTACGGCCTGCGGCGTTGCGCCCGGCTGATTGACGAATATGCGCCGGTGCTGGTGGCAGTCGAAAACAATGGTGTTGGCGCAGCGGTTGCTGAAGCTCTTTGCTTGCTGCGCCCATCAATTGAAATCACCGAAATCCATACTGGCGGGCCCTCAAAATTGCTGATGACCGATCGGATCGTGCTGTTGTTGGAGCAGGAGGAGCTGGTCATCCCCAAGGGCCCATTCCCGGACGGTGAAGAGCGCGAGGGCCTCGGCCATCAGCTGCGGAACTTCCGCCAGGACGAAAAAGGCGGGCGCGCCGCCGCCCCAGGCCACCACGATGATGCCGTGATGGCCCTGGCCATGGCGGGCCAAGCTGGGGCGGCGGCGCGGCCGATGGACAGCAGCTGGATCACGATGCTTTGAAGCCCCGGGGCCGGCGCTGGCGCGGGCCCGAGCGATCGGATGGAGGATAGGTGGGTTTGGGGTTGTAGCTGCTTCCACCGCCTTCAACGGACTCAATGACTGCTACTTGGTAGGGCTGTGGCGGCCTTGATTCACCCAGCATTTGTTGAATCTCCGCCTCCGCCATCCCACCGGCCGCATCTGCAGCTGGGAAGCTGATGGGTCCGCCCCAGCGTTTAAGAAACGCCTGAAACGCCTCAGCCTCAAACTCAGGCCAATCAATCATGGGGTCTGTCAAAGCGTTGATCATCGCAAAATCCTCAAGGGTGTTCGGTATCCATGGGGCCGACCGCTCCTCAACTGCTTTGGAGCGCAACAGCCAGAACAGTGGCTGCGCCCGAAGGCGATTCGCAAACGCCTTGGTGGCCATTCCGGCCACATAAAAGGCAGCAGTTGCAGCGATAACCCAGCTGAGGTGCCCCTTTTTGTAGGACAGCTTGAGGCTTTCGCCCCAATCAGCTCTCGTGATGCCTGCCAGCGTTGTCATGATTTTGGTGCCCTGCCGGATGAAGAGCGTCGGCGGGCCAACGATGGCAGTATACAGGATCTTGGATGGGTAGTAGGATCCGCAGGCTCACCCGTCGCCGATCCCTAGGTTCAACCATGACTATGGCTCTCAGCATTCGCCAGCCATGGGCCTCGCTCATTTTGCTGGCTGGAAAGGACATTGAAAACCGTAATTGGGCCACAAAAGTGCGTGGGCCATTCCTGATTCACGCTGCTAAGGGTATGACGCGGACTGAATACATAGATGCTATGGAATTTGCTTTTGCGATTGACAAAAATTGGGCCCAATCTCTACCAGATACTCGTCCCTTTGACTTCAACAACCTGCCTCGCGGCGGGATTATTGGCAGCGTCATCCTTGTTGACTGTGTGCAACGGGACAAGTCAAACTCTCCCTGGTTTCAGGGCGCTTATGGCTTTGTCTTGAGAGATCCCAAACTTTTGCCCTTCTACCCATACAAGGGACAGCTTGGCTTCTTTGATGTGCCGAATCTGCATGGATAACAAGCGGCACCACGAAACCCCCGCAAAGGCCTCTTTTGCGGTTAATAGACGATGGACGTAATCTTGAGTAAATGCACCCACGTCCAGCCGCTGACCATTGAGCGCTGGCCAGTTTCCTTGCAAACACTACTGTGCATCGGTGTTTCGCCACCAAATCCCCTGGCATCCAGTTTCAAAACCTTAGCTAAACAAATCAACAATGAATGAAATTATTATCTCGACTATCTTGAGCTATTTCGTAGGCATCGCCTCAAGCCTGCGGACGGACGCGATACTTACTAGCCAAAAAGAGAAGCTGGCGGCGCGATTGCGCCAGCAAGAGCAATCGGGCGAAGCCCTTGATGCCCTGCGCCCCTTGGCTGATGATGTGCGTAGGGCCTGCCTGGCTCTCGCGGCCAAGCAGCAACTGCTTGAGAACTCTCCGGCAGAGGTGGGGCTGCGGTTTCTGCTGGGAGATGCGGACTTTCAAGGCGATTTCGTTGAATGGTTGCAAGCGGGGGGCATCCCGGAGGGTGACACTGTCAAGGCACGGTTGCTGCAAAAGATCGAGGCTTCCATGCAGCCCGCAGGCGTCAGCGCCAGCCAACTCGCCTTTCTGCGCGACGATTTCTTTGAGACGCTCGAGAAAGCGGTTTTTGCTGATCCGCTTCTCGCCAACTGGCGGCACAAACTCAGCCTGCAGTATCTGAGCCAGCAAGTCTCCGAGCTGCGGCGCCTCAACGAGAAAGCCGCAATTCTGGCAGGGTGAGCAGTTCGCTTACCTTATCCATGATTTGCTGCTCACGTTCTGAGTTATATGTGTATTTCCTGCCGTCGCATTCTTTGCCGTTGTTACCTTTCAATGCTTCGTGATACTGGGCATTAACAATATTAACAACCTTCATTGTTTCTAGGGATCCGCCTAGGTCTGGGTGGTGCTGCCGCGCGAGTTCCCGGTAGCAAAATTTAATTTCGATCACGCCGTCCGTAGAAATAGTGGGGTGCCTCTGCCTGATTCCATTGATGTAACCGTAGCAAACCGCAGGCCGTAGCAAATCGCATCCAATGCATCCATTGATTCCATTGACTCCATGGATGCATTGGATGCTGGTGTCGCTGGCTTGCGGGGCCTGCCCTTGGCCCTGGGGTATCGGGTCGGCCGCTGTGGTGGCCGTGGGTACAGCCTGCCGGCCAGGGCGCAGGGCCAAAGGCAGGATCAGCAGCAGGAGGGCGACGATGGGGCCAGTCATGGCGCGGTAAAAAACCAGCGCTTCATCATTTGCAAAAACAGACCTGTCTTCATAATCAACGCCTTCTGGTTGCGGTTAAAATAGTGCCATAGCCATTGCCATCGCCATTGCCATCGCCATTGCCATAGCCATCGCCATAGCCATTGCCATCGCCATTGCCATCGCCATTGCCATAGCCATCGCCATCGCCATTGCCATTGCCATCGCCATAGCCATTGCCATTGCCATACCCATAACCATCGCCATTGCCATCGCCATTGCCATCACCATCGACATCGCAATAACCACCGCCACTC
>Ga0114963_10003296_pt1 | contig 11009 bp, 10 predicted proteins | sample C_131016_EF_Meta_FD_87019 | JGI IMG/M metagenome (GOLD analysis project Ga0114963, IMG submission 87019) | Freshwater microbial communities from Lake Croche, Canada to study carbon cycling - C_131016_EF_MetaG | ecosystem: Environmental > Aquatic > Freshwater > Lake | place: Lake Croche, Canada...
CTCCTTTTCTTCGCGGCTGATATTCGTTGAAAACTCCGAAGCCCCAGCCAAACCCGCCGCTTCCAGCCGGACCTTTTGCGCCTCCACGAACGCCACGTCACCCTCGATAAGCGTCCCCGCGCAATGCAGACGCGCCGTCGGCACACGCCCGCGCCGATGTAGTTCGATGAAGGCATCCACTACCAGACCAAGCCCTTTGCCCGGAATCAACCGCGCGAGGAAACCCACAGTCGGGTGCTCTGGAGCCTCTTTCGCAGCTACAAACCCCTCCAAACCAAGTCCATTTGGAATCACTTCAACACCGCCAACAGCCAAACCAAGACGCCGTTCCATCAACTCTCCAAAAAAACGACTCGGCGCTATAACCCCATCCAACTCCCCAAGCCGCGCTCCCATCTCCCTCCACGAGCGCGTGCTCCATGGCTCCGGCAACCCGTCTAAAAAACTGTCTTCTCCCTGGAGCGAGGCAAACACCGGCACGCCCGTCTCCCGCCGGATCCGCCTCGCCACGCCCGCAAGCAAACCCGTGGAAAGCCAGATGACGTCCGGACGATCGATCTGACGAATCCATTCAATCAATTTATCGAGCTCCCGATTTTGCGCTCCCTGCTCTCCCTGAAGCATCGAGAGCGTGATCTGGCCGGTATCGGCGCCTTGGGTCATCCCAGAAAAACGACCCAGCCATTTCAGAATCACGGGGTGATCCAACCACCGGTCTAACCAACGCGGGGCGTACCGAAACCACGAGAACTTCTGTTGCAGATACACATTGAGTCCGCCGAAGAAAACAGGCGCCGTAGGAGATGCCGCACTTTCATCCAGAGTCAGCGGAAGATATAGCGGCAGCAAAATAGCATCGTGCCCCATCGCGCAAAGCTGTTTGGCAAGGGCATTATCGCGCATACAAACTCCACAATAATAACTACCTGTGCCTGGAGTTAAAAAGAGCAGCTTCATTCGGAGATTATCTTTAACGTCTGCATGGACTAAACCTTACCGGCACGCTCAACCGCCTTAACCTCGTCCCACAACTGGTCCAAAGCCTCTAGAGACATTCCGTCACTGGAAAGCTTCCGACGGCGCATCAGATCCTCGACTCCTCGAAAACGGCGCGCAAACTTCCGCGTCGCGCCACTCAATGCGACTTCGGGATCCAATTTGAGTTTGCGCGTTAAATTGACCACCGAAAACAACAGGTCGCCCAACTCCTCCTCCAACCGGATTTCGCCCTCGTGCATCGCGCCCTCCACCTCGGAAAGCTCCTCCCGAATCTTCGCCAAAACCGGTGCCGCTTCCGCCCAGTCGAAGCCGATCTTCGCCGCACGCTTTTGCACCTTCGCCGCGTACTGCAACGCCGGCATGCCTTCTGAAATGCCATCCAGAGCCGATTCCATGGCTACTCCCCCTTTTTCTTGCCGCTTGATTTCCTCCCAACGCACGAGCACGGCAGCGGAATCTTCGGCATTCTCCGTACCAAAAACATGAGGATGTCGGCGCACGAGTTTCTCCGCAATCCCGAGCGCAATTTGATCAAAATTAAAGCGGCCTTGCTCCGTGGCAATCTGTCCATGGAAAACGACTTGAAGCAGCAAGTCGCCAAGTTCCTCACAAAGGTTAACGTCATCCGAAGCATCGATTGCCGCTACCACTTCATAGGCCTCCTCCAACAGACCACCGCGGAGAGTGATATGGCTTTGCTCACGATCCCACGGACAACCGTCTGGCGCACGAAGCGAGGCGACAACGGCGCGGAGCTGTTCAATGGCGGGCAAAGTCGGATCAGGCGGGAGCTGAGCGGGCATAGATTTCCAGTTTATAGCGAAGTTTCCACATTTTTGGATAATTAGTTGAAGCGGTATTGGAATGAGTAGCCGGCAGAGCTGGATGGCTCATTGCGCGTCGTTGTCTGGCGCGGTTCCATTCGGGTAGATGCCGCCAGCTTTTTGACGTGCCACAGCATCGCAAACCGCTTATCCAAAGACACCCTCATGAACCTTCCAATTTCCCGTCTCATTTGCTCTACGGCGCTCGCTCTTTCTGCCGTTGGTTGCGCCTCACATCCAACCTCCCCGATTACGGTTGGCGCCAAACCGAAGCTCGTCCCCTCGGCGAAGCATGCAGGAGAAGGTCCGGCGTGGAATGCCGCAACTCGCACACTTTATTATGTCGGCGACGACCGCATTTCCAAAATGGTCGACGGCCATGCGTCGCGCGACTTTCGCAATCCGGTGGCGGGCGCCAATGGTCTTTTGATTGACCGCCAAGGGCGCCTGCTAGCGTGTGAGGCAGGCAATCGACGTGTCACTCGCACAGACAAAAAAGGCTCCGTGACTCTCCTTGCCAACACCTTCGAGGGCAAAAAATTCAACTCCCCAAACGACCTGAGCATCGACTCGCAAGACCGCATCTATTTCACCGACCCGCGTTACGGCCCACGGGATAACATGGAGATACGAGACGCCAAAGGTGAACTCGTCGAGGGCGTTTACCGAATCGATGTCTCTGGTAAAATAACGCAAATCTTGGGACGCGATTCCGTAGACCGTCCCAACGGCTTGCTGGTCTCCCCAGACGACAAATTTCTTTTCGTCGCGGATAATAACAGCACCGTGGGTGGAGCCCGCAAATTGTGGCGCTTCGACTTGCGCCAAGACGGCTCAGCGGACGCTAAGAGCCGTAAGCTGATTTTTGACTGGAAGACTAGTCGCGGACCCGACGGACTTAAAATGGACACGCAAAACCGGCTATTTGTCGCCGCCGGCAGGAGCCAAGCGAACCTCCCTCATGAGACGGTAAAACCCTATTCTGGAGGGGTCTACATACTTTCAATGGAGGGTCGACTGCTCGATTTTATTCCTATCCCCAACGATGAGGTGACCAACTGCGCCTTCGGTGGAGATGATTTCAAAACCCTCTTCATCACAGCGGGTGGAACCCTGTGGACGATCCCCGTCAACACGCCTGGCCGATTGACGTACGAGCCGAAAAAGTGATGGCGGCGCGTTAAATACGTAGCCCCACATAAGCGCGAGTGTATTGCCCCGAAGAAGCGCCGATCTGCGGGCTGCTTCAAACCCGTTAAGTGTTGCTGTGACGCCGGATGAGATTCAATTCCGTTGGGCGGCCGAGATTCGCGGGACAGTCTCCATTACGCTCCCAAAGCTCATTTTATTTTTGAGGGGAAGACCATCGGGTTACGCCCGACACGTGTGGCGCTTTTGGACAAGCATCTAAAGGCCGCGTATCAAAACGGACAACGTGTCACGGGGACAGAATGTAACTGTCTGCTGGATTGTGGATGCCTTGAAAGATCCCAGTTATGATTGGACGACCTGGGTAGCGCCCCGGATCGTCGTAAGAAAGAACGCGGCCCTTCACTGAGGAAATCAAGTATGCGTCGAAAGCCGTGATCGACTGACTGCGTTCTGAAATTGAAAGGAAACAGCCTCCAGCGTGTTGCTAAGGCTTGCGACCAGCACCGAGTTCGTGTGGCTTGTAATCAGCAGCATGGTAGGAACTTCGCACTAGCGGACCCGAAGCCACGTACTCAAAACCTTTCCGATATGCCGTTTCCTTGTGCTGCTCAAAAACCTCTGGGCGAATGTATTCCACGACCGGGAGATGCTGCGGGCTGGGCCTGAGATACTGGCCTAGCGTGAGAACCTGAACACCGGCTTCGCGCAGATCGTCCATCGCCTGAAAAAGCTCCAATTCCGTCTCACCCAAGCCGAGCATCAGGCCGCTCTTGGTCACCATGGAAGGCGCCATTTTCTTCACAAGTGCTAGCACTTCCAATGAGCGTTTGTATTTGGCTCTGGAGCGCACCAAGGGGGTCAGACGTTCGACCGTTTCGAGATTGTGATTGAAGATTTCTGGTGCGGCATCCACCACCAAGCGCAGGCATTCTTCCTTCGCGTGAAAATCTGGGGTGAGTACCTCGATGGTGATCCCCGCGTTGGCGCTGCGAATGGCCGTGATGGTATGTGCGAAGTGTAGCGCACCACCGTCTTTTAAGTCGTCCCGGGCGACGGCCGTCACTACGACATGCTTCAACTTCATGCGCCGGACTGCTTCCGCAACCCGTTCGGGTTCATCGACTTCCAGTGCAAATGGCTTCGCTGTAGTCACCGCGCAAAAGCCGCAGGCCCGCGTGCAACGATCTCCCGCAATCATAAAGGTCGCGGTTCCCTGGCTCCAACATTCCCAGCGGTTGGGGCACTGCGCCTCTTCGCAAACCGTGTGCAGCTTCAAATCTGACACCAACGCTTTCGTCGAAAAAAATACCGGATTCGAGGGCAAGCGCACGCGGATCCAATCCGGCTTACGGGTTTGATGCAGTGCGGGATCAATCTTCGAACAGGACATGCGGGATGATGCTACCGACTCGGCCGGGGAAATCAACCGCCGCGCTGCAAAGGGAAAGTCTTACCGGGAGAGTTCAAACCAGAACGTTTGTGCGAGAGGGGCCCTCAGGAGCCACGAGACCAAGGGTCCGTAGTTTCAATGTGTGTGGAATGTGGCATGCTCCATCCGTGGCACGTTTTCTTTTTCTACTGCTCCTCTTCATAATTTGCGTTTTCCAATCACCGTCTGCTTTTGGGCAACAGTCGGAGCCTAAGCGACAAGCTGCCCTGAAGACGCTGAATACAGATTTATCTGAAGCGGCTCGTTTAGAAGCATTTGTATTACTTGAACAAGCCGGAGCTCTGGATTCCAAGCAGATTTCCCGCTCCCTTTGCGATACCGCGCCCGCTCTTCGTGCTGCAGCTTTGCGGGTGGGAGAAGGCTTTGTGAAAGAAGACACTGAACTCGAATTACGACTGATCGCACTCAACCACGACCGCTCGGCGCTGGTGCAGTTACAACTGTTGAAATCACTCCCGAATTTCTCTCATCCCACCGCTGGAACTGCTCTGAGAAAGGTTATCCAGACGCTGCTTAAATCATCCGACCCCGCCCACCGTTCGGCCGCTGAAGCCGCGGCGAAAACACTTCAGCCCGTCGCACCTTAATCTTTCAACTCAACTCCAGATGCACGATCCAATCGCCCTAGCCCTCGCCGAAGACCTCGGTAGCGGAGACGTCACTGCAGCGTTTTTTGTCGAAAAGCGTCCGGGCAAAGCACGGCTTTTCGCGAAAGAAAACGCCATCGCGGCGGGCGTCGAAACAGCGGCAGAAGTTTTTCACCGCGTCGATTCCGCCACAAGGACGAGCATCATACGCCCGAGCGGTAGCCGCCTTAAAACGGGCGACACCGTGCTGGAAATAGAAGGTTCCCTTCCCTCGCTGCTTTCCGCCGAACGCGTAGCGCTGAACTTTCTCCAACACCTATCCGGCATAGCGACGCTTACCGCCCGTTTCGTCGCCGCCGTTTCCGGCACCAAGGCGCGCATTTTGGATACGCGCAAAACGGTTCCGTGCCTGCGTTTGCTGGAAAAGGCCGCCGTCCTTTCGGGTGGTGGAACTAACCACCGTATCGGTCTTTATGACATGGCAATGGTGAAAGACAACCACCTTGCGGCGGGGACGACTCCGCAACAATTGCAGGCAGCGATCGACCGATTACGCAGCGAACGTCCCGGCGTGCGTGTCGAGTTGGAGGCGGACACCCTTGTACAGGTTGCACAGTTTTTGGAACTGCGCGGCGTGGACGTCATTCTGCTGGACAACATGCCGCCCGAGGCGATGCGCACGGCGGTGGACATGACAGCAAAACGCGCGCCACACGTGCTGCTGGAGGCTTCCGGTGGGGTGTCATTGGAGACGGTTGCCGCCATTGCAAATACGGGAGTCGATTTTATTTCAGTCGGAGCGCTAACGCATTCAGCCCGAGCGATAGATTTCTCGATGGAATTGCTCGGATGAGCTTGCACAACGTTCGCTACTAAAACTTATGCTCACTGGTCATGTCACATGGCTTTACGCCTTCGATATCGCCCACGACATGCGACGTGAGCCGCTCAAAACGGTTCTCGGACGCCCCGTCGAACCGTGGTTGCTAGCCACCGACCATCGCGTGCCTCGCCAATCTTTCTTTCACCGCCCCCAAACCATACGACTCCCGCCTCTGGAAAGCGCTTTGCCTGGAGGCGGCAGCGGCAACCTAGAGCGCACGCTCAAAATACTCCCGGTCGGCGGATTGTCTCTCGCGATCACTGCGCCGGTGTGTGTGGATTCTTTGAGCCAACTTGTCCCATGGCACGAACCGCCCACTCTGGCAGCAGCCTCCGCGATGCGCAATTTAGCGCAAATGGTGGTGCAAGATATTCGCGAACACCTCATTCAACCCATTGATTTTCCGGAGGAAACGGAGGCCTACACCGTGTTCCGTCTTGATCCGCCCACGGATCAGGACGCGGTGGTCTGGTTAGCGCAGCACCGCCGCGAAGTCGCCGCTCTACTGACTCAGGAGTTGGATGCGGAGCGGCTCTGTAACGAGGAAGTCGCAGAAACCACCTCCCGATATCTCGGGTACTACAAGGACGACATCCTCGTGGTGGACTGGGACGCGGCCCTCTTGCTGGATCGACCCGGCCCAGCCAGAGAAATTCTACATGTGCTGGAGCTCGCCAACCTCCAGTTGTGCGAGTTGGAAGCCTACGACCGCCTTCTCGACTCGGCAATGGAGCGTTCCTACACGGACTTGAGTCGCCGGCGACAACGAAACGGGGCCTTGTTGCGGAAATTGGGAGAGCTGCGAATCGACCTCTCACGGCTTTCAGATGAACTGACCCACGCGGGTAAATTTCTGGGTGATTGGCATTTGGCTCGCGTGTATGAGGCGGCGTCGTCCCGCTTCCACTTGAGCGACTGGCAACGCGTAGTGGACGACAAATTGAAGACGCTCGATGACCTCTACCAAACTCTGAAACACGATCAGTTCAACCGGTGGCTCCTCATCCTCGAGTTGGTGGTCATTGTCATCCTCGTGCTGGAGGCGACCCTCGTCATCTACCCGCTTTTGCGCCGATAGCGCATACGGCTCAGTTTTTCACTCGCTCCAACCGCCTAACCAAGCACCGCAGCAAAGCTTGGCGACGCAACCTGCTTTGCGGCAGTACTACGCGCGATCCAACCACCTCCAAGCACAGCGTCACCCGCGTAGCACACGGCTGCCTGCCCCGGAGTGACTGCGCGCTGCGGGATCCGGAGGCGCACCGTCGCGCAGCCGTTTGACTGCGGATGAATCGTCGCCTCAGCGGCAGGGTGCGCGTAGCGTATCTTAACACTACACTCGAACGGAGCGCCGTCTTCGGCAAGTGGCGTGTTCCAGTGGCAATGATCCATCTCAAAAGATTCCACCACCAAGTCTTCCGCCTCTCCAACGATGACGCTCCGGCTTTCGGGATCGATGTCTATGACATACATTGGCCTAGGCGAACCACCCGGCAATCCCTTGCGCTGGCCAATGGTGAACATTTCAATCCCGTCATGGTCGGCCAGTCGGTTGCCCGCCTTATCAAAAATTCCGCCAGCCTGAAACTTTACGTCTCCCAAATGACTTTTTAGAAAAGCTTTATAATCATTTCCAGGGACAAAACAGATTTCCTGGCTGTCGACTTTATCCGCCGTCTTAAGGCCGAGTTTACGCGCAATAGCACGAATTTCATGCTTCTCCATCCCGCCCAGCGGAAATAAAGAGCGACTCAACTGCTCCTGACGGAGACTAAACAGAAAGTAACTTTGATCCTTACGGGGATCCTTTCCTTTACGCAATACAGAACGACCAGGGTGATGGTCTACAATCGCGTAATGGCCTGTGGCAATGTACTCGGCGCCAATGGCCTTTGCCTTAGTCCACAGATTGCCAAACTTGACCTTCTCATTACACATGACGCAAGGATTGGGCGTACGTCCTGCCTGATATTCAGCGGTGAAATAATCAATGACCTGCCGCTCAAAAGCCTCCGCCTCGTCGACCACATAATGGGCCACTCCCAAAGCATGCGCCACCCCACGCGCATCCGCGATCGCCTGCGGACCGCAACACTTGTCCTCGGCCCGCGACATGCAGTCCTGCGGCCAAACCTTCATAGTCACACCCACGACTTCGTACCCCTGCTCCTTGAGCAACCAAACCGCCACCGAAGAATCCACCCCACCACTCATTCCCACCAGAACGCGCGGACGGCGTGCCTCATTATCAGGGGAATAAGACACGACACTATCAGCGGTCGAATTTGGGTATAAGGGATCAGACGAGTCGTTCATCTCAAAGTAGGCGTTAGCCCGTTCAGTTTAGTGCGTTCCATTTACACGACAGGAACAGGCGGATACCACACGTACAGCATCAAATACACTAAAACACCGGTCACCGATACATACAACCAAACCGGAGCGGTAATTCTCGCCCACCGCTTGTGAGTATCGTAACGCCCCTTTATGGCTGGAATCACTGTGAGCGCTAAGAGCGGCAAAACCAATATAGCAAGAGGCACGTGAGTGAGCAGGATCGCAAAATATATTATCTTAGGCCAACCCGGATACGTAAACTTGGTTACCGCGACCACATTAAAATGGTAAACTAAATAACAGGCGAGAAACGCAGCGGAAACAGCGATTGCGCCCATCATTAAAGCTCGGTGCAAGCTTTTGTATCCTGCCTTAATTGCAATTAAACCGGCTACAATCAAAATTGTAGCGGCAGAATTTAGAGTGGCATTAACAATGGGCAGGCCTTGGACATTCATTGCAGGTTATTCTTTTAACACCAAACGGATCGCTTCCTCCAAACGTTTTCCAGCTTCGGCACTTTCTTCTCCTACGCCTTCAAAGAAGCCGCGCACCCACCCCTTCGCATCTACCAGAACCAGACGCGTACTGTGTGTCACAGGTTCCGCGGGATTTTCCGAACGCGTCAAAGAGAGTTTGAATCCGTGGTTGGCCAGCGAAAACACCGCTTCCACAGGTCCAGTCAAAAATGACCAGCGTTTGTCAGCACCAAACTTCAGAGCGTAATTCTGGAGCACCTCAGGTTTATCTTTTTCTGGATCGCTGGAAATGGAGAGAAAAGCCACCCGATTTTCACCACTGAATGCCTTGTGCAAATCACTCAAGCGACTAGTAAGCGCAGGACAAGGACCGGGGCAAGTGGTGTAAAAGAAATCGACCACCCACACTTTCCCCAACATCCCACCAGAATTAAACGGCTTCCCGTCTTGGTCTGTTAATTCAAACGCAGGAACCTGCCAGTACTTCTTAAGAGTACCATTTGAAGGTTCTTGTGGAGCCACGATCGCAGCTGTCGAGGAAGGCGAAGGTTTACATCCAGCCAAGACTAAAAACAATGCGGCGATGCAATGGAAAGCATGCAACGGAGACTTCATATTCCTTCAAATTTTAGAAACGGGCAAATGCCAAAAGACCCAACATTAACGGGAGGTAAACAATTGACATAAAAAACAAACGTCTAGCGCTGACTCTAGATCGTTCCATTAAAAACACCAGCGATGCCCCGCAAAAACAAATATTCAAAAGAGTAGCACCGACCTTATACAGGACACCGACTTTACCCAACCAAACGGGCGCAAAAGTGACCGCTGAAAGTAGTATGGCAAAGATCAACGCTTGAGATGCGGTGAAAAGACCCTCGTCATCATTAGGGGGCAACATCACAAAACCCGCTTCCCGATATTCGTCACGATACATCCACGCGATCGCGAGGAAATGGGGCATTTGCCAACAAAACAAGATACCAAAAGGCACCCACGCAGCCCAGGCTTCCTGCGATCCGGAAGCAGCCCAACCGATCACCGGAGGGAGCGCCACCGAGACAGCCCCCACCAGCACGCAAAGAGAGCTGTGCCTCTTGAGCGGCGTATAAACCAACAAGTAAACGAAGAGGGTGGCAACAGCCAGCACGGCGGTTAAAGGAGTCAACGTCACCCATAGGAGTGCCACGCCCATGAACCCCAAAAGCAGCCCAAGAACCAACACACTGGAACGGCTCCAGCGACCGACTGGAAGCGGCCGGCTCCGTGTGCGTTCCATGAGGCCGTCTACGTCCGCCTCCATCCATTGATTGAGTGCACCGGCTGATGCCGCGACGAGCGACGTGCCTAACACGGCGAAAAGTAACGCGAACTGTACAGGGCCGCTATGGTTGCCGACACAGAAACCCACCGCAGTGGTGAATACCACTAAAAGACTGAGCCGCGCCTTGGTAAGGGTCGAAAGATCCGCCAATAAATGTGGCCCCTCTTTTGTGGCAATTGCTCCCGCGCCCTTGCCAGCGCCAGCGCCATCCAGGCGCGGGTTCATTGAACAACCTCCGCCTGCCGCCCGAGCTTTGCCAAACTAAAACGCGTGTGCAAATGCACAAGCAACGAGCTCAGACTGGCCAGAAGGCCCGCCCCCAACACCACGTGGAGAGTTGCCAACGTTTTCGGCTTCTGATGTATCACGACAAAAATTCCCAATGCCACTTGGCAGACCACAAAAAACGAAGTGCGCCACGCCACCAACCAAATAGGCCGGCCTGGCTTTGAGGCGCGCATGGCTCGAAAATCAGCGTACAACACCACGCAGAGCACAAACAAAGCCCCGATCCGCGTGTGCCCAAAATTCAGGTCCGTATAGAGATTGTGTACTGACGGCAGCCACCCACCTTGGGGATTCGCTGCGGGAAACGTCGGGATTGCGAGCCCGGCTCCCAAATGCCGCATCGTCGCGCCAAGAACCAGTTGCCCGAACACCACCGCCAAGGCAAACCAAACCAAAGGAATCGGGTTTGTATCAAAACGCGGCTCGTAAAGAGGTCTAGGCTTAACCAGCAGGGAAAGCCGCACGGCGAGAGCCGCGAGCACTACCAAAAATGTTTGCGCCACGCACCCGTGGATAATTCGCAAACGCACAGCCAGATCTACGAGCCCAGCGGTTTCTTGGGTCACGCGCAATCCGCCCAATGTAGCCTGACAGCACACCAGCACAAAGGCCGCGAACGCCAGCAATCGTTCCGTGCGGCCGATACCGCCCACAGAAAGCTTCGAGCGCGCTCCCAAGGCTAGAGC
>Ga0114963_10003300_pt1 | contig 11006 bp, 13 predicted proteins | sample C_131016_EF_Meta_FD_87019 | JGI IMG/M metagenome (GOLD analysis project Ga0114963, IMG submission 87019) | Freshwater microbial communities from Lake Croche, Canada to study carbon cycling - C_131016_EF_MetaG | ecosystem: Environmental > Aquatic > Freshwater > Lake | place: Lake Croche, Canada...
TCAGCAATCGGTGCTGCTGCTCTGTGTTGCCATAAAGCAGAATGGTGGCAATTTGCAAATGGTGGAAGGCAAATACGTGAGCTAAGGCGCTGTCCACCTCTGCCAGAATTCGAATGACTGCATAAAGAAGATTCCACGAGACTCCTCGCCCGCCAAAGGCCTCAGGAATGATCAAGTCGAGTAAGCCACTCTCCCGAATCATCTGGCGCTCTGCTGCGGCATGCCCTCCTGCTTGGTCGCGCTCAATCGCAGTGAGATCAAGTTGTTCTGCCAGCTTTTGAGCGGAGGCCAGAATATCTGAGGCCTTTATTTCATTGATCTCTGAAGAAGACGGCATGGCTTATGTTCTCGTTAGTAAAAAGCTTATCTATTTTTATTGGTTTGGAATTCGAAGAGGGCTCGATAGAGTGACTTCCTTTCAAGACCTCTAGAGTCGTTCTAAGAGGCTATCAAAGGAATTCTGCCATGCCAAACGTTATCAAGAACAAAGCATTATTCGCATTGCTTTCTTTTTTTCTGCTGATCAGTCAAAGCTTTGTTGCAGAGCGTATTGAAGCTTCAGCGATTACGCTACTCAATGTTTCCTATGACCCCACCCGAGAGCTGTATCAAGATTACAACGCGGCTTTTGCTAAATATTGGAAAGCTAAGACTGGGGATGATGTGGTGGTGAAGCAGTCCCATGGCGGATCAGGGAAGCAGGCCCGTGCTGTGATTGATGGCTTAGAGGCAGATGTGGTGACTTTAGGTTTGGCCTACGATGTTGATGTGATCGCTGAAAAGGCAAAATCAATACCCACAGATTGGCAAAAACGGTTTCCGCATAACGCCACCCCTTTTAATTCCACGATTGTATTCTTGGTGCGCAAAGGAAACCCAAAAGGAATCAAAGACTGGGGTGATTTAATCAAGCCTGGTATCAGCGTGATTACGCCTAACCCCAAAACCTCCGGTGGTGCCCGCTGGAATTATCTGGCGGCTTGGGCCTATGCACTCAAGCAACCAGGCGGGAATGAAGCGTCCGCAAAAGAGTTTGTGAGTAAGCTCTACGCTAATGTTCCCGTTCTAGACACGGGCGCGCGCGGTTCAACAACGACGTTTGTTGAGCGCGGACTGGGTGATGTATTGCTGGCGTGGGAAAACGAAGCCTATCTGGCACAAAAAGAATTAGGCCCAGACAAGGTTGATATTGTGATTCCTTCATTATCCATCCTGGCCGAACCTCCGGTGGCTGTTGTTGAAAAGGTGGTCGACAAGCACGGCACCCGCAAAGTCGCAGAGGCCTATTTAAATTACCTCTACTCTGAAGAAGCACAGGAAATTGCTGGTCATCATTACTATCGCCCAACCGACAAAAAAATTGCAGCGAAGTATGCGAGGACCTTTGCTCCAGTCAAACTGATCTCAATTGATGAGGCTTTTGGGGGTTGGCAGAAGGCGCAGAAGACGCACTTTGATGACGGTGGCGTTTTTGATCAAATTTATAAACCGGGTCAGCGCTAAATTTTAACTATGACAAAAAGTCATTCACGACATCACGTTCTGCCGGGGTTCTCGCTGACACTGGGATACACGTTAGGCTATCTTGGATTGATTGTCCTCATCCCTTTGTCAGCCATTATTCTCAAGACATCTTCATTGAGTCTGGCGCAGTTTCTAGAAGTTGTAACAGCCCCAAGGGTAGTGGCGTCATTTAAATTGACCTTTGGTGCCTCGCTGCTTGCGGCCATTGTGAACTTGGTTTTTGGATTGCTACTTGCGTGGTCCTTGGTGCGATATCGCTTTCCAGGAAAGAAAATCGTTGATGCTCTAATCGATCTTCCGTTTGCACTCCCAACAGCGGTGGCAGGTATTGCGCTCACCGCGCTCTATGCCCCCAATGGTTGGGTGGGAGCCTTGCTAGCCAAAATAGGAATCAAAGTGGCATTCACCCCCTTAGGGATTGTCGTGGCTTTGATCTTTATAGGTTTGCCCTTTGTCGTAAGAACAGTACAACCCATTCTAGAAGATTTAGAAGTAGAACTCGAAGAGGCAACCTCAAGCTTGGGAGCACAACGTTTTGCAATTATTTGGCGGATCATCCTGCCCATTCTCATGCCTGCACTGCTCACCGGATTCGCATTGGCCTTTGCAAGAGCCGTTGGTGAGTATGGGTCAGTGATTTTTATAGCGGGGAACATGCCTATGATTTCTGAAATTACTCCTCTGCTGATCATCACGAAGCTTGAGCAGTACGACTATGCCGGTGCAACCGCAATCGCATTGGCCATGCTAATCATTTCTTTTGTTCTCTTACTGGCAATCAATCTTTTGCAAGGTTGGATGGCATCAGCCCAGCATCGCGTTCAACAGAAGGAGGTCGCATGATTCCGCGCTCTTCTGCGACTCACGAAGTGAGCCCGAGTCAGCATTATGATTATCAAGCGCATCCTGCTACACGCGAGCAGACTTGGCTTCGCTATCTCATTCTGTTTTTAGCGCTCGGGTTTTTTGCGGTATTTCTGGTTTTGCCCCTGGTGATTGTGTTTGTCGAGGCCTTGAAAAAAGGGCTGGGGGCCTATTTTTTTGCGCTCACTGACCAGGACACCTTATCCGCACTCAGGCTCACATTATTAGCAGCAGCAATCAGTGTGCCGCTGAATTTGGTTTTTGGAGTCACTGCTGCGTGGGCAATCGCAAAATTTAAGTTCAGAGGTAAGCAGCTTCTGATTACGCTGATTGATTTGCCTTTTTCAGTTTCCCCAGTCATTGCAGGTTTAATTTATGTATTGATTTTTGGAGCGCAGGGTTGGTTTGGTTCATGGCTCAGTGATCACGACATTAAAATTATTTTTGCGGTTCCTGGAATTGTATTGGCGACGATTTTTGTGACCTTTCCATTTGTGGCAAGAGAATTGATTCCTCTGATGGAGTCACAAGGTCGTGAAGAGGAAGAGGCTGCAGCCGTGCTCGGTGCAAAAGGTTGGCAAATATTTTGGCATGTCACTTTGCCCAATATTAAATGGGGTTTGTTGTATGGCGTGATTCTCTGTAATGCCCGAGCTATGGGTGAGTTCGGTGCAGTTTCAGTAGTGTCCGGTCATATCAGAGGAATGACAAATACACTGCCTTTACATGTAGAAATTCTCTACAACGAGTACAACTTTGCGGCTGCCTTTTCAGTAGCTTCATTGCTTGCAATGTTGGCGCTTGTCACGCTCATTCTAAAAACGTTTGTAGAGGGAAGGGCTGCGCGCGTCTCTCACTTGCCTTCGGAGCCTGTATCAAAATGAGTATTGAAGTTCGCAATATCAAAAAAACGTTTGGCCAATTTGCGGCCCTGAATGATGTTTCGTTAACTTTTCCCAGTGGAGAGTTATTGGCCTTACTCGGGCCCTCTGGCTGCGGTAAAACGAGCTTGCTGCGTGTGATCGCAGGTCTAGAGTCTGCAGATGAAGGGCAAGTCTTTCTTGAGGGAGAAGATGCTTCAGGAGTCCATGTGCGGGAACGCCAAGTCGGATTTGTATTCCAGCACTACGCCTTATTTCGCCATATGACTGTTTTTGAGAACGTAGCATTTGGCCTTCGCGTTAAACCACGCAAACAAAGACCGAGTGAGCAGGAAATTAAAAAGAAAGTTCACGAATTGCTGAGTCTTGTTCAGCTCGATTGGCTGGCCGATCGTTATCCCGCCCAATTGTCTGGTGGCCAGCGACAACGGATTGCGCTGGCTCGGGCATTAGCTGTTGAACCCAGAGTTTTGTTGCTTGATGAGCCCTTCGGTGCCTTAGATGCGAAGGTACGCAAAGAACTGAGACAGTGGTTGCGTAGACTGCACGATGAATTACATATCACCAGTATTTTCGTCACCCATGATCAAGAAGAGGCACTCGAAGTCGCAGACAGTGTGGTGTTGATGAACCATGGTAAGATTGAGCAAATAGGAACACCACAAGAAGTTGTTGAGCATCCCGCCACGCCTTTTGTTGCCAGTTTCCTTGATCTTTCTGATCATGGTCCGGACTGGTTAATCGCTGCGAAATTGCGTCATCGGCATAGTGCTCAAGAGACGGCCATTGCCCATTGAATCTCAGGAATCGTCAGTATGAATTTTCAGCAACTCCGCATCATCCGTGAGGCCGTTCGTCGGGACTTTAATCTTACTGAGGTCGCCAATGCTTTGTTTACAGCGCAATCGGGCGTGTCTAAGCACATTAAAGATTTAGAAGATGAGCTTGGTATTGAGCTTTTTGTGAGAAGGGGTAAACGCCTCTTGGGGTTGACTGAACCCGGCAAAGAACTGGCAACGATTGTTGAGCGCATGTTGCTTGATGCAGAAAACGTGAAACGATTGGCAGAGCAGTTTTCGAATAAAGAAAGTGGCAAGCTCACTGTGGCCACAACCCATACTCAGGCCCGTTATGCCTTGCCTTCTGTTGTTGCACAATTCAAATCCCTTTTCCCAAAAGTGCATTTGGCATTACATCAAGGCAGTCCGGAAGAAATTGTCTCCTTGTTAAGATCCGGTGAAGCCGACATTGGAATCGCAACTGAAGCGCTGGCAGGTGATCCCGATTTGGCCAGCTTTACTTGGTACGATTGGCGGCATTCACTGGTGGTTCCGCAAGGACATCCTCTCTCCAGTAGCAACCCTGTGAGCTTGGCGGATTTGGCTGAGTATCCCCTCATTACCTACCATGAAGGGTTTACAGGGCGGGCACAAATTGATCGTGCGTTTGCTGAGGCCGGATTGGCTCCTGATATTGTGATGTCCGCTCTGGATGCTGATGTCATCAAGACTTACGTTGAACTGGGCCTGGGCGTGGGAATTGTTGCCTCGGTCGCTTTTCATCCAACCAAAGATGCGGGGTTGATTCGTTTGGAGGGGCCTGAGGCGTTTGTCACGAACACCACGCGTATTGCGATACGCAAGGGACACTATTTGCGCGGTTTTGCGTATCGTTTCGTTGAACTCTGTGCGCCAGCCATTACAGAATCCCTGATGCGTGAGGCCGTCACGCCAAGCTTGGATTCAGGTTTGTAATCCTGCACATTCTTTGACCGCATATGGTCATAGACAAAATGAATCCGCTCTGTTGATGCGATGACTCATTGCATTGCAGCATCATTCTGTCGTTTCACTCTATAAATCTGTGTGTTATGTTCCGTCCACAGCTTCAAATGATTGTGGTATCAAATAGCTATTTATTGAAACAATTAGAAAAATATATAACAAGCTAAACATTTGAAGGTAACTTACTTCACTTTTTTGCGTTCATTTTGCATCTGTAAAATTAAAGGTAAGGCTTGTTCAGCTTATTGAGGAGAAAAGCATGAGTTCAGTGGTCGTTAACGGGAAGCCAGTCAATCGTTGGCTGCAGCTTGCAATTGGTGTTGCTTGTATGGCGATGATTGCCAACTTGCAATATGGTTGGACCTTATTCGTTGTTCCTATCGACACGAAATATCATTGGGGCCGAGAGTCTATTCAATGGGCTTTCACCCTGTTTGTGTTGCTTGAAACCTGGTTGGTTCCCGTCGAAGGTTACCTTGTTGATAAATTTGGCCCACGCCCTGTCGTACTAATTGGTGGCATTTTGTGCGGGATCGGCTGGGTCATGAACTCTCAAGCGGATACCCTTGGCATGCTCTATGCAGCCGCTGCCGTGAGCGGACTTGGTGCCGGTGCGGTTTACGGAACCTGTGTGGGTAACGCTTTGAAATGGTTTCCGGATCGTCGTGGTCTGGCAGCAGGTTTCACCGCAGCCGGTTTTGGTGCAGGTTCTGCGCTTACCGTGGTACCAATCGCTTCTATGATCAAAGCAAGTGGTTATGAAGCCGCTTTCTTTAACTTTGGTATCGGCCAAGGGTTAGCCGTCGTTGTCTTATCACTCTTCTTATTGGATGCACGCCAAGCTTCTGGTTTTCCTGCAGCACCTGCTGGAGGCCCCGTCCAAACCCGTCGCGACTATCGTCCCGTGGAAGTGTTGGGCAAGCCCGTTTTTTGGGTGATGTACATCATGTTTGTTGCGATGGCCGCAGGTGGATTAATGGCAACCGCACAACTTGGCCCCATCGCTAAAGACTTCAAGATTGCTGATGTACCAGTGTCAATGGCAGGGATCACCATGGCTGCATTGCCTTTTGCCTTGTCGCTAGACCGTATTCTGAATGGCGCAACCCGTCCATTCTTCGGTTGGGTGTCTGACAAAATCGGTCGTGAGTTAACCATGTTGATTGCCTTCAGTCTTGAAGGCTTAGGAATCTTGGCCTTGTCTGAATACGGTCAAGATCCCGTCTTATTCATCTTGCTGACAGCGCTCGTATTCTTCGCTTGGGGTGAGATTTACAGTCTGTTCCCCTCAACGTGTGCGGATACCTTTGGTAAAACCTTTGCAGCAGCGAATGCAGGTTTGCTCTATACCGCTAAGGGGACGGCTGCTTTAATGGTGCCGTATGCCAATACCCTCGTGAAAGCGTATGGTGGTTGGCACATTGTGTTCGTCATTGCGGCAACCTTGAATATCGCAGCTGCATTGACCGCATGGTTTATATTAAAACCCATGCGTGCCAAGATGATTGCGAAGGCTTCTGCCGAAGCAGATTTGGCTGTAAACGCTTAATTTCAGTCCATTCTGATTCAATAAAATACGCGCCCTTGTGGCGCGTTTTTTGTTGTGGGATCCCTGCGGATAAAAGTGTTTAAAACGGGGTGGGGCACCATTCCTTTCAGGCCGGGTCTGAGCACACAGTTGTGAATCAGGAGTTGTTTTCATATGACCAAGATGATTGCTAAATCAGACCTGCCTACTAAACTATGTAAGCACTGCCAACGTCCTATGGTCTGGAGAAAGAAATGGCGTAACAACTGGGATGAGGTGGCCTATTGTTCAGATGCCTGTCGAAGAAAAGTGCATCCAGGTTCTGGTGCAATCAAAAAATCCTAGTTTGGATGAATAAAGATGAAAGTTCTTTTATTGGGAGCGACAGGAACCATAGGGCAAGCAACGGCAGAAGCCCTGGTAAAGCGTGGCCATGATGTTTTCTGCCTGATCAGGCCCCGTCATGGTCATCAGTCCTTGGGGCAAGACCAGCGTTTATCTGAAAGGCTTTTAGGCACCACACTCCGATGGGGTGATCCCTGTGTTGAGGGTTCGCTCCTACAACAGGGGTTTGGTGAAGAAACATTTGATGCAGTGATCTCCTGTATGGCCTCGCGTACTGGCATGCCTCAAGATGCGTGGCGCATAGACCATCAAGCCCATCTGATCGCCTTAAGGGCAGCTCAAGAGCGAGGCGTGAAGCACTTTGTACTCCTTTCAGCTCTGTGCGTGCAAAAGCCACTGTTAGCGTTTCAACATGCAAAGTTAGCTTTTGAACAAGCCTTGATTGAATCGGGACTGACGTATTCAATCGTTAGGCCTACGGCTTTTTTTAAATCTTTATCCGGGCAATTAGAACGCGTTAAAGCAGGTAAACCTTTTTTGCTTTTCGGGGATGGAACTCTCACAGCGTGTAAACCCATCAGCGATGAGGATTTGGGCGATTTCTTGGCGGGATGTTTAGACAACCCTGAGCGTCATAACCTGACCCTCCCCATAGGAGGCCCTGGCCCTGCCATTACCCCGCGTCAGCAAGGTGAAGCGCTCTTTCAATTGCTGGGCAAAAAGCCCCGGTTTAAAAGTGTTCCTTTAGGCTTGATGGATATTCTCATCAGGGCATTGAGCCTGATAGGGAAAGTCATCCCCGCTGCCGCTGATAAGGCAGAACTCGCACGGATTGGTCGTTACTATGCAACAGAATCGATGTTGGTTTGGGATGCCACCCACCAACGCTATGATGCAGATGCAACTCCCTCTTATGGCACCCAAACCCTATTCGAAGCCTATGCCAGATGGGTGAATGGTGAAGCTGCGCCCAACCGAGGCGATCACACCGTTTTTTAAATTGCTTTTCTATTCAACCCCTCATAACCCATGTGGCCCAGCCGGCACATGAACGATAGGTTGCTTTAAGTGTTCAGGTGTTTCAAATCGACGGGGGAGTGGTTGGCAGACTAGAATGCGAGCTCACCGGATTCAATAGTGTCATCAGCTTCCCCATCGACAAAGTAAGTTAATAGGATCTCTTCATGTCTGATACCTCCGCACGATTTCACAATATATTGATCTTGTGCACACATAATTCAGCCAGAAGCATTCTCGCCGAAGGTATGCTGAATCATTTGGCGCAACAATCCAACAAAAAGATCAAAGCATTTAGCGCGGGGAGTTCACCCCGAACCTCTCCTCATCCACTTGCGATCAAAGTCCTATCGGATGTGGGGGTAGACGTCTCCAATCTGCGTAGCAAAAATTGGGATGAATTTACCCAACCCGATGCCGAAAAAATGAGAGTGGTCATTACTGTTTGCGATAACGCAGCCAATGAGCCATGCCCATTTTGGCCGGGGGCTCCTGTTCAAGCTCATTGGGGTTTTCCTGACCCTTCTTTGACTGAAGGCGCAGAATATGTCCGATTAAAAACGTTTGATTTAACCCGACAAGCCATTGCCTACAAGCTGATTCAGTTGCTTCAACTTCCATTCGACTCAATGGATGATGCTAAATTAAGGCAAGAGCTTGCGCGCATTGGCGGAAGCTAAGATGCCATCCATACTCAGAAGGTTATTCGCAGAGTATCTCGGTACGGCTCTGTTACTTGCCATCGTGATTGGTTCGGGAATCATGGCTGAACGCTTGGCGGGTGGAAACACAGCTATTGCTTTGCTGGCGAATACCGCTGCAACCGTAGGGGGGCTGTTTGTTCTGATTGAAGTGTTCGGTCCTATCAGCGGCGCTCATTTTAATCCTGCTGTCAGTATGGTAATGACCTTACGTCAGCAACTCACTCCCGCTCATTGTTTACTGTATGTAGCAGCGCAGTTATTGGGTGCAGTCATGGGGGCATGGCTTGCACACGCTATGTTTGATCTGCCCATTCTTCAGTTGTCATCCAAAGTGCGATGGAGTGAAGGGCAATGGCTTGCAGAATGTGTTGCCACTGCGGGATTAATATTCGTTATCTTAAAAGCACCACAGACAAAAGTGTCGGCTATCGTGGCCTGCTATATCGGTGCAGCCTATTGGTTTACAGCATCCACCTCATTTGCTAATCCAGCTGCAGTCTTGGGGCGTATGGTCAGTAACAGTTTCGCTGGTATAGAACCGCAAAGTGCTTTGCCTTTTGTCGGTGCTGAAATAGGAGGGGCACTGCTTGGGTTACTGATGCATCAAGTGTTGTTGGATGATCAAAATAAAATCACTCGTCGCTCTGATTAGCTCGCATCAAACATTCCTCATGAGTGACTGAGCGCACACACTGTTCAAAGGCTAAAATGAATATCGATTGGACTCACTTCACGCCTATGGTGTCTCTTATGGGTGGGATGATTTTAGGAGTTGCTGCATCCGCTTTCATCCTGATCAATGGGCGAATTTTAGGAATCAGCGGAATCGTGGGTGGATTAATCTCTCACAATAAAGGTGATGTTGCATGGCGTATCGCTTTTATTCTGGGGTTGATGTCATCCCCCTTCGTTGCCTCACTGGTGCTTCCTCACAATTTCATCCCTTCCCCCCGAATAGAGATGGGGTACGGACCTATCGCCATTGCCGGTTTACTGGTTGGATTAGGAACGCGTTATGGATCCGGGTGTACCAGTGGGCATGGTATCTGCGGTTTATCTAGACTTTCACTTCGTTCATTGGTGGCAACGCTCACTTTTATGAGCGTGGGCTTTTTAACCACCTATTGTGTTCGGCACCTTTTTTAAAGGCCCCACATGAAAAATCGTGTGACGGAGTGGATTGCAGGCTTACTTTTTGGCTTTGGGCTCATCCTTTCAGGAATGACCGACCCAGGCAAAGTACTGGGCTTTTTAGATCTTCTTGGGATATGGGATCCCTCCCTGATGTGTGTGATGGCGGGAGCGATCATGGTTGGGTACTTTGCTTTTTCGATTGCTAAAACAAGAACCCAGAGCTTACTAGGGGGCCGCCTCTATTTACCCCTTACCCAGGGGATTGATCCACCGCTTGTGATCGGGGCAATGCTATTTGGGGCGGGATGGGGATTGGCCGGGTTTTGCCCCGGCCCTGCCATTGTGTCGCTAGCATCGGGACACCTAAAAGCCGCAGCTTTTGTGGTGTTTATGATGCTTGGAATGTGGCTCAGTAAAACAATTCCTAGCGTGATCAGAAGGTATTCTCAATCACCATCTGAGTCTTCGGAATAAAGCCAGGTTTGGGCCAAGCCGCTTTGAGCGCTTTTCCAATGACGAGCATCGCAGCTACAGCATGATCATTGGGTAGTTTGATCAGTTCAGCAACCTGAGCGAAATCAAAACCCACCATCGGGCAAGAGTCATATCCCATGGCTTTAGAGGCCAACATCATGGTTTGCATGATCAGTCCTGCTGATCGCATCGCTTCATCTCTTTGGAGTTGCTCGTTTCCTGAGTAGAAAGGATGAATCCACGGAACCAAAATGTCTTGGGCTTCCTTAGGCGCATTGACCCAGTAGCGTGCGGGGTCTTTTTCCCAAGCTTTGATATCCACGGTTACAACCAACAATAAAGACGCCTCAGTGACCTGGGCTTGATCATGTGCAGCCGCTCTTAATTTTTGTCGTAGTTCTTTGTCAGTGACATTCACTAAGCGCCAGTGCTGAATATTGAATGACGATGGGGCTTGCATGCCCAAATCGATCAGTTGATCCAATTCGCCTTGGGTCATCACATGATGGGGGTCAAAGTGTTTGACGGCGCGTCTTTGGCGGATGGCTTCTAGAGTGTTCATTCAACGGCTCCATTTTAAAAATAAAGAAACGTAAGACTTGAGATAGTAAAGCATAAACCGCTCTTATCCTGTTTTAGATGAAGCACGAGAGCCGGCCTGATCTCGTTCCCTAGCCCCTGAAATCGCCGGGAAAATAAAATGGCATCATTGTTGCCAATATTGATCTAGGACAAATGGTTGGCCTGCCCA